>OGKG01005248.1_pt1 | contig 10157 bp, 11 predicted proteins | sample 1572201 | NCBI WGS metagenome assembly OGKG01 (sample SAMEA2582146, study PRJEB24529) | metagenome | biome: Human gut stool | place: China | collected 2011 | reverse complement strand
GAAGAAGGAACCGAGATCATGCTTGATCTTATGTGTGCGATGGGAAGAGAACCATTTTATCACAAACATGAATTTATTTCTCGTCCAACGGATAAATTAGGGCCAGGAATGATTCGCTACATTAGAAAGTAGAGGAAAAAAATATGGAAGATAAGAGATACGATCCGTATACTGGATACGAGATCAAAGATGAAGATTCAACACAAGAATATCATACACAAGATGATGATCCATACAGACGATATCGTTACGAAGATGATCACATAGAACAACCACAGCAGGAGCAGACAAGTGGAATTGCGATCGCAACAATGATCCTTGGAATCATAGCAGTTGTATGCATGGTCAGTTGTTGTTGCACGCCAATCGCGATCATCATTGGGATTGCAGCGGTCATTTGTTTTGCGGTGACACCAAAAGTTAGAGGAACAAGAGGAAATAAAGCGAAAGCAGGATTGATCTGTGGGATTATAGGCATCATTGGTTCTGTGATCTTGATCACAGTTTTTGTTGTGAATATTTTGCTTAGTTCGGATTTTCAGAATGAAATGAAAGAGTTTAATACACATTATGATACATATATCGATGAAAATGATGACTCTATATAAGATCATAAGAAGTATGCCATGCTTCTTTAAGGAAGTAACACATTTCTATTGTCCGGCATGCGGCGGTACAAGAAGTGTGATCGCACTGCTGCATTTGGATATTGAGAGAGCATTTTTATGTAATCCAACCGTTGTATATACCGGGGTTATGTTTCTATGGTGTATTGCAGGATGGATGGTAAAGAAACTGACAGTCAGAGAGATGAAGAGCATGAAGCCGAGATTGTGGATGTTGATTTTGGGAGTGGGTATTTTCTTTGGATATGCGGTGATCAGAAATATACTGGTGTACCAGTTTGGATATGATTATTTGGGAGACCTCATTCATTACACAAAATTTAATTAAATATTTGTCACAGATCAAAAGTGCCATCTTTTTTGTAACAGAAAAAGATGGCACTTTTTAATGATGCCAAAGTAAAAGGGCTATTGCTTGTACTTGTATAAGAACACATTGTATAATAAACATAAAGAAAGAGGTGTCATATGAAAGAATGGAAAGAATATTTATTTAAAGTCAATGGATTTGAAATGACAGCGGTCTATAACGAAGACACGATCCAGAAAGTTTTTCTTCCTTTATTAAAACAATTACAGCAGTTACAAAAGGGAAAAAAGGAACGGATCATTGTATTTATGGCAGCACCGCCGGCCGTTGGAAAGACAACATTATGTGAGTTTTTGGAATATTTATCAAAACAAGATCAAGAGTTTACAGACATTCAAGCATTAGGATTAGATGGATTTCATTATCACTCTGATTACATTAATTCTCATGATGCGATCGTGCTTGGAGAAAAAGTTCCAATGAAGCAGGTAAAAGGATGTCCGGAAACATATGACACAGAAAAATTAAGACAGAAACTTGAAAAGATAAAAATAGAAGATATTTTATGGCCGATTTATGATAGAAATCTTCACGACGTTGTGGAAAATCAGATTAAAGTTACCAAAGATATCATTTTGATCGAAGGGAACTGGTTACTATTAAAACAAGAACCATGGAAATCCATGCAGCAATACGCAGACTATAAAATCTTGATCCTGGCAGAGGAAGAGATGTTGAAAGAACGTCTGATCTCAAGAAAGGAAAAAGGAGGTCTCACAAGAGAAGAAGCTGTGGAATGGTATCAAAACAGTGACAGTAAAAATGTGACAAGAGTTTTAAAAAATTCCTGCCGGAAACATTTGAATCTGCTGTTACAAGTGGAACAGGATAACGATTATTTGCAAGTAAAATAATGACCAAATTTTTGCAAGAAAACAGAAGATATTAGTAACAAGTGAAAGCTTGCAACCCACGTATAAATAGAGTATAATAAACTCGATGTGAAAAAGTTAACGAATTATATGGAGGACAAACTATGTTAGTATCAGCAAAAGAAATGTTAAACAAGGCAAAAGCCGGACATTACGCAGTTGGACAGTTCAACATCAACAACTTAGAATGGACAAAATCTATTTTATTAGCAGCAGAAGAGACAAGATCTCCAGTGATCCTTGGTGTTTCTGAAGGAGCAGGAAAATATATGACAGGATACAAAACTGTTGTAGGAATGGTTAACGGAATGTTAGAAGAATTAAACATTTCTGTACCAGTAGCTCTTCACTTAGACCACGGTTCTTATGAAGGATGCTACAAATGTATCGAAGCTGGATTCTCTTCTATCATGTTTGATGGTTCTCATTATCCAATCGAAGAAAATGTTGAAAAAACAAAAGAACTTGTAAAAGTTGCAACAGGAAAAGGAATGTCTGTCGAAGCTGAAGTTGGATCTATCGGTGGAGAAGAAGACGGAGTTATCGGTAAAGGTGAATGTGCAGATCCAGAAGAATGTAAAGCAGTTGCAGATCTTGGAGTAACAATGCTTGCAGCAGGAATCGGAAACATCCACGGAAAATACCCAGAAAATTGGGAAGGATTAAGCTTCGATACATTAGATGCGATCCAGCAGTTAACAGGAGATATGCCAGTAGTATTACACGGTGGTACAGGAATTCCTGATGACATGATCAAAAAAGCAATCTCTCTTGGAGTAGCTAAGATCAATGTTAATACAGAATGCCAGCTTGCATTTGCTGACGCTACACGTAAATATATCGAAGCAGGAAAAGACCTTGAAGGAAAAGGTTTCGACCCTCGTAAATTATTAGCACCAGGTGCTGAAGCTATCAAAGATATGGTAATCACAAAGATCAAATTATTCGGATCTGAAGGAAAAGCTGACGAATAAGATTTATCATTTCTTGATGAAATTGAATATTGATAATGTAAGAACTCCACAGCGTATGCTGTGGAGTTCTTTATTAATCTTCAGTTTTATCAGGTGAGATGTAGATTTTGTAGATTTCTTCAGTTGTTAGATTAATATTCTGCGAAATGCATTCGTAAAGTGATTGAATGTTGTCAGGTTCTTCTTCCAGTTCGTCAGCAATTTGAATGAAAGATTTTGATTTCTGGATTTTCTTTTTTATTAGTTGAATTAATCGGAAGGTTTCTCCTTCAGCACGCCCCTTAACTCGCCCCTCAGCACGCCCCTCAGCACGTGCTTTTCGTTTCTCAAGAATTTTTTCTTCCCATTCCTGCATATATTTCACTCCAATCTCTTCGCTGGATTTTACGATATTGACATGTTTTTTTATTTCCTGAAGGCGTGGTGTAGAGCAAAAGATATCTTCGGTAGTATGTTCCATATAGTATAAAAGTTCTTTTAATTCGGAACTGATATCTTCGGGATTTTGACCATGAGTATTTAGAAAAATACGTATAGCACCATCGTTTAAAGGTTGACCAGTTTCATTGCAGTTCATTTGAAAAGTATATTGATATAATCCTTCCCCAAAAAGATCAAAAGGTGCAATAATAATAGAATAACAATCTTTCATCTTTGAAAAATCTATCTCTCCCGGGTCCAGAAGTTTCGAATCAATTAATGCCTGATAAAAACGACTTCTGTGAGGAAGATTTTTGGTATTTTCCTTTTGTGCTTCTATATTATATACAGCATCCGTATCATCCTCAGCCCATACATCAAGGCGCACCTGACGTTTTAAAGGCGATGTACGCTTTTCATGTTCGGATTGAGGATGTCCTTTAATGGATATGTCTTGGCCAAGAATAATAGATAATACGTTTTCAAAAGTTTCTGCATCTTCCATAACTTCAGCAAATAAAAAACGATCAAGTAAAGTTAAATCCTGTAGCGATTTTTTAGTTTGACTCATAAGTTTCTCCTTTCATTTTATATTGAAATGTAGTTTATAGCAATAATTAATAGTTAAGAAAAGTATAATGAGAGTATCAAAAGTATTTTAATAAGAATAAGAGAAAGAAGATTTTGAAATAAAATGTAAAATATTTACATGGAATATATTAACAAAAATAATTATAAATGTCAATTATATTCACGAGCATGATGAGAATGGTTTTTGATATCTTAGAATTATAAAATAAAATTTATAATTTCTTTACAACCAATTCATTGCTATTCTGCATAGGTTTGCGTATAATTACCATTATACTTAAATGTGATATCCATAATAGAACAGATATCAAAGAAGGAGAAGTCTATGAGAGATAAATTCAACCAATTCATGCAGGGCAGATACGGAAATGACGATCTGAACCGCTTTTTAATGAAGATTATTTTAGCAGCATTTGTACTATCACTATTTACAGGAAGAATCGTATTTGGCGGCGTAGTATCACTTAGCCGTATTTTTTATTGGATCGCATTAGCACTTTTGATTTATTGCTATATCCGTATGTTTTCAAGAAACATCTATAAACGAGCCGAAGAAAACAGATGGTTCCTGAATAAAACATCCAATATGCGGGGACTCTGGAGCAAGAGAAAATACAAAGCACAGCAGATGAAGAACTACCATATTTACAAATGTCCAGGATGTGGACAGAAGATCAGAATTCCAAGAGGAAAAGGAAAGATAGAAGTTCGTTGTCCAAAGTGTCGTACCACATTCGTAAAGAGGAGCTAAAATGTTTGGGTATATCATTGTCAACAAATCAGAGATGAAATTCCGCGAATTCGATGTCTATCACGGATACTATTGTGGTTTGTGCAGAAAATTAAAAGAACATTATGGAAAGTTTGGTCAGATCACACTTTCCTATGATATGGTCTTTGTATTGATGACCTTAACCAGTCTTTATGAATTAGAAACAACAAAGAGTATGAAGCGATGTGTCACACATCCATTGCAAAAACATGAGGAAAGAGTAAACAATATCACGGATTATGTCGCGCACATGAATATTTTGTTAACTTATTACAAATGTAAAGATGATTGGAATGATGACCGCAAATTAGAGAAGTTGGTATTAGAAAAAATTTTATACCATAAAAGTGGGTTTTCCAGAAATTTTTATAGGGAAAAATGGAATAAGATCAATGATATATTAGAAAAGCTGTCAGAAGAAGAGAAAAAAGACAATCAGGATATCGACCAGATGTCAGGGATGTTTGGAAAGGTCATGGCAGAGATCATGTTGTATCAGGATGATGAGCGGATGGATCTGGTGATATCAGAAAACGGGATTATCAGAATAAAAAAAGAGGTGTGCGAAATATGATTTTCATTTTCGCACACCTTTTTTGATAAAATCTTATTCAAGAATTTTAAATTCAGAAATCGGCCAGTAGCGGAAGATCGCCTTTCCGAGAATCTCATCTTTTGTAACAAAAGTATTGGTCCAGTAGCGAGAATCTTTGGAGTCATTGCGGTTGTCTCCCATGACAAAATAACTGTTCTCCGGTACTGTATACGGACCGAAAGATCCGACCATGGTTTCTTTCGTCTGCACATCCTCAAGTGGTTCATCAGAACCATTCAGATAGATCTTTCCATCCCGGATCTCAACCGTTTCTCCGGGAAGTCCGATGATCCTTTTGATGAATAACTGACTTTCGTCATCCGGATAGCGGAAAATAATAATATCAAACCGCTGCGGATCGCTGAAACTGTATGCAAACCGGTTCCCAATGACGCGGTCACCGGTCATAATCGTATTTTCCATAGATCCGGAAGGAATCTGAGCATTTACAATAACGAAATTATCTATAGCCAGTGCAATCAGAACAGCAGCAACAATGGCGGCTACCCACTGAAATAATTCTCTTGCTGTGGAAACTGACTCTTCTTTCTCTTTTCTTTTATGCCGTATATTCATAAATGATACCTCATTTCTGTCAGAAGCTGACTCTGTAATCATAGCATAAAAATCCCGGCTTGAAAATACAAAGAAAAAGAACTTTTGGCTGTAAAAAGATTGCAGAAAAGATTGAAAGAACATATATTCGTGTTATATAATAGATTTGTTCATTTAATGAAAGATGCGAAAGCTTCCCGGAAGAATCTTTATTTCTTATAGAAAGAAGATTTCCAAGACCGGGGGATAAAAAAGAATGATCGTATAGATCAGTACGGATGAATAGGGAGACGAATATGAAAGATAAAAAGAGAAGAACTTATGGTTTTCTGACCGGATTGCTGCTGATCCTGTCAGTATGTCTGACTTCCTGCGGTAACCAGGGGCAGACAGATTCAGGGAAAGACAGCAATACTCAGTCAGGCACGAAAGTGGCTGCGGAAGATCATTCTGCCGAAGAAAAGGGTTCAGACAGTGAATCCTATGTGACGGTTGATGATGTTCCGGCATATTCAGGAGAGCCATATGTGGAGGTAAATGATAATCAGCCGGAGTTTACGGAAGAAGAGCTTACGACAGTATCCTATGAGGAATACAGTGAACTGGATGAGCTTGGAAGATGTCAGTCGGCAGAAGCGTGCATCGGACAGGATCTGATGCCGACAGAAACGAGGGAGAGTATCAGCAGTGTGAAGCCGACCGGCTGGAAGAATAAATCCTATGATACCGTGGATGGTGGATATGTGTATAACCGTTGTCACCTGATCGGATTCCAGTTGACAGGTGAGAATGCAAATGAAGAGAATCTGATCACAGGAACACGCTATATGAATGTAGAAGGTATGCTGCCTTTCGAGGATGAGGTGGCAGCGTATATCAAAGAAACCGACAATCATGTGATGTACCGTGTGACACCTGTTTTTGAGGGTGATAATCTGCTTGCCAGTGGAGTGCAGATCGAAGCGGAATCTGTGGAGGATAAAGGGGAAGGAATCCTTTTTAATGTATATTGTTATAATGTACAGCCGGATGTGGAAATCGATTATGCGACCGGTGACAGCAGTCTTTTGGCAGATGCAGCCGTGCAGAGTGACAGTACGGATTCATCCGGGCAGAAAGCGGCTGTCACATCGGATGAATCTGTTGAGACAGAAAAGAGCACTGTTTCGGCAGATTCCGGAAATACAGGTTCGGAAAATGAAAGTATGTCGTCAGGATCAGATGCAAGTGGAAGTGTAACGAATGACACTGGATCAGGTTCAGGTGGCTCAGATACATTAATGGTTTGGAAATCTGCAACAGGATCAAAGTATCACAGCATTAATAATTGCGGAAATATGAATCCTGATAAGGCAACACAGATCACAGAGGCGCAGGCGATCAGTCAGGGACTGGGCAAATGCAGCAAGTGCTGGTAAAGAACCGGGTAAACAAATAATTCACAAATTAGCGGTTGCATAATCGTTGCCAACAGAATAAAATGGTAGAATAATGTTTTAACAAAGGAGTAGGGCAATGGGAGATATTTTTAATCTGGACAATAAGTTTTTTCAGGCACTTGGAAAGGGTGTCGACTGTGTATGTTTAAGTCTGTTGTGGATGATATGCTGCATACCGCTTGCATTTGGAATTTATGTGGCATATGTGACAAAAGCGATCATTTTAGCACTGCCGTGTATCGTACTGGCAGTTCCGGCTGGAATTGCAACAACAGCACTTTATTATGCAGTAAACAAGGTGATCCGGCACAGCAGAGGATACCTTTGGAGTTCTTTCTGGCATTCTTTTAGATCAAATATGAAGCAGGGAGCATTGGTAACGCTTATTGTGGCAGCAGCAGTTGTTCTCGTAGGTCTCGATGGCTACATTATGTATCAGTTTGCAAAAGCAGGTGAAAAATCAGGTGCGCTTTATGTAGTTTTCTTTGTGCTGATGCTTGTGGTCATTGCATGGGCAGTGTATGTATTCCCATATATGGCGCGCTTTGAAAATACAACGAAAATGATCCTTAAAAATTCTGCACTGATGGCGATCGGTAATCTGCCAAAAACATTTATGGCACTGATGTTTTTCCTTGCATGCTGCATCGGAACATACCTTTTGCCGGTTGTTGCCATTATTTCACCGGCTTTAGCGACACTGTTACTTAATTACATATTAGAAGGTGTGTTTGAGCGTTATATGTCTGATGAAGACCGTGAAGCAGAAAATGAAAGAAATCAGGAATTTTATAACTAATGACAAGCGATTTTTATATTGATTTATAGAAAGAGTTATAGTATATTTCAATATAGACGTGAAGGGAGAGCCCTAAACGTATCAGAATGGAGAAGTAATTATGCAGCAGAATCAATCACTTGAGATTACGAAAGTTGTCTTAGATGCAATGGGTGGAGATTATGCTCCTGCCGAACCTGTAAAGGGTGCTGTGGATGCGGTCAATGCGAGAAGGGATATTAAGATTCTTCTGGTTGGACAGGAGGATGTGGTCCGCAAGGAACTTGAAAAATACACTTATCCGACAGAGCAGATCGAGGTTATACATGCTGAGGAAGTTATCGAGACGGCAGAACCGCCGGTAAATGCGATCCGCAAGAAAAAACAGTCATCGATCGTTGTCGGCATGAATATGGTAAAACAAAAAGAAGCGGATGCATTTGTATCGGCAGGAAGTTCGGGTGCCATATTAGTCGGCGGACAGGTTATTGTAGGCAGGATCAAAGGAATCGAGAGACCACCGTTAGCACCGCTTATTCCGACAGAAAAGGGCGTGTCACTTCTGATCGACTGCGGGGCGAATGTAGATGCAAGGGCATCACATCTTGTTCAGTTTGCAAAGATGGGTTCCATTTATATGGAGAATGTACTTGGAATCAAAAATCCGAGAGTAGCGATCGTTAATATCGGTGCAGAGGAAGAAAAAGGAAATGCACTGGTAAAAGAGACATTTCCGCTTTTGAAAGAATGTACGGATATTAATTTTGTGGGCAGTATTGAGGCTCGTGAGATCCCGCATGGAGAGGCAGATGTGATCGTTTGTGAGGCATTTGTTGGAAATGTAATTTTAAAGCTGTATGAAGGACTGGCAGGAACGCTTGTCGGAGCAATAAAAAAAGGCATGATGAGTACCGTAAGAAGTAAAATCGGTGCGGCACTTGCACTTCCGGCATTAAAGTCAACATTAAAAGCGTTTGATGCAACTCAGTATGGCGGCGCTCCTTTATTAGGACTGAATGGACTTGTGGTAAAGACTCATGGAAGTGCGAAAGCAGTTGAGATTACCAATTCCATTTTTCAATGTGTGACGTTCAAAGAGCAGGACATCAACGGAAAAATCAGAAAAAATATTATAAGTTCAACGGAACAGGAAGGAATGTAAAGTTATGGAATTTGAAAAACTGAAAAAAATCATTGCAGAGGTATTAAATGTAGATGAGGAGGAGATCACAATGGATACCACTTTTGTGGATGATCTTGGAGCTGACTCCCTTGATATTTTTCAGATCATTATGGGAATTGAAGAAGAATTCGATATCGAGATCGCAAATGAGGATGCTGAGCATATCGTGACAGTTGCAGATGCAGTTGAGCAGATCAAAAATGCTTTAAACTAAATAAAAGGATAACGTATGCCCTTGTTGAAGACAAAATCTTGTCAGGCAAGGGCTTTTCCGTTATTATAATAAAAAACAGAGTCTTTTTTATATTTTGCTGGACGGACAGTAAGGTAGAAAAAAGCCCCTGACTAGGGAGGATGAAATGTCAAAGTTACAGGAATTACAGAATCGGATAGGATATACATTTGAGAAAGAAGGTTTATTGCGTCAGGCACTGACACACAGTTCATATGCCAATGAAAAGCATATGAAAAAACATTCTGACAATGAGCGGCTGGAGTTTTTAGGGGATGCAGTTTTAGAGATCGTATCGAGTGATTTTCTGTACCGCAATTATCCGGATCTGCCGGAGGGGGATCTGACAAAACTTCGCGCAAGTATCGTTTGTGAGCCGACACTTGCACTTTGCACCAGAGAGATGGATCTTGGTGATTATCTGCTGCTTGGCAAAGGTGAGAACCAGACAGGTGGAAGAAAGCGTAAGTCAATTTTATCAGATGCATTAGAGTCTGTGATCGGAGCCATTTATTTAGACGGTGGTTTTGAGCCGGCGAAAAAGTTTATACATAAATTTATCCTGACAGATATTGAACACAAAAAGCTGTTTTATGACAGCAAGACTATTTTACAGGAGGTTGTGCAGGGCAATTATAAGGAGAGTCTGCATTACGAACTGATTTCAGAAGAAGGACCGGATCATGATAAAAAGTTTTCGGTCGAAGCACGCATCGGAGATAAAGTGATCGGGGAGGGATGCGGTCACAC
>OGKG01005228.1_pt1 | contig 10212 bp, 9 predicted proteins | sample 1572201 | NCBI WGS metagenome assembly OGKG01 (sample SAMEA2582146, study PRJEB24529) | metagenome | biome: Human gut stool | place: China | collected 2011 | reverse complement strand
TGCCGTGATCCAGATGCAGGGCAACGGGAACGGTGATGCCCATGGAATCGACCATAGCGCTGACCATGGCAGCGACGGTCTTGAAGCCGGTCATGTACTTGCCGGCGCCCTCGGAAACGCCCAGAATGACGGGGCTCTTCATTTCCTCGCAGGCGGTCAGGACTGCCTTGGTCCACTCCAAGTTATTGATGTTGAACTGAGGCACACCGTAGTGGCCATCGCGTGCTTTGAGCAGCATCTCGGTTGCATTTACCAACATTATTCATTACCTCCAAATATGATCGGGGTTTTCGGTCATGCCGCGCCGCATTGTGCACGGCTTAACAAACCTACAAAACTAGTATACCCCAAACCCTGCTTAAAATCAATCCAAACAGGCGGTTTTTCTCTTCAAACGCCGGGCGGAATGCGGCATTTGCGGGCGGAAAAGGCCCGAAATGCGGGAATCTGCAACAATTTTGAAGGTCTTGCACCACTTTTGCAGAATGTCCCCGGGATGGGAGAAAACGTGGAATTTTCAACACAAATCCACATTCGTCAATTTGATATTGGAGAAAATTGCAAAAGGTGCGTGGTTCCGCATCAAAAAATTGTCATATTTCCGACTTGAAAATTACAAATTGTACGCACCCTGCGGGGGAATGTCGAACCAGATTGTGGAAAACTCAGTGGAGAATGTTAAATTCCACAGGGAAAACAGGCTTTGCAGCAGGACTTTTGAACTTTCTCCACCGGGTTTTCAACATGTGGAAAAAATCGGGTCCTTCTACGGAATGTATAGCCCTCTTTTGTGGAAAACTTTTCGGACCGGCAAAACGGCAGGTTCCGGCAGGGGCAGAAGGCGCAGCAGCAAGGGACAATTCTGCAAAACCGGGCCGGGGCGCAGGCAAGCTGTGAAAAAATCCGGTCGGGCCGACAAAAAAGCGGCAATTTGCTGGCAAACCCGGTCGGCTTATGCTATACTTTACCTTGGATTATCATCTGATAAAATCGTCGGGCTGTCTGCCTGCGCAAGCGGTGCGGCGCGCCCTGGGGAACATGCGCTGCATCGTTCCGATAGAAATGGAAGGAGAACATAGAATGGAAGAGAAAAATCAGCCCCGCCGCCCGCGCCGTGCACCGGAAGAGCAGACCCGGAATGAGAGTCTGGTCTACGGCAAGAATCCGGTGACCGAGCTGTTGAAGAGCGGTTCCGGCGTGGATACGGTGCTCATTTCGGAGAGCATGGCCCCCGCCGTGGCGGCCTACTATACCGCACTGGCCAAGGAGGCCGGGGCAGCCGTCAAGCGAGTGAACCCCAACAAGCTGCGTCTGATGACCGGCACCGAGAGCCATCAGGGTGTGGCCGCCTTTGCCAGCGAGATCGCGTATGCCACCGTGGAGGACCTGCTGGCGGCGGCCAAAGCCAAGGGCGAGCCGCCGTTCCTGGTGCTGAGCGATGGCATTGAGGACCCGCATAACCTGGGTGCCGTGATGCGCAGCGCTCTGCTGTGCGGTGCCCACGGCATCGTGATCCCCAAGCGGGGCGGCGCATCGGTCACCCCCACGGTCATCAAGTCCAGCGCAGGTGCCGCTGAGCGGCTGCCGGTGGCCCGCGTGGCCAACATCGGCGAGACGATCCGCCGCCTCAAGGAGCAGGGCGTGTTCGTGTACTGTGCTGACATGGACGGTGTGCCTCTGCGCAAGAACAACCTCACCGGCCCCATCGCGCTGGTGCTGGGCAGCGAGGGCAGCGGCGTGTCGCAGCTGGTCAAGAAGTTGTGCGACGGTGTGGTGCGGCTGGACATGGCCGCACAGGGCACCGGTGTGGACAGCTACAACGTCTCGGTGGCGGCCGGCATTATCCTGTACGAGATCCAGTCGCAGCGCGCAGCACAGAATGCGTGACAGGCGTGATCCGTAACCCCAATCTGAAGAACGGGAGGAACAAGGATGCCTAAGGAAAAAAATCAACACAAGAGTGCCGCCGCAAGCGATGAGAAATTCCGCGATTTCTTCACCACCACCGTGGCAGATATCCCGGCCGAGATGGTGCGCCGGGAGGAAGAAGCGGCGGAAGAGCACAAGGGGCTGTTCGGGCGGCTGTTCGGCCATGCAAAACCGAAGCAGGCTCCGCAGGCCGGGACGGACCTGGAACTGCCTACCGGTGAGGTGCTGCTGGGCGCAGATGCCTTGGCAAAGCCCGACGGGGAGGAACCGCTGGATCTGGACCTGACCCTGCGCACCGCAGACCCGGGCACGGATTTCCCCCAGCCCAAAGCCGAAGGGCCTGCTGCCCCGGAAAAACCTGCCGTGCCGGACAGACCGGCCCCGCAGCCTGCCCAGGAGAACAAGCCGGAGCCGCCCAAGGCTCCTGCCGCCCCGGCTCCGCAGCCGGAAAAGCCCCGGAAGAAGGCTGCACAGAACCCCAAGAACGCCCCGGACGTGCTGCTGCCGCAGGAACAGCAGGAGCAGCAGGAGATGCAGCAGCTCAAGGACATGCTGAACGGCATGGCTGCAAAACCGAAGCCGGTGGAGGAAACGCTGGAGCCCATCTGCAGCGTGGATGTGCCGCTGGATGACCCGGAAGAGCCGGAGACCCCGGAAAAGGCTCCGGAGCCGCCCCGGCCCACCATGGTGTTTGCAGCCGACAAGCCGCTGCCGGAAAAGAAATCGGTGTTCCGGATGTTCGGCGACGCCGATGACGAGAAAAAGCCGGAAGTCCCGGAAGAACCGGCAGCCCCGGAGAAAACATCTCCCGCCGCGCCGGTGAAAGCCCCCGAGGCAGAGCCGGAAACCAAACCGGACGAAGATACCATGAGCCTGCCGCTGGAACCGCTGGACGCTCCGGAGACGGAACCGACCGAAACGCCGGTGGCTGCGCCCGCCGCAGACACTGCCGAAGCGGAACATGCCGGAGAGACGGAGCTGAAAACCGAGGCGGAGGACGCCCTGCCGGCGGAGGACGAAGCCCCCGAGAGCGTGGGCGAGAAGCTGCGCCGCATGAGTGCAGAGCTTACCCTGCGCTGTGTACTGGCCGGGATCCTGGCCGTGGTGCTGCTGCATGTGGGCCTGGTGGCCGACCGGCTGCTGCCGCCGCTGGCCGCACTGGACCCGGATGCCGCCCCGGCGGCCTTCTACGCCGCCAATCTGCTGCTGTATGCCGCCAGCCTGGTGGTGAGCTTCCCGGTCCTGCGCGACGGCCTGAACGGCCTGCGGGGCCGCCCCTCGGCAGAGACGATGCCCGCACTGGCCGCTGTGGCGGCGCTGCTGCAGGCCGTTACGGCCCTGCTCACGGCCAACTCCTACCGCACCACCGAGGGCCTGTCCATCCTCACCGGCGTTGCAGCCCTGGGGCTGTTCCTGGCGCTGCTGGGCAGCCGTGTGATGCTGTCTGCCGTGCGCGGCGGCTATGAACTGCTGAGCCAAGCCACCGACCTGCAGGGGGCGTATCGCACCCGGGACAAGGACCTGATCCGGGCACTGGCACGGGATCTGGAACAGAAGGACCCCTGGGTGCTGCTGAGCCGCCCCCGGACGGCGGACGAAGGCTTTGTGGCACAGAGCCTGGACGAGCGCGCCGGAGAACGCCGTGCACAGAAGAACGGGTACATCCTGCTGGGCGTGGCCCTGCTCAGCGCCCTGCTGTGTCTGGTGGTAGGCCGTGACGTGAAGCTGGCCGCTGCCGCCCTGACGGCGGTGCTGTGCATGGGCGCACCCCTGTCCTCCACCCTCATCGCCGGCATGGCCGCGCTGCGCCTGCAGCGTGCCGACGCTGCCGTGGGGGCCGTGGTGCCCGGCTGGGCGGCCATTCAGGAACTGGGCGGCATCGACACCCTTCAGGTGGATGCCGAGGACCTGTTTGCCGCCGACAGCGTGGTGCTGGAGGATATCCGCATCTTCAAGGGCGGCCGCATCGACCGCGCCATCCTGTACGCGGCCAGCGTGCTCAACCAGAGCGGCGGTACTCTGCAGGGGCTGTTCCGTCAGATCATTGAGGACCGCACCGACATCCTGTTCCCGGTCAAGGATCTGGAGATCCACCGCGGGCTGGGCTTTGCCGCCTGGTGCGACAACAACCACATCCAGATCGGCACCCGCCGTTTCCTGGAGCAGGAGGGCGTGGCCCTGCCGGACGAGGACTACGAGAACCAGCACTCCAAAAACGGGGAGCTGCAGATCCTGTATCTGGCGGTGTCCGGCAACGTGCATGCCATGTTTGTGATTCGCTATGTGGGCGGCCGCAACATCGCCCGCAGCCTTGCCGCCCTGCAACAGGAGAACATCCGTCTGCTGGTCACCAGTCTGGACCCCAGCCTGACCGCAAAGCATATCACCGAGGCCTACCGCCTGCCGGAGGGCATGGTCACCCTGCTGGATCAGGAGCAGTGCGCCGCCCTCAAGGCCGCCCCGGCCGAGGATGCGCCCTGCTGCATGTACCATCAGAAAGGCTTTGTCAGCCTGACCGGCGGCCTGCGCGCAGCCGACAAGGCCCAGAACGCCGAGACCACGGCCACCACGGTGCAGATGGTGTCGGTGCTGTTCTCGGTGGCCATTGCGGTGCTGCTCACCAGCGCCCGCAGCATCTGGCAGCTGCCGGTGACCTATGTGCTGATGTATCAGGCGGCATGGAGCGCCCTGAGCATCGCCGTGTGCGCTCTGAAACAGCATAACTGAAAATAATTCTCAAAATAAATAGGAATGATTCTTGATTTTCTTCACCATTTGTGGTATACTCTGTTCAGAGATAAGGACCTGAAGCCCCGCAGTGGGGCTGCCGATACAGACACCGAATAACAAAAGGAGAAGAGAGTATGGAACTCAAGGGTACCAAGACCGAGAAAAACCTGTGGGAAGCCTTTGCAGGCGAGAGCCAGGCACGCAACAAGTACACCTACTTTGCCAGCATGGCCAAGAAGGAAGGCTATGAGCAGCTGGCTGCCATCTTTGAGGAGACCGCCGGCAACGAAAAGGAGCATGCCAAGATCTGGTTCAAGCTGCTGTACGGCGGTGCCATCCCCGACACGCTCACCTGCCTGGACATGGCCGCCGGCGGCGAGCACGACGAGTGGACCGAGATGTACCCCCGCATGGCCAAGGAGGCCAAGGAAGAGGGCTTCAACCAGATCGCAGCCCTGTTCACCATGGTGGCACAGATCGAGAAGGAGCACGAGGAGCGCTACCGCGCCCTGGCCGAGAACCTGAAGAACCAGAAGGTGTTCGCCCGCGAAGAGCAGCAGCTGTGGCAGTGCCGGAACTGCGGCTACACCTTCATCGGCAAGTCGGCTCCGCTCAAGTGCCCGGTGTGCGCACACCCCCAGAGCTACTTTGAGCTGAAGAAGATCAATTACTGATGTGACCCACCCCAGAGGGACGACGGCAGTCGTCCCTCTTTTGCTGTTCAGAGCAGCGGCCGTTCCGGCAGAAAGATCATTGTCCCGCGGGAAGAATAGATCAGCCGCTGCACGGCGCAGCCGTACAACAGAAACAGCACCGCCAGCACCAGCACGGCCAGCAGCAGCCCGCGCAGCCAGTGCCGGTGCCGTGGGCGGAAGGAACGGTGTGCTCCGGGCCGGTATCGCATGGTCTGCGCCTCCTTTTTTGCATTTGCCCATCCTATGCAGGGCCGCAGACGATTGTGCAGGCGGGGCCGCTGTGGTAAGATAAAGGGAGAACCATTCATCCAAAGGAGTTTTTATGCTGACGATCACCTTACTGGGCACGGCGGCCACCATGCCGCTGCCGGACCGTGCCCTCAGTGCGGCCTTTGCGGCCTGCGGCGGCCACGGCCTGCTGTTCGACTGCGGCGAGGGCACCCAGGCGGCGGCCCGCCGTGCCGGGGTCAACCTGATGCGTGCGGACGCCGTCTGTCTGACCCATTATCACGGCGACCACATCTTCGGCCTGCCGGGTCTGCTGCAGACGCTGGGGGCCCAGGGCCGCACCCGGCCGCTGCTGCTGGTGGGGCCGAAAGGGCTTGCCGGCATCTGGAGCGCCGTGCGTGCCCTCACCGGGCCGCTGCCCTATGCCGTGCGCCTGCGGGAAGCAGACGGGCCGCTGGCACTGGATGCGCTGTCGGAGGGCTGGCCGGCGGGTGCTGTGCTGCGTCCCTTTGCCACCCGGCACCGGGTGCCCAGCGTGGGTTATCGGTTGGAGCTGCCCCGGGCAGGCCGGTTCGACCCGGCCCGGGCCCGGGCGCTGGGGGTGCCGGTGCAGCAATGGAAACTTCTGCAGCGGGGGCAGAGCGTTCTCGTGAAAGGCCGTACCGTGGCCCCGGCGGAGGTGCTGGGCGCGCCGCGCCGGGGGCTGAGCATGGTATTCTCCGGCGACACGGCCCCCTGCGCCGCGCTGGAGCAGGCCGCACAGGGCGCTGACCTGCTGATTTGCGACGCCACCTATGCGCTTCCGGAACAGGAAGCCCAGGCGGCTCAGTGGGGGCACAGCACCTTTGGGCAGAGCGCCGCGTTGGCGGCCCGCGCCGGGGCGCATCGCCTCTGGCTGACCCACTATTCCCCCATGATCACCGACCCGGAAGCAGATCTGCCCCAGGCGCAGAGCATCTTCCCGGCGGCAGTGTGCGGCGCAGACGGGATGCAGATCACCCTGCAGTACGAGGAGGCGTGACCCATGCAAAACATCCGATTGGACGTCGGTGCGGCGGCTCTGCTGGCCCGGCTGCACGGGGCCGGATATGCGGCCTACGCGGTGGGCGGCTGCGTGCGGGACAGTCTGCTGGGGCGCACCCCGCAGGACTGGGACCTTTGCACCAGTGCCCGGCCGGAGCAGGTGCTGGCATTGTTCGGGGAAGGGCAGTGCATCCCCACCGGGCTGCAGCACGGCACCGTGACCATCAAGTACGGCGGCCAGCTGTACGAGACCACTACCTTCCGCACCGAGGGGGCCTATACCGACGGCCGCCACCCGGACGAGGTACACTTTGTGCCGGATGTGCGGCAGGACCTGGCCCGGCGGGACTTTACCATCAATGCCATGGCCTACAACGATGCCGAGGGGCTCATCGACCCCTTTGGAGGGCAGCAGGACCTGCAGCAGGGCATCCTGCGGGCCGTGGGCGACCCCGCCACCCGCTTTGAAGAGGATGCCCTGCGCATCCTGCGGCTGTACCGGTTCGCGGCGCGGTTCGGCTTTGCCATCGACCCGCCCACCGGGCAGGCGGCCCGGGCACTGTGTGCCCATCTGGACTGCGTGTCGGTGGAGCGGATCGAAGAAGAGCTGTCTAAATTGCTGGCAGCACCCGCCCCGGCGGCATATCTTGATGAAAAAATACTGAAAGTTATTATACCGGAGCTTTCCGCCCCGGCATTGCAGGCCGCAAAGTCGGTGGTGGATGCCTGCCCGGCGGGCACAGAGGACCTGCCCGTGCGGTGGGCCGCATTGCTGATGAGCCTTGGCGAGGACGGCACCCGCAAGGCCCTGAAACGCCTGCGCTGCTCCAACGCCCTGATCGAAGAAACGGCGGTGCTGGTGAGGGAAACAGGAGGAGGCGGCGGAAGTTTCTCCGAGGACCGTCCGCTGGGGTGGGACCCTGCTGCCGCAGGCAGTAGGGCGGGCGATGGAATGGCCCGATTCGTGTCCGAGGAGAAAGCTTCCGCCGCTCCCGGACAGGACGCTGCCCCCGATACGGCCATCCGCATCCGGAAATTGCTGGGCCGGTACGACCTGCACACCGTACAGCGGCTGGCGGCGCTGGGCGCTGCCATGGAGCCGGAACGGGCGGCTGATTTTGCCGCGCAGGCAGAATTGGCCGCACAGCTGGACGCCGACGGCGTGTGCTGCCGGGTCAGCCAGCTGGCCGTGAACGGCCGCGACCTGATGGCGGCGGGCATCCCGGCAGGGCCCGGCCTGCGCAGGACGCTGGAAGCCCTGCTGGACGCGGTCATCCGGGGGCAGCTGCCTAACAAGCGGCAGTGCCTGCTGGACGCCGCAGGGCAAATTTCTGCGTCTTGACAACTGGTTTTTGCCGCGTTACTATTATACTACTATTTTAGTGTGTTGAACACGCCAAAGGAGAAGCTATGACCACACAGAACTCTGCGCCCCGGCCCCCGCGCGCCCTCATTGCCATGAGCGGCGGCGTGGACAGCTCGGTGGCTGCCTGGCTGATGCAGCGGGACGGGTACGACTGCACCGGCATCACCATGCGCCTGACCCACAACGAGATGCTGGGGCAGTCCGGTTTCCACACCTGCTGCTCGGAAAAGGACATCGAGGACGCCGCCGAGGTGGCCTTTGCCCTGGATATCCCTTACGAGGTGCTGGACTTCACCGCCGACTTCCGGGAACAGATCATCGAGAAGTTTGTCCGGGTGTATGAGGCCGGCGGCACCCCAAACCCCTGCATTGATTGTAATAAATACATGAAGTTCAACCATCTGTTGAACTGGGCGCAGGCCCACGGCATGGAATATGTGGTCACCGGTCACTATGCCCGGGTGGAACAGGACCCGGACACCGGCCGCTGGCTGCTCAAAAAGGGGCTGGATGAGGGCAAGGATCAGAGCTATGTGCTGTACAACCTCACCCAGCAGCAATTGGCTCATGTGCGCCTGCCGCTGGGGGCCCTGCACAAGACCGAGGTGCGTGCCATCGCCGAGCAGCATCATTTCATCAATGCCCGCAAACACGACAGCCAGGACATCTGCTTTGTGCCCGACGGCGACTATGCCCGCTTTATGGAGGGCTTTACCGGTAAGCACTATCCCGCCGGTGATTTTCTGGACGAGAGCGGCAAGGTGGTGGGCACCCACAACGGTGCGGTGCGTTACACACTGGGCCAGCGCAAGGGCCTTGGGCTGGCACTGGGGGCCCCGGTGTACGTCTGCGGCAAGGACATGCAGGCCAACACGGTCACCGTCGGCCCGGAGAGTGCTTTGTTCGACCGCATCGTCTATGCGGAGGATGTGAACTGGATCGCCATCCCGGAGCTGACCGGACCGCTGCGGGTCACGGCCCGCACCCGCTACCACCAGACCGAGCAGGCCGCCACCGTTTACCCGGCGGAAAACGGCTTCCGGCTGGAGTTCGACCAGCCCCAGCGCGCCCCCACGCCCGGCCAGTCGGTGGTGCTGTATCAGGGGGATGTGGTGCTGGGCGGCGGCATCATTACGAGAGTGGAAAAGTAACAAGGAGACAAAACGCAATGCAAGATCAGTATTCCCGCACCCAGCTGCTGCTGGGCGCAGAGGCAATGGAAAAGCTGCACAATTCCCGCGTGGCCGTGTTCGGCATCGGCGGTGTGGGCGGCTACACGGTGGAGGCACTGGCCCGCAGCGGTGTGGGCGCACTGGACCTCATCGACGATGATAAGGTCTGCCTGACCAACCTCAACCGCCAGATCATTGCCACCCGCAAGACCGTGGGCAAATTCAAGGTGGATGTGGCCGAGGAGCGCGTCCACGACATTGACCCGGACATCAAGGTCACTACCTACAAGACCTTCTTCGGCCCGGAGACCCAGGACAGCTTCGACTTCTCCCAGTTCGACTATGTGGTGGACGCCATCGACACCGTCACCGGCAAGCTGGCTCTGGTGATGAAGTGCAAGGAAGCCGGGGTGCCCATCATCTGCTCCATGGGCGCCGGCAACAAGATGGACCCCACCCGCTTTGAGGTGACCGACATCTACAAGACCTCGGTCTGCCCGCTGGCCAAGGTGATGCGCACCGAGTGCCGCAAGCGCAAGATCAAGCACCTGAAGGTGGTGTACTCCCGGGAGCCTGCCATGACGCCCCTGACCGAGGATGTGGCACCGGAAGCACCCTGCCCGGCAGATGCCCAGCGTCCGGGGGCTCCCCGTCGGTCAACGCCGGGCTCCAATGCCTTTGTGCCCTCGGTGGCAGGGCTGATCATTGCCGGGGAGGTCGTCAAAGATCTGGTGGGCTTTGTGCCCATGAAGGGCTGATCTCCGTTTCCAGAACGTAAAATGCACAAGAAAAAATCCCGTCTGAACTGCTTCAGACGGGATTTTTGTGGCGCTTGTCAAGGGGCGGCACAAACCGCACCTGCAGCAAAAAGCCCCGCCGACAGAGGGAAAGGTGTCAACGGGGCTTGTGGGAATGTCGTTATTCAGGAACGGTCAGAAAGCGGCTCAGTCGTCGGCGCTCTCATCCAGGTTGCCCAGCTTCTTGGCCTGCTCCACCACGGCGGGCACCAGCATTTCGGGCAGGATCTCGTAGCGGGCAAACTCGGTGGTGAACCAGCCGCGGCCCTGGG
>OGKG01005226.1_pt1 | contig 10215 bp, 8 predicted proteins | sample 1572201 | NCBI WGS metagenome assembly OGKG01 (sample SAMEA2582146, study PRJEB24529) | metagenome | biome: Human gut stool | place: China | collected 2011 | reverse complement strand
CGTAGAAGGACAGGGAATAGGCTTTTGGACACGGGTTCGACTCCCGTCTACTCCATAGAAAAAGTGCCGTTTTTGCGGCACTTTTTATTTTTCGTATTGCATTTCATGTTGCCTCAACCAAATATCCGGAACGATCTTCAGGGAAGGCTATCTCTTTTGACTGTAATATACCCAAATCTGCTGAAAAAGTCGACAAAACTCAGTATAATTCACGGGTCGGATGAAGAAAAATGTGGTATAATTTCCAAAGAGTTTTACAAGGGAGTAATTGACAAGCTATGAAAATGAAACACAACAGATTTCAGAAACGTTTGATAACACAATTGTCACTATGGCTGGTACTGCTATTGACATTTACCGGCTGTGCGGAAAGCACCGTCACGCCGCAGGATAATACCTATACGATAGAGCAGCCGGCGACGATCCCCTACGAATTGCTGGAAGCATCGGAGACTGCAGCATCGGAACCCGAATCCGGACAGTCACAGGAAAACGCTTCAGATACACAAGAATCGCAGCAGGTTACATCTGCAACAGACGTTCCGACAGGAGAGGGCACGTCAGCATTTTCCCTCAGGGAGATTCCGGCATACTCCGGCACGCCTTATACAGAGGTCAATGGCAACAAACCTTATTTCACAGAGGCAGATCTGACCACACAGTCCTTCGAGACATACAGCGAGCTGGACAGCCTGGGGCGCTGTGGCGTGGCATATGCCAACGTAGGACAGGACCTGATGCCGACAGAACCGAGAGGGGAGATCGGAGCCGTGAAGCCTACCGGCTGGCATCTGGTGAAATACGATAACGTGGACGGAAAATACCTATACAATCGCTGCCACCTGATCGCCTACATGCTGGCGGCGGAAAACGCCAATCCGCAGAACCTGATCACAGGAACCAGATATCTCAACGTGCAGGGAATGCTTCCTTTTGAGACGAAAGTCTGCGATTATATCAAAAATACAGGGAATCATGTCCTGTACCGTGTCACTCCCATATTTGACGGGGATAACCTGCTGGCAGACGGTGTCCTCATGGAAGCCTATTCTGTGGAAGATGTCGGAGAGGGAATCGAATTCTGTGTATTTGCCTACAATGTGCAGCCGGGGATCGGTATTGATTATGCTACCGGGGATAACTGGGCAGAGAGCAACGCGGCATCCCAGGAAGCGGCAGCACCCATTGTGATAGAAACACCGACACAACAACCCCAGACAGACACTACGGTGCAGATCACACCGGAACCGTCAGTGCCACAGGAATCACAGGAAACTACCTATGTGCTGAATACCAACACCATGAAATTCCACTATCCGTCCTGCTCCAGCGTGGATCAGATGAAGGAGAAAAACAAAGAGATATATACCGGCAACAGAGAAGATATCATCAATATGGGATATATGCCCTGTAAGCGGTGCAATCCTTAATCGGCAAGTGAATTAGATATAGCAGAAAAGGACCTTCGAGATACTGATAACAGCCTCGAAGCTCCTTATTATTTGCTTAGTAAAGATAAGAATATGATTTGCGTCAACAGTTTTCGTATACTTGCAAACATTCTGCAAATGCTATAGACTAAGACTAGTTTCTATATCTATTTGAATCAGAATAAAGGAGTATATGTTATGTGTACAGCGGCAACTTATAGATCACAGGATTTTTATTTCGGCAGAACTTTTGATTATGAATTTAACTATGGGGAAGAGGTAACGGTAACACCACGCAATTATCCTTTTCCGCTACGGCATCAGAATGCCCTGACGGAGCATTATGCCATGATCGGCATTGCTCATATGGCAGGGGATTATCCTTTGTACTATGATGCAGTGAATGAGAAAGGACTCGGCATGGCGGGACTGAATTTCCCGGGAAATGCAGTATACAGCAAAGTGCAGACAGGTAAGGACAACATCGCCCAGTTTGAGTTCATCCCCTGGATTCTGGGGCAGTGTGCCAATGTGCAGGAAGCCAGAGTATTGTTATCCCATATCAATCTGGTGGATACGCCCTTTAATGAAAAATATCCGGTTTCTCCACTGCACTGGATTCTGGCAGACAAGGAAGAGGCCATTACAATCGAGTCTGTGCAGGAGGGACTGAAGATCTATGACAACCTGGTGGGAGTATTGACGAACAATCCCCCGTTTCCAATCCAGATGTTTCGTTTGAACGATTATATGTCCCTGTCTTCCGAATCACCGACAAACCGTTTTTCCGCAGATCTGAAGCTGAAGCCGTACAGTAGAGGCATGGGAGCCATGGGACTGCCCGGGGATCTGTCTTCTGCATCCCGTTTTGTACGGGTGGCATTCACGAAGATGAATTCCCTGTCCGGATTGTCTGAGTCGGAGAGCGTCAGCCAGTTTTTCCATATTCTGGGGAGCGTGGATCAGACCAGAGGATGCTGTCAGCTGGACAAAGGGGAGTATGAGATCACTATCTACACTTCCTGCTGCAATGCAGACAGAGGAATTTACTATTATACGACCTATGAAAATCATCAGATTACTGCAGTAGATATGTACCGGGAGAATCTGGACAGTGATCGTCCTGTCCATTACCCGCTGGTACAGGGAGAACATATTTTATTGCAGAATGCTGCAGCAGGAAGCGCGGAGGAAAACCAGTAATGGATGTACAGAAAGAACAGGAGCAGCAAAACCGGACGGATCATGTAGTGTCCGGATTTGCATTCTATTCAGAGAAAGATGCCAGACTGGCAGAGCAGGAGAGACAGAAGATTGCTTATCTGGATAAGCGGATCGATCGGACAAATCTGGAGTCCGTACTGGTTATTTATAAAAAAGCATTGGATGACAGGGTGTTCCGCACTCCGGTAGGTTTGGAATACCTCAGGGAATTGCAGGGAGAACTGAAAGCAGAGCAGGATCTGTTGGGAGAAGAGATTCCGCCGATCCCTCTGTGGACGAACTTTGCGGACACCAGGGAAAAAACGTCTCCTGCCAGAAGAAGAATCAAACCGGCACCGGAAGAAAATAAAAATACGACGTTCCGGCTGTCTCTTATTATGAATATTGTGATGGTCATTGCAATTATTGCAATGTTTATCATCACGCTGAATTCCGATCAGCCCAATGTCCTGAATTATGAAAGAAATCTGCAGAACAAATATGCCACCTGGGAGCAGGAACTGACCCAGAGGGAGCAGACGGTACGGGAAAAGGAAAGAGAATTACATATAGAGACCGAAGTTTCACAAAATTGACATATTTACACGCTATAGTGTTACTATTCAGGAAAGCCTCGAAGAGGCGATTTTGCGAATGGGGCTGAATAGTTACTATCTCAAGATAGGAGGGTGAGGGTGTATGGACAGACTGAAAGTACTGGTAGTAGATGATGAGAGCAGAATGCGTAAGCTGGTCCGGGATTTCCTGGTGAAGAGCAATTTTGATGTGCTGGAAGCCGGTGACGGTGAGGAAGCACTGGATATTTTTTATAAAGAAAAAGATATCGCATTGATCATTCTGGATGTGATGATGCCGAAGATGGACGGATGGCAGGTGTGCCGGGAGATCCGGGTGAACTCCAAAGTACCGATCATCATGCTGACAGCCCGCGGAGATGAGAGAGACGAACTGCAGGGATTTCAGCTGGGAGTGGACGAGTATATTTCCAAGCCCTTCAGTCCCAAGATTCTGGTGGCCCGAGTGGAAGCAATCCTGCGCAGAACAAATCAGCTGGGACAGGAAGAGGCTCTGACCTGCGGCGGCATTACCGTGGATAAGGCGGCACACCGCGTGATCATTGATGGAAAAGATGTGGATCTAAGTTACAAGGAATTTGAACTCCTGACCTATTTTATGGAAAATAAAGGCATTGCCCTGTCCAGAGAAAAGATCCTGAACAATGTGTGGAACTATGATTATTTTGGGGATGCCCGTACCATAGACACACATGTGAAAAAACTGCGCAGCAAACTGGGCGAGGAAGGCAATCTCATAAAGACCATATGGGGCATGGGGTACAAGATGGATGAAACAGCGGAATAAACAACAAAAGAGAAAAGTACATTCTATCAGGGGACAGTTTGCCTGGATCTTTATCGGTCTGATGATCGGTACGATCCTGCTGTGCCTGATGATCAACTATTTATTTCTGGGAAAAGTCTATATGCAGAGCAAACTGGATGTTATTCATGATGCTTACGGAACCATCAAGCAGGCAGCGGAGAGCGACAGCTATGACACGGAAGAATTTGCCAGAGAACTGGATGATGTGTGCAGAAGCTACAACATGACGGTATGCGTTATGGATGTGAATTCCAATATGAAATATGTGTCCATCAACGGCGGTGAGAGACTGGAAAACCGCCTGATCGGTTATGTATTTGGACTCAGCATACCTTTCAATGACCAGAGGGTGATCGAGAACGGCGATGACTATGTGATCCAGAGAACCGGACAGGAGGACAAGGAATATCTGGAAATCTACGGAAGACTGAATACCGGCATTTCTTTTATTATGCAGACACCTCTTTCCAGTATTCAGGAGAGTGCAAAGATCGCCAACCGCTTCTATGCCCTTGCAGGATGTCTGGGAGCAATGGCGGGTGGTATTATTATCTGGTTCGTCTCCCGAAGTGTGACCAAGCCGATCCTGGAACTGAATAATATTTCGGAACGGATGGTACAGCTGGATTTTGAGGCAAAATATCAGGGGAAGGCACATAATGAGATCGATCTGTTGGGAGAGAATATCAATAAGTTGTCCGATTCCCTGGAGAAAACCATTTCGGAACTGAAGACAGCGAACAATGAATTGCAACGGGACGTGGAGAAAAAAGAAGCCATTGACGAAATGCGCAAGGAATTTCTGGCCAATGTATCCCACGAACTCAAGACCCCCATTGCGCTGATTCAGGGTTATGCGGAAGGGCTGCAGGAGGAGATCAATGACGATCCCGAGAGCAGGCAGTTCTATTGTGATGTCATCGTGGACGAAGCAGCGAAGATGAACAACATGGTGAAAAAGCTTCTGACCCTGAACCAGCTGGAATTTGGTAATGATGTGGTGGCCATGGAGCGGTTCGACCTTACGGCGCTGGTGAAAAATTATATCCAGTCAGCGGCAATTCTGACAAAACAGCATGAGATTACTGTGCGGATGGAAGAGTATCCGCCGATCTATGCATGGGCGGATGAATTTAAAATAGAAGAAGTGTTCATGAACTTTTTCTCCAATGCGGTCAATCATTGTGAAGATGATAAGATCATCGAAGTGAAAATGGAACAAAAGGACGGCAAAGTACGGGTATCTGTATTCAATACAGGCAAACCGATCCCGGAGGACTCTATCCACCATATCTGGGAGAAGTTCTACAAGGTGGATAAGGCAAGAACCAGAGAATACGGAGGTAGCGGTGTGGGATTGTCTATCGTGAAGGCCATCATGGAATCCATGAACCAGCAATTCGGTGTGAACAATTACAACAACGGCGTGGAATTCTGGTTTGAGTTAGAGACAAAATAGTAAATATAAAGGATATATTTTTATATGAGGGAAGAACAGATACAGGAGGCACCGGTAAAGGTACTGTTAGTCGGTGTGGATGTCGGTGAAGAACCGGATTTTGAGCGTTCCATGGAGGAACTGGCAAGTCTGGCGGAAGCTGCGGAAAAAGAAGTGGCCGGTCAGATTGTACAACGGCTGGATCATGTCAATAAAGCGTTATATATCGGCACCGGAAAAGTGACAGAGGTGCGCAGGCTGGCAGAAGAATGCGGGGCACAGGAGATTGTGTTTGATAATTCTCTGACACCTTCACAGGTAAGAAATCTGGGAAATGAACTGGAACTGCCGATCATCGACCGGACTAATCTGATCCTGGATATATTTGCCATCCGGGCCCAGACAAGAGAGGCAAAATTACAAGTGGAGACAGCCAGACTGCAATATATGCTGCCGAGACTGGTAGGAATGTATGATGCACTGAGCAGACAGGGCGGTGCCAGTGGCAGCATGAGTAATAAAGGCACCGGTGAGAAAAAGCTGGAACTGGACAGGCGTAAGATCGAGCATCGTATCACAGAACTGAAAAAGGAACTGGAAGATGTGGGACGTACCAGAGAGGTGCAGCGGAAAAAGAGGCAGCAGTCCCGCATCCCGCAGGTGGCTCTGGTAGGATATACCAATGCGGGAAAGTCTACAATTCTGAACCGTATGGTAGAGCAGTTCGGCGAATTGCCGGATAAAACGGTCATGGAAAAGGATATGCTGTTTGCTACACTGGAGACCAGTGTCCGCAGTGTGGATACCGGACATAATAAGCCCTTTTTCCTGACGGATACGGTTGGATTTATCAACAAGCTGCCCCACGGACTGGTAAAAGCATTCCGTTCCACGCTGGAGGAGGTCAGGTATGCGGATCTGCTGATCCAGGTGGTGGATTTCAGCGATGAAAATTGCAGACAGCAGATGCAGGTAACTGCTGATACCTTAAAAGAACTGGGAGCAGGTGACATTCCGCAGATCATAGTGTATAATAAGGCAGACAAATGTGAGATGGAACCACTGCCGCAAAAGAGACAGGGCAACTGGTATCTGGCGGCAGGACTTAATATCGGTATCCGTGAACTGGCAGAGGCTGTTGAACAGAAAGTCTATGCGGATAATGCAGAGTGCGTATTTCTGATCCCGTACAGTGCAGGAAATGTGGCTTCCTATCTGATGGAACAGGCGCAGATACTTTCCAGAGAGTATAGGGAGGACGGTATTCTGATCCATGCGGACTGCCATAGACAGGATATGGACAGATACAGAGAGTATATAGTGTCATAAGATCACAGAAATTACAATGAGGGAAGGATAAAAGATGGAGACCAATACACAACAGGAACGAGCAAAGAGACTGGAACAACAGGCAAGAGAATACCTGATGCAGTCCAATGATCCGATATTTACCAGGTATTTACAGCAATTACTTCCAAGAATACAGAGACAGCCGGAATATGTAGAACAGCTACAGGCAGAACTGGATAAAAGCGTGGAATTCTGGTACCAGAGACAGCAGATCAATGCAAACAGAGGCAGAGAAACCGGAGCGGAGTCATCTGTGCCGCAGCAGAGTGTACCACAGGAGGCAGCCGCCGGAGAACAGCAGACAGCCGGGCAATCACAGACACAGCCAGTGGGGCAGTTTACCATGCAACAGGTGCAGGCACCGGTGACGCAGGCTCCGGCACAGAAGAAGCAGAATGCGGAATATCTGGTCGCAACCATTGCATTGTCGGTGGTTGGCGGAATCTTTATTCTGACCGCACTGGTATTGCTTGGTATGTATTTTATGAACGGCTGGATCAAAGGTATTTCTTTATATGCAGTTTCCCTGGGAGTGGTATTGATCGCAGAATTACTGATCCACAGAAAGCTTCCGAAACTGGCCCGGATCTTTTCGGCTATCGGCATAGCGGCGTTATATCTGTCGACCATGATCAATACGATTTCCCTACATAATTTCGGTGTGCTTCCTGCAGCGGCGATCATTGCAGTGATCACAGTGGGCACGGTTTTACTGAGCAGAAAAAGGGATTCCCTGATACACAGAATGCTGGGAATCGCAGCATGCTGGCTTTGTGCGTATCCGCTTTTCGGTTCTTCATTGCTTTCGGAGCCGGAAGGCCTGCTGGTGCTGGCATTGATTCTGTTACTGAGTGTACTGAGCATCTGTGTGCCGGTAAGAAGATATCATACGGCTTCGCAGTTGATACAACTTGTCAGCACTACGATCCTTTTCCCGGTAACGGTATCCTGTGTGATCAGTACACAGGGAATGCCGGTCTGGGTGACAGCAGCTGCATTTGGAACCTTTTTCCTGATCGCACATCTGATCCTGGTAGTGCAGAGCAATTACATACTAAAAGAAAAACAGGCGGGCCATGCAGTGAATGAAAACGGCTTGCTGGCAATCTATATAGCATTTCTTCTGGTAGCCGGAATTACAACCGGTACGGCGATGAACAATTATTGGGGAAGAGCGGAGAACGACGCGTATATCGGAATCATCGCCCTGACGGGAATGGCGTTTGTAGTCGCGGTTCTTGCGGGAATTGCCATACGTGGAACGTGGAAAAAATGGCTGCCCTGTTACTTTTTCAGTTTTGTTGCGGTATGTGCCTTTTCTGTAATAGAAAGTAACTGGCCGATACTCATATGCCTGACAGCGTTGCTTTTACTGACGAAGATCCTGACCCGTTTTGCGGAAGGCGGACTGAGGGCACTGGATGTGATCGTTACATCACTGTACTGTATTGAACTTCTGGCAAACGGAAAGGAAATACCGTATGCATACCTGCTCCTTGCGGGAACCATCCTCAGTATGTTCCTGGTCTATGGATGGACGACGATACAGGAGCTCCTGCTTACTTTTTCCCTGGCATTTTTTGCAGCGGCCAATTTGATGCCGATGCTAAAGCTGCCGGCTTTTGCGGGGATCCTGTTTGTAAGTATATTGCTGTTTAATAATGTGAAATATATGCGCGGAAAAAACATCCTGGTATTTAATGTATCTGTAATGGTGGGGCAGATCGGAGCGTTGATCGCTCTGGCAAATCCGGTGTACCGGAACTCTTATCTTACTTATCTGTGCATGTTTGTGTTTGTACTGGCTTATCTGGTACTGACATTGCAGGAGAGATACTATAAGAAGTTTAAACACAGAGAACTGATCATTGTGATCTTTCTGACCTATATGGCACTGATCGTTAAGACCAATGTTCCCGTGATCAATAGTGTTCTGATCATGCTGATTGCGCTGGTAAGTGTAACACTGGGCTTTTTGAAAAAAGATAAGCCGGTAAGAATATATGGACTAGTGCTTTCTTTGTGCACTTGTGGTAAAATAGCATTATATGATTACTGGGGAGCACCGGTATTGCAGAAAACGGTCCTTTTCTTTGTAGTGGGTGTGATCGCACTGGCGATTGCCGGGATTTATATCGTACTTGAGAAAAATACAGGAAACAATGGAAAAACAGACAGGGAAGGATAGAAGAATGACAGGAAACAAAAAGAAGATTGTATGCGGAGCGTTATTGTGTGTAATGGCGCTTGGCATGACAGCCTGCGGAAATGAAATTCCGGATCTGACAGAAGCGGAATCACAAAGAGTCGGAGAATATGCGGCGGTAACTCTCTTAAAATATGATGCGAATAACCGGAGCCGTCTCGTGGACCCGGAAATCGTCATTGCAAAACTGGAAAAAGACGCGGCCAGGGAAGCCGGAAGACAGGAGAATGCACAGACGGAAGAGAAGCCTGCGGAATCGGCTGCTTCAGAAGCCCAGGCACCTACCGCACAGGAGGATATTACCACCAGTCTGGAGGATTTCTTCGGACTTGCGGAGGGAGTGACCTTGACATACAGAGATTACCAGATAGCAGACTCTTATCCGGAGGACGGATCTACGGAGGATTATTTTGCGTTGGATGCATCCACCGGGAAAAAGCTTCTGATATTGAACTTTGAACTGACCAACGGAACAGACCAGGAGGAAAATGTTGATTTCCTGAGTACCGCATCCAGATACATCATTACTGTAAATGACGGCACACGTGGAAATGCATTGACCACAATGCTGCCCAATGACATGTCTACGTATGTGGAAACCATGGCTCCCGGTGAGACACAGGGATTGGTCCTGCTACTGGAAGTAAATGAAGATATGGCAAATGGGATACAAAACATTTCTCTTCGTCTCAAAAATACATCAAATGAATATACAATTCAACTTTTATAGGCATATATACTGTAAATTATGAGGAAAAAAGAAAAGACAATAAGATCCAAAATGACAAAAAAGCCCATGATTATGGGCTTTTTTACTGCTTTTGCAAAATTGTTTGAAAAATATGCAAAATAATGTTGACAAGTGGGGCACAGGGTGATATACTCAGATTCGTTGTTGAGGCAGCGCCGAGACAACACAACAGCTCGAAAGAAACTTGAAAAGATTTCAAAAAAAGTTGTTGACAAAGCCTGACAGATATGTTAACATAAATACCTGTCACGGAAAACAAAGTTTTCCAAGACGAAAAAAGATTTCAAAAAAGTTGTTGACAAACGAAAGCGGTTATGATAAGATATCAGAGTTGCCGCTGAGAACAACAGCAACGAATGAACGAGCTCTTGCGAAGCAAGAGGTTATGATCTTTGACAAATAAACAGTAATGCAACCCTGAAAATTCCAAGAT
>OGKG01005225.1_pt1 | contig 10222 bp, 9 predicted proteins | sample 1572201 | NCBI WGS metagenome assembly OGKG01 (sample SAMEA2582146, study PRJEB24529) | metagenome | biome: Human gut stool | place: China | collected 2011 | reverse complement strand
AAGGATGTTCCAAAAGATATCTGCTATGACCAGACCGTACAGCCCGGCTCGGTCTTAGCATTATCGAATATGGATCAGTTTAAGCTGTATCTGTCCTGGGGCAAAGAGTCGGACTATGTGGTAAAGATGCCGGATCTGACAGGTAAGACGGTTGCACAGGCAAAGAAGATACTTGCAAAGAAGAATATCAAAGTAAAGTATAAGATCAATCAGCTTTTCGATGATACGGCAAAGATTGGCACGATCGTAGGAGACGGACAGGAACCGAAAAAAGGAACGAAAGTCAATACGAATATGGCAGATAAGCTGAATGTCAATCATGTAGATACCGTGATTCTCTGGGTAAGCAAAGGACCGGAAGCAACACCGACACCGGAACCAACGGTAGAACCTACCGTTGCACCGACAAAGAAACCGGCAAAGACACAGGCACCGAAGACACAGGCACCGAAGACGGAAAGATCAGTAAGTAAGAAGAAATCGTCAAGCAAAAAGAAAGCAAAGAAGGATAAAAATATAGATGGTGACAATCTTACGGGAGATGCAAATTTCGTTATAGATTGACAATCATGACATAAAAGAGGATGCAAATAATTGGTGATCGGTTCGCTTTATTTCTTTTTGCTTTACACGGATGCAAATGCAATGCAGACAGTAAATCAATGATCAGGTAGACAAAAACAACTACTCACCGATAGAAACGAGGAAGATTATGGGAAAGAAACTGGTAGATCCCAACAAGCTTTGTATGGGATGCATGGAAATCGTGGAGGATATCACAAAACCCTGCCCAAAGTGCGGTTTTGTCTTATCAAGATACCAAAAGCCGGCAAACAGTATGCCACCCTATGAGATCCTGAATGGAAAATATCTGATAGGAAGCGTGATCGGTATTGGCGGTTTTGGGATTACTTATGTCGGCTGGGATTTTTATCAAAGTAAGCGGGTATGTATCAAGGAATATTTTCCAAGAGGCGTGGCAGCCAGAGATACTACACAGGCAATGATGACAACGGCGTCTACGACGACATCTACATCTACACAATACAGCATGGATGTTTTGACAACGAAGACGCAAAAAGCGGTCAATGCCTATCTTGGCGGTCTTCGTTCGTATATCAATGAAGCGAAGAATCTTTCCCGATTCTATGCACTTCCGGGAATCGTATCAATCCGTGATTTCTTTTATGGAAACCGGACAGCCTACATTGTCATGGAATACATAGAAGGGATTAACCTCCGCCAATATGCCAAGTGTTATGAAGGAAAGCGAATTCCGGCAAACATTCTGTTGCCGATGCTAAAAGATGTCATTATTGCATTGAATACCGTACATAAGGAAAATATCATTCATCGTGATATCAGTCCTGACAATATTATGATCAATAAAAAGTTTGAAGTCAAAGTCATTGATTTTGGTGCTGCCAAAGAATTTCATGGCGAAAAGGACAATGCTATCTTACTCAAGCATGGTTATGCACCGATCGAGCAGTATGACCGGAACGGCAATCAGGGACCGTGGACGGATGTCTACAGCCTGAGTGCAAGTATTTATTATCTGCTAAGCCATGTCAAATTGCAAAAAGCTTTCGAACGTGTTGCAGATGATCAATTGCAATCTCTTCGGGCATTGGGCATTCCGATATCGGAAAGACAGGACATGGCATTATTAAAAGGAATGAGTGTTCAGATCAAAGACCGTTTTCAAAGCATGGCAGATCTGTATTATGCGTTATATGGTGAATGCATTCCGGGAGAAAAAGTACCGCTAAACTGGCAAGCTGAAATGCAGCAAAGACAGAATGAACAGATGTCGAATGGAAATGTATACATGACAGGTCAGATATCAAATGACAATGTAAACACAACAAATCAGTCATCGAATGAAAGTATATATACGGTAAATCAGATGTCAAATGATAACACAAACATAACAAACCAGGCATCGAACGGAAGTGCATATACAACAAATCAGGCACCAAATGACAATATATACACAACTAATCAGGCAGTAATAGAAAGAATCCAGCCTACGGAGCCGGAATATCAGAATTATCCGGGAAGACAGAAAGCGGATGGTAATGAGCCGGTTTATCAGACTGCATCTGTTTCTGACAGATATATTCCGGATAAGAGCAGGGAAGAAGCAGCAATGGAGTATCTGCGGCAGCAGTTAGATAATCAATAGACAGAATAAACAGACAGAAGAAGGAATCCGATCACGAACCGGAAACGAGGAGATAAGAAGCATGAAGAGTAAAATTTGTAAGGGATGTTTTCAGGAATGGGACGAAGAATGGGAACATTGTCCTGTATGCGGCTTTTCTTTTGAAGAGGAGAACGATCCCAAAGAAGAGAGGCAGGAAGGAGAATGGCTTCGTGGTGATATTATCGGAAAACGTTTTATGATCGGCAGTCTTTTCTTTGAAAGGAAGAATCTGCGTATCTGGCGTGCCTACGATGCTGTCTTGGAGATCAAATGCTTTTTGTTTACGGTACGAAAGGCTTATGCCCGTTCGTTACTGTTAGTTGCAGACATTATCCGTCAAAAGCAGGAAACGATCGCTCAAAAGGTTCTTCAATATGCAGATTATGATGAATATAAAATTTTAGAAGTTTCCTATCAGACAGAAGAAGATGCAAAAGAATCGTTAGAATCGATCAAACATATGACACAGCAGGAAGTGAAGATACAGCCTGTGATCCAGACCATGCATTATGAAGAAGCAAAGCAGGTACTTCCGACAGATACTTTTTTAGAAGAACGGTATCGTGTGATCGGCCCTTTAGGGATTGGCGGATTTGGAATCACGTATCTTTGTGAAGATATCAATCTTGGAAGAAATGTTGCGATCAAAGAATATTTTCCTTCGGAATGGGCACAAAGAGAAGATCGCTTTGTAACAGTAAAGTCTTCTGCCATGATCGAACCGTATCGTTTTGGCATGGATTCTTTTCGAAAAGAAGCAAAAATGACAGCGAAGTTTATTCATGAGAAAGGCATTGTGACAGCCTACGATTATTTTGAAGAAAATGATACGGCATATCTGGTGATGGAATATATATCCGGGACAAGTATCGGAAAAAAGATGAAAGCAAAGGGGCAGGCACTTTCGCCGGAAAGAGTATGTGAGATCCTTCTTCCGGTACTAGATAGCCTTGATAAGCTGCATGACAGAAAGATTGTACATAGTGACATTTCACCGGGAAATATTATGGAGACAAAAGAAGGCAGGGAAGTTTTGATCGACCTTGGAGCAGCAAAATACTGGTACGATACCAGACCGAATCTGGCAGCAGCATTTCTAAAGCCCGACTTTGCGGCACCGGAGCAATACCGGACGGCAAAACTTGGCGTGCCAAAAGATGAGGGGGCGTGGACAGATATTTATGCACTTGGAGCAATGATGTATTACATGCTGACAGGGCATAAACCTCCCGATGTGATCACAAGGCTAGAAAGCGACAGTATAAAGCTTCTGCCGTTTCGAAAATATAAGGTTCATATTAAGAAAAAATGGTTTCGCATCGTAGAACAGTGTATGGATGTGGACTTTCATAACAGATACCGGTCTGTAACAGAACTGAAAAAAGCTCTTGTCGAAGCGTTATAAAAGAATGCGATAAGAGATGCTATAAAAGATAACAGCTAAAAAGCATGTTTATGAAAGACAAATGAATAACAGCAGTGGAAAGTAACTGCGGAAAAGAGGTTGAGATGGAAGGAAAAAAATTGAACTGGCAGATTGTTACCGGAGCAGGACTGCTCTTACTCCTTGTGATCACACTTTTCTTGCCGAGAATTGATGTGACAGAAGTGAAATATGTAGATACAGCAGTCAAGGTGAATCAACATGCAAAGGAACAGAATAAGAAAAAAGCATTGGAAGCCGGAGCAGAGGATGCGATCAAAGAATTTGATGTCGGTGGTTCGGAACGAAAAGATACATTGGAAGAAGTACGCTCCAGACTGGGAGACAAAAATGTAGGAAGTAAATCAACACTTGCCTTAGCCAAGTGGATGTTGACGGTAAATAAGAATGACAAGATGCTTTTTGATGTGATCCAATATGATGCAGCAAAGAAAGATGATGTTGCAAAAAGCGGAATTAAAAGCAGTCTGCGTTTGAATGGTGTCTTGCTGCTTCTGCCGGTTGCAGCAGCTTTGATCGTCATGATCCTCGTACTTGCACTTCGAAAAATGGTTGCACCGGGTCTGATCGGAGTTGGTGCTTTGACGGTACTATCGAATTTGCTCATTCAGTTTGCACTTCCGGGCATGATGTGGGGAAAGATTTCTAAATATATTGAAAGTGCCGAGTGCATGGAAGGCGGACTTTTCGATATCAGCGGAGTTGGGAAATATGCAATTTCGGAGATGTCAGCAGCTTTTTCTAGCTGGGGAAGTATGTTGTCGCTGGTTCTTGGCATTGTTTTGATCGTAATGGGAATTCTTTTTCTGACAGCATTTCGACCAAAAGCCGCTAATGATTCCGATGACTGGCAATTTTCACAGGAAAATTTAGACGTATTTGGGGATAACGGTGGAATGAACGGAGGCTTTGGCGGAGACATAAATAATGTCGGAGCGAACGGAGGCTTTGCCGGAGATATGAATAATGTCGGAGCGAACGGAGGCTTTGCCGGAGATATGAATAATAACGGAATGAACGGAGGCTTTGCCGGAGACATGAATAATGTCGGAGCGAACGGAGGCTTTGCCGGAGACATGAATAATGTCGGAGCGAACATAGGCTTTACCGGAGACATGAATAATGTCGGAGCGAACATAGGCTTTGCCGGAGACATGAATAATGTCGGAGCGAATGGAGGTTTTACCGGAGACAGTACAAGTCCATATTATTTTGAAACTTCGCAGCCGGAAGGAAGAATTACGGTAGTCAGTGGTGAACATCAGGGAAAGACTTTTACTTTCCGCGCAGGAGAGGAAATGATACTTGGTCGTGATCCGGCACTTAGTTCGATCGTTTTCCAATATCCGAAGGTAAGCAGAAGACATTGTGGTATTCGCTTTGATGCAGCTAGTGGAAATTATCAGGTGACAGACTATTCTTCTAACGGAACCAGATTATCGAACGGAGCAATGGTATCTGCAGGTAGTTATACGGCAATCGCACCGGGAACTGTGATCTATCTTGGCAACCAGCATGAAGCAATTCAGGTCGGATAAGGAATAAAGAAAAATTAGAGAGAAAAAAAGATAAGACGGTCTGAGAACGAAAAGAGGGAGGAGCGTATGCTGCGAATTGGAATATGTGATGATGAAAAGATCATACAGGATGAATTGAAAGATATGGTCAGTCATATTGTTTTTCAATATGGTGAAGTGGAATTTTCAACATTTTCATCCGGAAAGGATGTGATCAAGGCAGTAGAGGAGAAAACATTTACCTGTGATCTGCTTTTATTAGATATCCATATGCCGGAACGGGATGGCATTGAGACGGCAAAGTATATCCGTATGCATCAGGTTGATGTGGATATTATATTTGTGACTGTTTCAAAAGAGCATGTTTTTGATGGATATACTTATCAGGCATTTTCCTATTTGCTAAAGCCGATACAATATCCTCGATTAGAAGATGAGTTGGGACGTTATATTTATGAGCGTTCTAAGAATTCCCGCTGCTTACATGTCAATATCAATGGACGCAAGGAAAAGCTTCTTCTTGATAAGGTGAAATATTTTGAAGCAGATACCAGAAAAGTGATCGCACATTTGCTGCATGGTGAAGTGACATTTTATGCGAAGCTGTCTGACTTGCAAAAGGTTTTGGAATCGTATGACTTTTTACGATGTCATCAGAGTTATCTGGTAAATACGATGTTTATATCAGGGTATTCACGAACAGAGATCAGTCTGGAAGATATTACAATTCCGATCAGCAGGAAATATACAGAAAGTGTCAGATTACAGCTGGATGCAAGAAAGGATGGGGAATATGGGGAACTTGGAAAATGATATGTCAACAATGCAGGTAACAAAGAGTCTTGCTTTATCAGAAGATAAAACCGGTGGCTTGATCTGTATCAGAGGAAGTCATATCGGGCAGCTGATACCACTTCCGAGTGATGTCAAAGTTGTGTTAGGACGTGATGTGACACAATGCCAGTATGTGATCACGGATACACAGGTAAGCAGAAAACATTGCGAGATCGTATATGTGGGTGCATTGGATAAGTATCGTGTTACCGATTTTTCGAAAAATGGCACATTTTTAGGAGATGGCACACGATTAGAGAAAGGAAAAGAATATTATCTTGCATCGACAGAAGAGCTTTATCTCGGAAATGAGGACAATTTATACAAATTACGGTGAGAAACAGACAAAGCAACCATAGGAACGATTGCAAAGTGTATAAAGAGAATAGCAAAAGACAAGTGCAAAAGTCAAAACTTAAAAGGAGATACATATGATGCGTATAAGAAAAATGAATACATGGAAGATGGCTGTCGGCTGTCTGATCTGTGTGATCCTTTTCACACCGATTTTTTCTCCGGTTTTTCATGTATCGGAAAAGCAGATTGCATTAAGCGTAATCGATATGATGGAAGATTGCATGGGTGATGAGTTCTATGATGTACTCAAAGAAGAATTAAAATCAGATAGCGATGATATTTTATCAGATCTGTGGAATTCTGCAAATTCTACAGCAGCAGATCTTGTCAGAAAAGAAACAGAAAAAGAGATCAAAAAGCAGCGAAAAAAGATTAATAAAAACTCAGAATTACAGGACTATTCTTACAGCGGATTGCAATTATTGACAACATCATCACAGACCATTGCAAATAGGATTTTTAGCCGGGATGATGATGACAGAATTTTTGTCGGAGCAATTAACAAAAGTGCAAGAGAGCAGACAGTGAAGCTTATCAATCTGTATAAGGTACGTGTTACCTTTTTCCTGGTTGGTTCGATTACTCTTTTTGTCATCATTTTACTATCGGGATTAAAAAAGAAAAAGATTACCGCTTCATTGATCGCATCGGGTGGCTATCTGCTCCTTTATATTATAGAACAGGCAGTCTGGTATCTGACAATCCCGGCAAAGATAGCGGTTAAGCTAAACAGATATATTGGAAATACAACAAAAAATAACCAATTGCTGTACGAAATGTACAAGCAATTAAAAGAACTCGGAATAGACATTCAGAAGCTTGCAGTCACGATGAAGATATCTACGGATACGACAAAAGGTTTACTCAAATCCTTTGATGGTACAGCGTTGTGCGTAACAGTAGTAGGAGTGGTTCTTCTTGCAGTATGGATGGTGATCACATTTTTTGTGAAAGATAAAGTTGAAACAGATGAGATGCCGACCAGACAGATCATCCAGGATGGCATAATGCCAAATATCCCGGTCGGTCAGCAGTTAGGAGAGATATCTTACAATTCCAATCCGAATAGTAAAAATGGTATAAGCACCGGATCGGAAGTGCAGCTAAGAGATCATGCAGGACAAAATATCCGGAACAATATGGGCTTGCAGCAGCCTAGACAAGATAGGATGGTTTCAGGAGAGCTTCACTACGAGTTAGGTGAACTAAAAGGTGCACAGCTTACTTTAAAGAAAGGAGAAACAATAACGATCGGACGGGATGCGAAGTCTTGCCAGCTTGTTTTGTCAAATCCGTCGGTAGCGGTAAAACAATGTGCAATACGGATGGATCTGTCCGGAATGTTTTATGAGATTGTCAGTTTTGGTTATGGAACAATCCTATATAGCGGACAACAGTCACAGAATCTTAGTATGAATCAGAAGATTCGAGTAGGAAAAGGTACGAGAGTAGCATTTGGTCAGAATCAGGAAATGATCATGCTATTTTAAAAATACAAATAAAGCGGATGGCATTTTCGTAAATGCCTGAATATAGCAACTAGGAGGAGATACATATGATATGTAAACATTGCGGAAAAGAAAACGAAGAAGGTTCAAAATTCTGTATGTGGTGCGGGCAGATTTTTGAAGAACAGTACAACAGGGAAATGCAGCAACAGACTCCATATGAGCAACAAACCGGGGCAGTCGGAAATCAACAACAGTATCAACAGAATCCATACCGGCAACAGCCTGGAGGAGCCGGAAGCCAACAGCAGTATCAACAGAATCCATACCAGCAACAGCCTGGAGGAGCCGGATACCAACAACAATATCAACAGAATCCATACCGGCAACAGCCTGGAGGAGCCGGATACCAACAACAATATCAGCAGAATCCGTACCAGCAACCGGGAGGAGCCGGAAATCCACAGCAGTATCAACAGAATCCGTACCAGCAACAGTCGGGAATGAACGGATATCAGACAGGTACGAGGGGTCCGCTTCCGATGAATTGGTACAACTTTGTTGTAAAAGTACAATACATTCTGATACTTCTTTTTAATGCTGTCGCAATTGAAGTGTTATTAGTACAGGGAGGTGTATTTGGCTCAAAAGAGGGTCAGGAATTTATGTATGGTGCTTCAGGAGCATTTATAGCTGCGGATGTTATATATATTATTTTAATTGTTATTGCGAGTGTTTTGTGTGTTCTTGTCAGACAAAAGCTTGTTAAGTTTCAAAAGGATGCATGGAAGTGGTATATCGGTTATTTAATATTTAATTTGGCGGCTTCTGTTTTATATTACATTGGATTAGCAATTATTTACGGTTCACTTGGATTTGAAGCAGCTGTTTTTGGATCCTACATCATTGTATCATTACTTGGAACTGTTATTTGTGTTGTATTAAATTATATCTACTTCAATAAAAGAAAACATCTTTTTGTGAATTAGACAATCTATAAATAGTACAAAAATTCCTGATACAAAATGATATTTTTCTTTTTGTATCGGGAGCATATGCTATTGTACGTATAGAACAGAAAAACATGTAACGATTTAGGAAAAATGATCGAAAGGCAGAACAAGAGCATAATCAAAAAGCAATTGATGAGGAGGAGATACATATGATATGTAAACATTGCGGAAAAGAAAACAAAGAAGGTTCAAAATTCTGTATGTGGTGCGGGCAGATTTTTGAAGAGCCAAAGAATAGTGCAAAAGTACAGCCTGCTAAGATCTCAACACAGCCGGTAAAGAATAATTCAGATGGTGACAGTCAAAGCAGAAAGGTATCTGCACAGCCTAAAATGTCAGACACGAATATGCATAACGGTCAAAATACCGGCTATCCGTCACAAAAGCAGAACACATATAATAACCAGAATGCATATAACCAACAAAATACCGGTTATCCGTCACAGGGACAGCAAAACGGTAATACATCACAGGGGCAGAATGGATATTATGATCCGCATGCAGCATATCAGCAGCCATATGGGTACAATGATCCATATGGTACACAGTGGGGAATGAATCAGAATATGAACCCCAATATGATGACACAGTCTCCACAAATACACACTATTATCCCTGATTATAATCCAAGCTTGGATTATACACCATTAAGTATGTGGGGATATTTTGGCTATAATTTATTATTTGCTATTCCGCTGATAGGATGGATATTTCTGCTGATCACAGCTTTGGGCGGATTAAGTAATAACGTTAATCTTAGAAATTATGCAAGATCGTTTTTTTGCGTCTTGCTAATCGTTGGGTGCATCTTCCTGTTGATGATAGCACTTTCGGTTTTTACGGTAATATCACTAAATTCTTGATGAAAATTGGAAAGATCATTGCAATTTTTACAAGATCAAAGCAAAAAATGACAAATATTCTTTTGTCAAAGAAAGTTTATGCTATGTTAGCTATAGACAAAAGAGTAGGATGGCATACAGAAAGAAGGTGATATAACGTGGGCAAGATAAAAGTGAACACATCCCGTTTATCAAAGGATGCTCAGACGATACAGACGTGCATTAACAATATCAACTCTACATTAGGTGATATCAGTGATCATGTAAAAGAGCTTGACCGGATGTGGGATGGTCCGGGTAGTGAGCAGTTCAAGAAAGCATTTCATGATGATATCGAAAAGGCTCAAACGATGATCAGTAATCTGACAAAGCTTTATACATATGAAACCAATGCACAAGGCAAATATGAAGAATGTGAAAGCAAAGTCGGACAGCTTGTGGATGAGATTAAAGTATAAGAGACAAAGGCAGCAGCGTTTGTGAACCATTACAAACGTCTAAATAAAAGCACCAATAAAAAGGAGGAAATGTATTATGGCAAAAACATTTACAGTAACA
>OGKG01005222.1_pt1 | contig 10225 bp, 4 predicted proteins | sample 1572201 | NCBI WGS metagenome assembly OGKG01 (sample SAMEA2582146, study PRJEB24529) | metagenome | biome: Human gut stool | place: China | collected 2011 | reverse complement strand
CATTCTTTCCCCTGATCCAAGTAAATCCGGAACATAAACGGTATTTCCTTTATTTCAAAGTTCCATGGCATATGTATAATGATATTTTTCTACACTTGCTTTTAAATCTTCTTTTTCGTTTCCTACTGGAGAGTCAGATTTTCCACACGATGAGAATAGCGGAAAAAGAAAGAAGGATAAAATCAGTAAAAATCTTGTTGTCATAATGAATGTTTTTTTATCGGACAGATGCTTGAAAATGACATCGGTCCGATATGTTTCTGTTTTAGATAATTAATTCCCCCAACCGGGGTTTTGTTTTAAATTTGGATTCTTATCTATTTCTGTAGCCGGAATAGGCCAAAGATAATCTCTTTCGGATACTTTTCGTGTATAATACACTACACCGGTAAATCCGGTTTCCTGCTTATTGTTGAGTTCTTCAAGTACTCCCCATCTTTTCATATCGCTGAAGTTGAGTCCCTCGGCAGCGAATTCTACCATACGCTCATGGCGTATTCTCTTAAAGATTTCCTCCTTGTTATCTGCTTTTAGCCATTCGGGACCGCTGTTAATTCCTGGCATCTTTACGCGTTTGCGTACTTGGTTAATCAATGTAACGGCTTCATCTTGTCGATTGATTTCGTTGTAACATTCGGCAAGCATTAGTAATACATCGGCATATCGAATAATTGGGAAATTGATAGGCGTATCTTCACGGTTGTTTATGGCCCCGTTCATATCTCCTTCTGCTACAAACTTGCGGAACAAATAAGAGTCGGTCATGCTGCCGTTGTGGCGGATCATCCCGTTGGATTCGTGGGCACCTTTCGCAACCACAAACTCACAAATTTTGTTTGCATTGGATACCCATCCTTTGTAAGTAGTGTAAGGCAGAATAATACTCATTTTCATTCGGGGATCACGTTGTTCGTACATGTCAAGCAGTATCTGCTTGGTAGACGGATATTTCGTTACTTTCTTTTTATCGCTTGATAAGGTGGCTCTAAAAGTTTTATCCTTTATTTTTTTGTCGACGGTAAAATCTGGAATGACTTCTTCCCAATTAAACGCGCGTCCATCTTTCCATTCGTACGAATCGACCAACGAAGTTGAAGCCATAACATTGTTCCAACATCCTCCAAATGATGCACGGGTACCCATATAGAAAGTGCTAGGTATACCTATATCTTGGCCTAGACCTCCCAGGTTTTGAACGGCAAAAATCATTTCCGAACTTTCGTCACCACCAGGTTTAAATAAATTCTCGTAACTTGAATATAAGGTATGCTTTTTACTGTTGATAACTTCTTCAAACACTGTAGCTGCCTCGGCATATCGTTTGGCATAGAGAAGAACCTTACCCTTGAGTGCATAGGCGCCATTCTGTGTGACGCGGCCTTTCGCATCACTGCTTCTGTCGGTAGGGAGGGTTGCGATGGCGTCATCCAAATCTTTAAGAATGAATTTTCTTACCTCATCGATAGAAGAACGAGGATTCAACATATTGGCAAAATCTTCTGAGACAATTGTTTTTTCATCATAAATGGGTACCCCGCCAAAAAAGTCTGTTAAATAGAAGTAGAATAAGCTGCGTAAAAATTTGGCCTCACCCATAAGCGTTGCGATTTCACTGTCTGTAGCATGTATCTTCGGTATGTTTTGAATTGCTAAATTTGCCCTGGCAACGCCTTCATACAGATAAGTCCATCTGTTTAGGATGCGATTATCGAGACTGTTATAGGTTCCGCGTGAAATATTCTCATTGCCGTGTTCCCCGTATCCGGTACCTACCTCTCCCAGACAATCGAGTGAGAAATAACTTCCGAAAATATAATAATTCTGAAACATGGCATAGATGGCATTGATTCCCTGTTCTGCATGTTGCTGTGTTTTCCAAAACGTATTGGTATTTATCTTGTCCTCTGGATATCTGTCAAGGTCATAGCAAGCACATACCGAAAGAATTGCGACGATAACTAATAAAATTGATATATATTTTTTCATATTCGTATAGATTAAAATGTTAAATCAATTCCTATAACGGCTTTTTTCATGGTCGGATAGTTCATCCCACTCACTTCTGGGTCAAAGCCTTTGTATTTGGTAAATGTGAAGAAATTCTCCAAACTTCCGTAAATTCTGAACTTCTCAACTCCGAAACGAGCTACAAAAGTTTTGGGCAATGAGTAGCCTAACTGAATGTTTTTTATCTTGAGGAAAGCCTTGTTCTCAAGATAAAAATCAGAAATCTGAGTATTACGTTTATCTGTATAATTCAATAAGCGAGGATATGTTGCATCTGTTCGTCCTTCATACCAACGCCCATCGGCAATCTCTTTGTTGATTTGATAGCCATGGCGTACGGTTGGAGTATTGTAGCCTTCTTGTTGCCAATAAACCTTTACTCCACCGATACCTTGAAATATGGTTGAAAAGTCGATACCTTTGTAGGTAACTCCGGCATTTAATCCATAGAAGAACTTTGGATTCGGACCGTCACTTACAATTTGACGATCGTCTTTATCAATGATTCCATCGTTATTTGTATCCTTGTAGAGTAAGTCTCCTTTTTCGGGTTTTCCATAAGTGGCGAATGGATTGATTTTTTTGCCATTCTTATCCAACGGAGCATTGTCAATCATATTTTGTACCAATTGTAAGTCTTCATCTGTTTGAATGATTCGGTCAACTAGAAGCATGTATCCGGCATTGATTGGGTAACCTTCCCATAAGACCTTCGCACCGTTGATTTCACGACCGTCGACTCCTGTACCTTTGTATTTGTTTACTTCGTTTTTAACATAGGTGAAGTTACCGTTAATGTAATAACTGAAATCACTTACTTGATCTTGCCATCCCAATGAAAGTTCAATTCCCTTATTGGTTACTGTGGCACTGTTCTGTTTTGGTATAGATGTAGAACCGTGCACGGCAGGTGTAGGGAGATTTATCAAGATGTCGACAGTTCGTTTATTGAACCAATCAATGGTTCCCGATAGACGATTGTTGAAGAGACCGAAATCTAATCCTATATCTGTGACATAGGTAGACTCCCAAGTGACAGAGGCATTGGAAATCGCTGATTGAGCCATACCGATTGCCGGTTTATTGTTGAATACATAAACTGTTTTTCCATATAAAGAGATTGCATCATAATTACCGATTGAGTTGTTTCCCAATGAACCATACGAAACTCTAAGTTTTAAGTTATTAAGACCTTTGCTTACAATATTCTCCATAAATGCTTCTTGATCCAGACGCCATGCTGCTGATAAGGATGGGAAATATCCCCAACGCTTCTTTCTTGCAAAACGTGAAGAACCATCAGTGCGCAAATTGAGTTCAGCAAGGTATTTATCCTTCCAACCCAGGTTGATACGTCCGAAGAAAGAACGCATTGCCCAAGAACTTATTGATCCTGAAGCAGAAGCGTCACCTGTTGCCGCGTTGAGTACATTGAGGCTGATGTCAAGAAGGTCCTGTTTGTTTGCAGAAAAGCTTTTAGAAGTGTATTGATCTTGACTGGCACCGACGAGTGCCTTGATTGTAAACTGTTGGTTGAATAGCTGAGCTTCGTAACGGGCAACAATATCTCCGAAATTACGTTCGATATTACTTTGTGAATTGGAAATACTTGTTTTCCCTTTTGGCGTATACGTTTCTGAATCAAGTTGGAAGTTCCATCCATTCACAAAAATAGGCTTTTTTTCTGTGAGCGAATGTACAAACTCAGCACTGTAGGAGGCTGTAACTGAGAAACCTTTGAACGGGGTTATAGTCCCATAGAACCTTGCCTTGTATCTGTTGCTGCGTTTGTTCCCTTCCAGGCTGTTGAGCTTCCTGAGCGGATTATTTCCTGCAGACTGAGCGTTGTCTTCTACATTATTCATGGCACCATAACGTCCGTCAGGAGCACGGAATACCATACCCGGTGTAGTAGCTACTGCTGTTTTGAATACATCGCTGACTGATGATACTCCCGAATCAGAGATCCATCCGCTGGCCTGCAAACCAATTTTGATCCATTTCTTTACATTGGCATCTATATTGATACGCGCATTATAAGATTTGTGGCCTGTATTCTCCATTACACCGGGATCGTTGTTATATCCGAAAGAGGTATAAAAACGAATCTTATCTGTTCCTCCACTCACCGAAAGCGTATGAGTGGTTGCGGTGGAAGGACGGAATGTTTCTTTAACCCAGTTTGTGTTCGGATAAAGCAATGGATTTTTCCCTGCATCATTTTTCCAAGCATCGATCATAGGCTGCGAGAAAGGCTCTTGTTGATTGGAGTTCAACAGACCTTCATTGATGAGTTCCATATAGTCGGCATAGTTTGATATCGGGGTTAATGTGCTACGGATTGATTCGAAGGCAACATATCCATTATAGTTGATTTTTATGCTACCTGCTTTACCTTGTTTTGTGGTTATTAAGATGACCCCATTTGCAGCACGTGATCCATAAATAGCAGCAGAAGCAGCATCTTTCAATACTGAGATAGTGGCAACATCCTGGGGATTTACGGAATTGATAGATGCCTCAACCCCATCAATAAGTACCAAGGGCGCGGCTGAATTTAGTGTACCTTGTCCTCTTACACGGATATAGGCATTATCCTCACCAGGTTGATTACTTGAGGACATCACTTGGACTCCTGCAGCCATACCCGCAAGTGCATTTGAAATATTATTGATGGGACGTCCTTCGGTAATTTTGTCTACTGCGATGGAAGATACTGCTCCCGAAAGATTTACTTTTTTCTGGGTACCATATCCTACCACAACAACTTCGTTTAATTTTTGCGTATCTTCAACCATAGATATGGTGATGAAATCTTGGTTATCAACAGTTATGACATGATCTTTATATCCGATGTAAGAGATAACTAGTGTAGCCCCCGGTGAGACATTTAAAGTAAACTCTCCGTTAATATTTGTCACAGCTCCGTTATTTGAGCCTTTTTCCATGACTGTGGCGCCGATAATGGCTCCTGTTGCATCTTTCACGATTCCGCTGATTGTACGTTTTGTCTGTTGTACACCAACCACTGTCTTGCCATTGAATACGGATAATGGTTCAGCTACCGCAAATTCGGAAAAGGCAAATAGTACACTGAATGCAACAGATACTACTCCATAAATTCGGCATTTTTTGTAATAAGTCATCATAGTAAAATTATTAGTAGAACATGTTTTTCATTATAAATTACTTCCTCATTTTCTTCGATTAGGTCTTAGCATGCGAAAGTCAACCTTGAAGAAGACTGGGGGCGGTGATCTATAGTGGTGACAAATGTAGGGAAGATAGAAAGGAAATAGGGGAAAAAATCATCCGAAATAATAGCACCTATTATCTAAAAAAGGTGGAAAAACCTGGTTGTAGAGCTATTCAGACAATTTTTCCGCACTATTCTCCTTTTTTCTATATTCGGATGGTGCAATTCCAAAACTTTTTTTGAAGCAGCGGGTGAAATAACGAGATGAGCCAAATCCGAGCATATCGGATATTTCTGTAATTTGAAGTTGAGTGGACTGAAGCAGATGTGCTGCACGTTTGATTTTTTTACTTAGTATGTAATCATTGGGAGTAATACCTGTCAGAGACTTGAACTTAGCATATAACGAACTGCGGCTGAGTCCTAATGCACAAGCAAGGTGGTCAATATTAAACTCTGTGTCATCTATATGATTCTCTATAACACTATTTAATGCATCTAGGAAATGCTGATCAATGGGATTGTTGGCTATAACTTCAGTATCTGTATATCCTTGTTGTTGGAATTTTTTCTGTAGCATAAGTCGATTATGAACTAGATTATTGCAACGTACTAGCAATATACTAGTATTGAAGGGTTTAGTAATGTAGTCATCAGCTCCTTTTGTCAATCCTTCTATGTTTTGCTGTGTGGATGCAAGTGCGGTCAGTAATACAATAGGAATATGGCAAAGGTTGAAATCACTTTTAATGGTTTCACATAATTCAATCCCAGTCATTTCCGGCATCATTATATCACTGACAATAATGTCGGGAAATTCCTCATGGGCTTTGTCAAGACCTTCTTTACCGTTGTGTGCCATAACTACTTCATAGGTTGAAGAAAACAAATTGGAAAGAACATTCAACAGTTCGTGGTTGTCTTCGACTAATAATACTTTCCGCTTTTCTATTGCATTGCTTTTTTTATCTGCATGAGGATCTATGACAGATTTTTCCTCATCGTTAATTACGTTAATTGAAATGTTTGATTCATGGAAAATATCTTTTCCTAAAACGAATTCTTGGATATACTCTTCGGAAGATGCCACATATTCATTGGTAGCAAATAGTTTTTTGTCCTTTTGTAATGTTACGATGAATGTACTTCCATTGCCCGGAGTACTATCGACCTCGATTATACCATGATGCATCTCAACTATTGCCTTGCTTAAAGCAAGCCCGATTCCGGTGCTTGGTGTTCGTGTAATGGAGGAAACTTGATAAAATCGTTCAAAGATATGTTCCAGATATTCACGGTCAATACCTATTCCAGTATCAATAACCTTTATTTTTATAATTTGAGACTCATTTTCTATCTGGACTATCACACGATCATTCTTCTTAGTATATTTGAATGCATTGGAGAGCAAATTGAAAAAAACTTTTTGCAGTTGTTTTGCATCAAACCAACAATATACTTTTGGTTCATTGCTACTGAATTGATACTCGATCTGTTTGTTAGAAGCATACTCCTTGAACGACAAAAATATCTCGTTAACAAATGAAACGATATCCTGCTTGGAAACTTTTAGTTGCATCTGTCCTTGTTCCAGTTTTCTAAAATCGAGTAATTCACTAATGAGGTTCATCAATAGTTGTGAGTTTCGATAGATATCAAGTATTTTGTTTGATAGGGAAATCGAACTGATTCTGCTTTTCATCAATACTTCCGATTGTGAAATGATTAAAGTAAGTGGAGTTCGGAACTCATGCGAGATATTAGAGAAGAATTGCAGTTTGGCTTGATTTATTTTTTCTAAATTTTCTTTTTCTTTACGTTCAAGTTCAAGAGAAGCCTTGAGCATATATTGCGATTTCTGAAATTTATAATAACTGGACAACAAACCAATGATGGTGACGAGATAGAAAATACTAGCCCACCATGTGGCATACCATGGAGCATGTATTTGGATATTGAGCATAATCTTTTGTGGTTTCCAACCGGATTGGTTTACTTCAGCTTCGCGAATGACTAGTGTGTATTTCCCGGGATTTAGGTTGGTATAGCTTATCTCGAAATTATTGCAAGACAGCCATTTGTCATCAAAACCTTCAAGACGATATTCATATTGAATTTCATTGAGGGAGCTCACATAATTATTAGATGCAAAATTTATGATCAGATTGTTTTGGTGATGACTTAATTCTATATTACGAGTCAAGGCAAGATTGTAATGTAGAATACTATTTTCTTTGCGTGGAATGACTAACTCGTTGTTGACATAGAGCTGGGTAAAATAGAGATTGTAGATTTTGGGGGATTGATAAAGTTGTTGCTCATAAAATGTTGCAAATCCGTTGGTTCCTCCTACAAAAATTTCACCATCTTTTGTAACCAGAAGACCACATCCTATGTTAATTGCTGTTAATGGAATGCTCTTTAGGTCAATCACTCTGAAGTCTTCATGTTCAGGAGAGAAAAAGGAGATTCCTTTGTTTCCTGAAATGATAAGATCTCCCAAGGTGGAGATTGCTATCTCATAACAGTAGTTACTTGCGATGCCACTGTTATGGCTATTGTAATTCTTGAATTGTTTTTTCTCTTCCTCATATAAAAATAGTCCGTCACCACGGGTTGTAATGAATATTCTGTGGTCACGATCTTCGATAATTTGTGTGATGATACTGCTTTTCAATCCTTTTTCATTAGGCTTAAATTCTATATATTGATCTGTATGTTGTAAATCAGTCAAAAAGATTCGGTTATTATATGACAACCATAAACGGTTTTTCGAGTCAATAAAAAAACTACCATTACCGAAGAAAGTATCAATGGGTACTAATCGTGCGATTTTTTTTGAATCAAGATTCATGGAAAAAATTCCATTGGGTGAGGTGAAGATAAGTAGATCTTTATAAATACCTATATTGTTGATTTTGTCACCCACTAAACGCTCATATCGTGAATTATTGAAAAGCAGATTTTCGAACCGATTATTCTTAATATCGTAGATACATAGTCCACCTGTATAGGTTCCGATGTAAAGCTTGTCCCGTTCTGGTGAATAAGCTATGGCTTTCAGATTGTTATGAGCTATACTGTTACTCCCGTGGCTAGATTGGAAATTGCTGAGTTGTTTGGTTGTACGGTTGAAGTAGTTTAGACCACCTCCTTCTGTACAAATCCACACATTGCCAGTCTTGTCTTCTACCATTTTTCCTACAAATGGATAACTTAGCCCACCGTTTCTTGCCTCATACACGGAGAAAAGATTCATTTCCGGGTTAAAGTAATTTACTCCACCGTAATATGTTCCAATCCAAATCGTACCCTGCCGGTCTTTGTATAGTGGAAACACTGAAGAATGCGAAAGATTTCCTTGGTAAGGCCCTTGCTGGTAGCATGTGAACAGGTCGTTGTTAGGGTTATATTTGTTTAATCCGTTAAAAGTGCCAATCCAAATATTCCCATAATTGTCCTCGGTAATGCCGCGAACCAAATTGCTTGATAGAGTGTTTGGATTGCCAGGGTGATGTTCGAACAATGAAATGTGATTTTTCGGGTCAATCTTAAATAAACCGCTCCCACGAGTTGATATCCATACGTTACGTTTAGAGTCTTGATAGAGTGATTGGATATGGATATTGGTAAGTACTTCTTGCAGCGGTTTAGTCTCTTCATATAGATAAAGTCCTTTGGGGGTTCCTATCCAGCATCGTGCGCTTTTGTCTACTAAAATAGCATTGGCATAATGACGCGTAGTAGGTAATTTGCATTTGAAGGTTATTGCATGGTTTTCACTGTGATAGGTCAGAATCGAGTCGTTGCTACTGATCCATATCTCTTGTCCTTTGGTTGTCATCGAACGGACATTCTGTTTGAAAAGTGTACTAAATTGTTGAGTATATACGTTGTATCCGATGAGTTGATCGTCTGAAATAAAAAATACATTTCCTATTTCATCGGTCGATATGAATTGTGTTTTGTTACCAATTTGAATAGAATCAGCCTCTGTTTCTTTCAGATACTTCAGTACGGTGATTTTTACACCGTCGTAATAACATACGCCTTCTTCTGTACTGAACCACATTCTACCCAATGCGTCTTGACAGATAGATAAAACAGAAATTTGAGGAAGGCCATCTTGAATTCCTATGCGGGTGAAATAGATAGCGAATAGCTGTTGGAGAGCACAACAGTAAAGTATTAAGAACAGAAGATAAAAGCGTTTCATGGCATTTTTATCAATTCAAGATTAGTAAAAGTTCTTATATTTCAAGTGAGAATTATTCTCTTAAAGTGTTGATTGATGTTCTAAAGCATAAAATATACACAAAGATACTCAATTATTTTAAAACTTCATATTTTTGAAGGAAAAAATGAAATTGAGAAAGAGATAATATTATTCACATCTAAAATGTGCAGATAAACTTATTGAAATTCTTGGTACCATTCGGATTGAGAAAGCATGAAGGAATATTTTGTAAAATTCTATAAACTAGCGAAGTGTGATTTGTGAAACTTTTTCTTATGACGAGATATGTCATAAAGATTATTATAGCAACAGTCATTTCCTAGGGTTCGCCATTACATAAAGGAATTTATGGCATGATGTAGTTTGCTTACGTTCTTGGCTCTTATAGCTATTCGCATTTCCCAATATGAAAAGGAATAGTTGTTATTCATTTTCTAATTCTCAAACATTCTGCTGCGTGCAAGCATACAAGCACCCACCACACCTGCCTTATCCTTTAGCTTGGAAATTGTGATGGTAGCATCTTTATTGACTAAATTCAGGGAGTATTTTCGTATTACAGTTTTGATAGGCTGATTATATAATCTCCAGTTGATGACAGTGTGCCTCCAATAATTACCAATTCGGGATTGAATATACTGATCAATCCGGCTATTTGTCTTCCTAGTTTCTGCCCAATTTCCTCTACTATTTCGATGTATAGTAGATCCTCCCTATTTACTGCTGGACGGAAACAGAGAGTAAAGGGTTTTATGAGCCTGTTGTTGTTCAAGACTTTCCTCTTC
>OGKG01005219.1_pt1 | contig 10228 bp, 6 predicted proteins | sample 1572201 | NCBI WGS metagenome assembly OGKG01 (sample SAMEA2582146, study PRJEB24529) | metagenome | biome: Human gut stool | place: China | collected 2011 | reverse complement strand
TGATGCGCCCGCCGGAGGCACCCAGCGCGCGGGCGCATCATCAAGAAGCACCTGCTGACGAACTGCATGGGCACCCTGATCGTCACCACCACCCTGCAGATTCCGTCCTCCATTTTTACCGAGAGCTACCTGAGCTTCCTCGGTCTGGGCGTTGCGGCGCCTATGCCGTCCTTGGGCTCTCTGGCAACCGATGCCGTCAAGGGCATGAACACCTACCCGGTGCTGCTGATTGCCCCCGCGCTGATGATCAGCGTTATGATCCTGGTTTTCAACCTGTTCGGCGATGGCCTGCGCGACGCATTTGACCCGAAACTGAAGAGCTGAGAGGGGAGGAGAAGCAAACATGAGCGAGAAAATTCTTGAAATCAAGGACGAACGCCTGTCCTTCTTCACCCCCGCGGGCGAAGTCAAAGCGCTGAACGGTGTTTCCTTCAGCATGAACCAGGGCGACGTGCTGGGCATCGTCGGCGAGTCCGGCTCCGGCAAGTCTGTCACGGCGTATTCCATCATGGGCCTGACCGCTTACCCCGGCCGTCTGGTCGGCGGCACGGTGTGGTTCAACGGCCACCAGATCGACAAAATGACCGAGAAGGAGTTCCGCAAGATCCGCGGCAACGAGGTCTCCATCATCTTCCAGGACCCCATGACCAGCCTGAACCCGGTGTACACCATCGGCAACCAGATCGTCGAGGTCATCCTGCTGCACACCAAAAAGACCAAGCAGGAAGCCTGGGCCCGCGCTAAGGAGCTGCTGGAGCTGGTCGGCATCAACGAGCCGGACCGCCGCCTGAAGCAGTACCCCCACGAGCTGTCCGGCGGTATGCGCCAGCGTGTTATGATCGCCATTGCGCTGGCCTGCGAGCCGAAGCTGCTGATCGCTGACGAGCCGACCACCGCGCTGGACGTCACGATCCAGGCGCAGATCCTTGAGCTGATGAACGACCTGCGCCACAAGCTGGGTATGTCCATCATCATGATCACCCATGACCTGGGTGTTGTCGCCCAGATGTGCGAGAAGATCGCCGTCATGTACGCCGGTCACATCGTCGAGTACGGCACCACCGACGAGATTTTCTACAACCCCCAGCACGAGTACACCAAGGGCCTGATCAACTCCATCCCCAAGCTGAACGCCGAGGAGAAGGAGCGCTTGGTGCCCATCGAGGGCCAGCCGGTCGACCTGCTGAATCCGCCTGCGGGCTGCCCATTCGCGCCGCGCTGCAAGAGCTGCATGAAGGTCTGCCTGAATAAGATGCCGCCCAAAACCGAATTGAGCGACACCCATTACACCTATTGCTGGCTGCGCCAGAAAGAAGAATTTGAGAAAGGGGGCAAAGCCGAATGAGCGAGAATCTTGTTGAAGTAAAGCATTTGCAGCAGTACTTCCCGGCCGGCGGCATGGGCAAGAACAAGCAGTATGTGCAGGCTGTCGATGACGTCAGCTTTGCCATCCGCAAGGGCGAGACCCTGGGCCTGGTCGGCGAGTCCGGCTGCGGCAAGACCACCACCGGCCGCACCCTGCTGCGTTTGTATGAGCCGACGGACGGCACCATCATCTATGACGGCAAGGTGCTGTTTGACAAGAAAAAGAAGATCGCGGTGGACATGCTGCCCTACCGCCGCCGTATGCAGATTGTGTTCCAGGACCCCTACGCGAGCCTTGACCCCCGCATGACGATCGGCGATATTGTGGGCGAGGGCATCGACATCCACCACCTGTGCGCCAACGCCAAGGAGCGTCACGACAAGATCATCTCCCTGCTGGAGCGTGTCGGCCTGAACAGTGAGCACGCCAACCGCTACCCGCACGAGTTCTCCGGCGGTCAGCGTCAGCGTGTCGGCATCGCCCGTGCGCTGGCTGTGGACCCTGAGTTCATCGTCTGCGACGAGCCTGTCTCCGCGCTGGATGTCTCAATTCAGGCACAGGTCGTCAATATGTTTGAGGATCTGCAGCAGGAGATGGGGCTGACCTACCTCTTTATTGCGCACGACCTGAGCGTTGTCAAGCACATTTCCAACCGCATCGGCGTTATGTATCTGGGCAAGCTGGTCGAGCTGGCCGACAGCTTTGAGCTGATCGCCCACAGCGTCCACCCCTACACCCGCAGCCTGATCTCGGCCATTCCGGTGGCTGACCCCGTGATGGCCCGCCAGAGCCACCGCATTGTGCTGCAGGGCGATGTGCCCAGTCCGCTGAACCCGCCGAGCGGCTGCCGTTTCCGCACCCGCTGCCCCTACGCCGATGAGCGCTGCGCTGCCGAGGTGCCGGAGTTCAAGGAGGTCAGCAGCGGCCATTGGGCAGCCTGCCACCATCTGGATAAGGTAAAATAAGTAGGGGGGGGCGGCGTCCTCGACGCCCCTGCAACCTGCTGGACGGCGGCCGTGAGGGCCTTTGGACGATTCTGTCCGCCGACTGACTTCACTCGGCCTGAAATTTATACATATGCAAGGCGGCCGGCCGTGGCCGCCTTGCATTTTAAGCAAAATTGTATGCGGCAGAGAGACATCTATCTGCGACGCACAGAATTGTCCGCGGCAGAGATACAAACGGATTTTCTATCAAAACAGTTACAAAAATTACAGAACACTTGCAAATGCCGCTTTAGAGTGGTAAAGTATAAATATTCACTCCGTTGGGGGCGCTGCCCCCGAGGGGGATTGGGTATAAAGTATAATGAATTTGGAGGGTATTTCACATGAAGATGAAGAACGTTGCTGCCGTGGCTATGGCCGGCTGCATGGCTGCTTCTCTCGCTGCCTGCGGCGGCTCTGTCAGCACCGCAGCCTCCACCGAGACCAGCACCGCTGCATCCACCGAAGCTGCGACCAGCGAAGCCACCGAGGCTACCGGCGACGCTGCCGGTTTCACTGTCCAGCTCGGACCTAACCCCGAGACCCTGGACCCCGCGCTGAACAGCTCTATCGACGGTGCCAACACCATCATCACCACCTTTGAGCCGCTGCTGCTCATCGACGAGAACAACGAGGTTGTTCCCGGCCAGGCAGAGCTGCCCGAGGTCTCCGAGGATGGCCTGACCTGGACCTTCACCATGAAGGACGGCCTGAAGTGGAGCGACGGCTCCGACCTGACTGCGAAGGACTTTGAGTACTCCTTCAAGCGTCTGGCCTGCCCCGATACCGCAGCCCCCTACGGCGAGACCGTTGTCGGCATGATCGACGGCTATGAGGATGCCATCGGCAACCCCGATGCGGACGGCAACACCACCACCGATCCCGACTGGGATGCCCTGAACGTCCACGCCAGCGAGGACGGCAAGACCCTGACCGTCCAGCTGTCCTATCCCTGCTCCTACTTCGATAAGCTCTGCGCCTTCGCGGCTATGAGCCCCGTGCAGCAGGCTACTGTTGAGGCCAACGGCGATGCCTGGTGCACGCAGCCTGACACCTTCGTCTGCAACGGCCCCTACATGATCACCGATTGGATCCCCTCCGAGCGTATTGTTCTGTCCAAGAACCCGAACTACGTCGGCGGCTGGGATTCCTCCAAGATCGTTTCCGACACCATCACCCTGCTTCTGCTCGAGGATTCCAGCGCTGCCTACGCCGCCTACAACAGCGGTGAGGCACAGCTCATCAAGGATGTCCCCACCGATGAGATCCCCAGCCTGACCAAGGCCGAGGACGGCGGCGACTTCTATCTCGATGAGATCATGGGCACCTACTACATCTCCCTGAACGATCAGAAGGAGCCGTTCACCGACCCCAATGTCCGTAAGGCTCTGTCTCTGGCCATTGACCGCGACTACGTTGCCAACACCATCATGCAGGGCATCTACACCCCCGCCACTGCACTGGTTGGCCCCGGCATCGTGGACAACGAGGGCTACTTTATGGACAATGCCAACGGCGGCAAGCCCTACATCAGCGACGACTACGAGGCCAACCTCGAGGAGGCCAAGCAGCTGATGGCCGAGGCCGGCTACCCGGACGGCGAGGGCTTCCCTGTCATTGAGTACAGTGCCAACGACGCCGGTTATCACGTTGCCGTTGCCGAGTATCTGCAGCAGGCATGGGCAGAGCTGGGCATCAGCATGAACATCAACAAGGTTGAGTGGTCCAGCTTCATCCCCATGCGCCGCGCCGGTGACTATGACATCAGCCGCAACGGCTGGTCCATGGACTACAACGACCCCTCCAACATGCTGGAGCTGTTCACCACCAACAACGGCAACAACGACGGCAAGTACGCTAACCCCGCGTTTGACAAGGTCATCGAGGAGTCCCGCGTTGCCGACAAGGCTACCCACTTCGAGAAGCTGCACGAGGCCGAGGATATGCTGATGGCTGACACCGCCTGCATCCCCGTTGCCTACTACAACGACTTCTGGCTGCAGAGCCCCTCTCTGAAGGGCACCTGGCACAGCCCCTACGGCTACTGGTACCTGCAGTACGGCTACATCGAGGGCTAATCGCCCCGGTGCGGCGTACAGCGTGAGCTGAACCGTAAATCACAGGCACCCCGCTTACCGGAAACGGCAGGCGGGGTGCCTTTTTGCGTGCAGGACCGAAAAACGGACGTCTTGCACACCCCGGTGGGCTATGATACAATAAAAGATAATCAAAGCACAAAGGGGAGAGAAGAATGGAGCAAAAACGCCTGTGTCCGTACTGCATGGGGGAGCTGCCCCCCGCCACCGACAGCTGTGTGCACTGCGGCAGGGTGTTTGCGGGGCGCAACCCCGCCGGCTGCCTGCCCGTGGGCACGGTGCTGGCCGGGCGCTACACCGTGGGCGAGATGCGGAGCCTGGACGGGGAGGGCATCCTGTACCGGGGCGTGGAGAACCTGGGCTGCTTCCGGGTGACCATTAAGGAATATCTGCCGGTGACTCTGTCTGCCGAGCGGGGCGCGGACTGCATCCTGCAGCCCAAGACCGGCAGCGAGGTGCTGTTCAAGACCACCCGCATGGACTTTGCCGACCTGTACCGGGCGCTGGAGCGCATCACCCCGGCCACCGGGCTGGAAGCCGTGCTGGACGTGGTGGAGGCCAACAACACCGTGTATGCGGTGATGGAGAACCTGGGCGGCACCCCGCTGGACCAGTGGCTGGAAGCGCAGGGCGCGCCGCTGCGCCCGGACGACGCCTGTGCCATGCTGCAGCCGGTGTTTGAGGGCGTGGCCGCCATGCACAAGATCGGGCTGGTGCACCGGGGCATCTGCCCGGAGAACCTCCGGGTGATGGCCGACGGCCGGTGCCGTCTGGCGGGTTACGCCACGGTGGGCCTGCGCACCGCCGGAAGCGGCCTGCGTGAGCAGCTGTACGAGGGGTATTCGGCCCCGGAGCAGTATTCCACCGCCGAGTTTGAGGGCCGCTATACCGACGAATACGGCCTTGCAGCGGTGTTCTACCGCATGGTGTGCGGGCAGGCCCCGGTGCCGGCCGCCCAGCGCATGGTGTCGGACTCCAACCCCCGCGCCCGCACCGTGAACAGCGCCGTGCCGGGCTATGTGTCGGACGTGCTGCAGATGGGCCTGCGGCTCAAGCCCATGGAGCGCATCCAGACCGTGCCGCAGCTGGTGCAGGCGCTCTCCTCCAAAGAGTACACCGAGGAGCTGGGCCGCACCATGAAGCCCGAGACCCCAGTGGGCCAACCGGAAGAAAAGGCCCATCTGCTCAGCATCAAGGGCCTGCTGGCGGGCATCCTGATCCTGCTGGCCATTCTGCTGGTGCTCATGGTGTGGACCATGGTGAGCCACAGCCTGCCCTCGGCGTCATCGGGATCGGTGGAGCCGGAACCGGCCAGCAGCGAGGTGCTGGAGCCCCAGAATCTGGTGCCCAGCTTCATCGGCATGGATTACGCCCAGGTGCAGAACAACCGGGAGTACACCGGCATGTACCTGTTCTACGTCACCGAGGAGTACAGCGACACCGTCCCGGCCGGGCAGATCATGACCCAGGAACCGGCGGCGGACACGGTGCTCAAGGCAGGGGAGACCATTCGTCTGGTGGTCAGCAAGGGCCCGCAGAAGGTGGAAATGCCCACCATCATCGGTTTCAGTCAGGACGCCGCCGTGCAGACGCTGCAGAGCCGTGGGCTGATCGCCAGCTGCTTTATGGTGGTGAACGACGGCTCCTATGCCGCCGGATGCGTGGTGTCGGCCAGTGAACCGGCGGGCGCACAGGTGGACGTGGGCACGGTGATCACCGTGTATATCGCGGCGGACCCCAGCGTGGAGATCACCACCCCGCCCGAGGAACCGGCAGCCACCGAACCCACCACGACCCCGGCTGACCCGGAGACCCCCGCAGACGGCGGGGACCCTGCCGCCGACCCGGAGCAGGGGACCAAGTGAGCACGGAAGGATCGTTTTAAATCTGCAAATCCGGCAGGGCTGCGGCCTTGCCGGGTTTGTTTTTTGCCGGAGGGGAGCGCCGTTGCTGCGGCAGGCAAAACGGCTTCTGCGGGCAGAACGGGCGGCGGCCCCGGTGCTCCCCATAGTTCCGGGGTGGGGAACTGCGGCGGGTCATTTGTCCGCTTTTTTGTGCTTGAAGTGCAACAAAAACGTTCCCGTCCGCAACAAATGTGCAATTCAAAAACCGTGAAAATCGTTCATTTTTTCGTGCAATTTTGCCACTTCGAGGTCGATCTGTTCGTCAATCGGCCGAAATTTCCGCACAGGCTTTTTTTCGTGCAATTACCCCCTTGAATTTTTTGGAAAACGTATATAATATAGGATTATAAGGACTGCCCAGCGGGCGTCTATTTTGTACTATAGGTTTCTGAAAAGTTGTGCGAGGAACACAGTCTCTAGTGAAGTGAGGAGGACGATTATGAGAAAAAAGTCCAAGAAGAAGCAGATCGTTGCGATGACGCTGGCCCTTTCGGTGCTCAGCAGCTCGGTTGGCATGTGCGGTGCCGCTGCAGCTACCGACCCCCCCCCGGATGCTGATGGCTCCGGCCTGCAGGTGACCATCATCCCGCTGGCTGACAATACCGAAGCCCCCGCCCCGACCGCCGAGAGCAAGACCCCGGCGCAGGAGGAGGAGACCCCTGCCGAGAAGGACCAGCCTGCCGCTTCCACCGGCGACAACACCGACCAGCCTACCGAGGGCGAGGGCGACGGTGACAATACCTCTTCTGACGATAAACCCACCATTGAGCGCCCGGAGCAGTCCGAGACCGTCGAGACCCTGCCCGGCACCGCCAAGGATAACATCGACCACATCAAGGGCGAGGACAAGGACGAAACCGAGGACAAGGGCGAGACCGGCGAGGAGACCCCCGGCACCGGCGATACTGACACCGGCGACACTGAGGAAAAGGGTGAGGAAGGTTCCGGCTCTGAGGAGACCCCGGAGGAAAAGCCCGAAGAGACCCCCAAAGAGGATGACACCGATTACAGCTGTGCCTATGACCCGGACACCGGCCACTTCAAGGTCACCTTCAATATCAAGGAAGATGCCGAGGGCGACCAGACCGTTGAGCTGAGCAAGGTGCAGGAAGTGGTCCAGAAATACGGCGAAGATGAGGTTGACAAGTGGCTTGCCACCGAAGAAGGCCAGAAATGGTATAAGCGCAACGAGAATTGGATTGGCGTTGATAAGGTTCAGACGAACCTGAAGATTGCTAACAACGTTGAATATACCATTTCCTATACCCGTGATGAAAACGGCAATATCCAGCGGAAGGTCGTTCTGGCTCCTCAGGCCGGAGACACTGTCATCTATGATGTGTCTTTGGCTAACGGCTCCAAGCACACCTATGTTTACCAGGACGGCAGCTTTACTGTTGCAACTGCCAAGCTGCCCAAGAACGACGACCCCAACGCCTCGGTTGGCTTTGACGGACAGCCCCTGCCCGGTGTCATCTCCGGCACGAACGTTGTGATCACCTACAACCGTGGCAAAGACGTGCATGGATGTATGGAGGACCTGATCGACCAGCTGGACGTTGACCGTCAGTGGGATAGTCCCAGTACCGTACAGCGGGCTATCAACCAATATATCAAGGACAATTATAACGGAAACTATGATGCCTACATCCTTGACTACTACAACAAAAAGGATGGCACCAGCTACACCAGTGTCAATGATCTGATAGCCAACAATGAAGCAGCCCTTACCGACCTGAACAAGTCCGGCACCGGTGCGGAACTTCACAGGATCACTTTTGATTCCCCCACCTATTACAATCATTTCTACAAGAACGTCCTCAGCCTGAAGGTCGATGACTCCGATAAGCTGGAGGAGTTCAAAAAGGATGCTGGTGTTTCCTGGAACAGCAATGGCAACGAGCTTACCATTGGCGATTATATGTACGATAAGCTCAACTCCACCGATGGTGCCTGGGACAAGGCTAACAGCTACTTCAATGCGCTGCTGTCCTCCGGTCTGGACGAGGACGAAGCTACCTGGGCCGCTTTTGCTCTGGCTGTAAACCTGGATGGCGAGCTAGCCAATAACAATATGCAAAAAAAGCCCTTGAGCTGGTACGCCTCCATGGTGCTGCATCAGGCCGACGGCACGCTGGATCTGACCAAGACCGACAAGAAAACCGGCGAGATCATCGGTGACGACGAGGGCGAGGGCCAGACCAGCTTCTACCTGTGGAAGTACGAGACCGACAAGAAAACCGGTGAAAAGAACCCCATGTACTGCACCTATGTGGAGCCCACCTACACCACCAATGAGGATGGCGAACAGGTGCTGGAGAAGGACGGCTTCTACTGCTGGGTCAAGTACGACCCCACCAAGGACAAGCTGACCTACACCGTCACCACCACCAACGGCAAGCTGAACATCGACTATGCCCTGCTGGAAAACGTGGTGTACTACCTGCAGGAGGCCATCGCCCCCGACGGCTACGACACCGACCCGGAGATCTACGTCATCTGCGATGAGGAGTCCTACAAGGAGCTGGAGGGCACCGAGGTGACCAACCCCGCTACCGGCGCTACCAGCAAGGTGACCGCAGACAGCTGGCTCGGCTCCATCCTCGGCGGCAAGACCCTGTCCATCAACTTCGTCAACACGGCCACCGTGCCTGATCCCAATCCGGAACCCACTCCGGATCCGGACCCCGTGCCGCCCGTTGATCCGGATATCCCCGTGGACCCCGCCAACCCGGACAATCCTCCGGTGCAGGACGAGACCCCGAGCGGTGAGACCCCTGTGACCCCGGAGAACCCCCAGAACCCCGCCGTGCAGGACGCTGCGCCGGACGCCGCCGCCCTGCCCCAGACCGGCACCACCAGCTGGATGGCCGGTGTGCTGGCAAGCCTGGGCTCCCTGCTGCTGGCCTGCGGATGGTTCTTCACCCGCAAACAGTATTCCCCCAAGCACTGAGCACCCCGGAACCGCAGGAATCTCCGCACTGACGCATAAAAACCGCCGCATCCTGTGCCTTGCAAAAGGCCGCCGGGTGCGGCGGTTTTGGTTGTGTGCCGCGCACAGCTGCGGGGGTTCGCGGCGTTTCGCACAAGAAGCGGTGCAAAGCGCCTGTCATATTTGGCGCAGCTGTCACTTGAACATTTTTCAGTGCAGGGTATAATAAAGCTATCGGAACAAAGGCGTTCCGCAGGGGCATCGTCTGCCCTTGCGGGGCGCTTTTTTTCGTTTTCCGGGGTGCGGAGGGTGCCGCGCCCGGCAGAGCACAATCTGGAGTGTCAAAAGGATGGGAAAGACTATGCAAAACTTTACAGAGCAAACGCACACCCTTGGCCTGTACGATCCACAGTTTGAGCACGATGCCTGCGGCATCGGCGCTGTGGTGGACATCAAGGGCCGCAAGAGCCACCAGACCGTGGACGACGCTTTGCGCATCGTGGAGCGGCTGGAGCACCGCGCCGGGAAGGACGCCGAGGGCAAGACCGGTGACGGCGTGGGCATTCTGCTGCAGATCAGCCATAAATTTTTCTCCAAGGTGGCCGATGAACGCAACATCCGCCTTGGCAACGAGCGGGAATACGGCGTGGGCATGTTCTTCTTCCCCCAGAACGAGCACATGCGCGCCCAGGCCATGAAGCTGTTCGAGGTGGTCACCCGCAAGGAAGGGCTGGAGTTCCTGGCCTGGCGCAAGGTGCCCGTGGACCCGGACGCCGTGGGCCAGAAAGCCCGCGACTGCATGCCCTCCATCTGGCAGTGCTTCATCAAAAAGCCCGCCAAGGTGAGCAAGGGCATCGACTTTGACCGCAAACTGTATGTGGTGCGCCGCGTGTTCGAGCAGGCCAGCAACGGCACCTATGTGCCCAGCCTGTCCAGCCGCACCA
>OGKG01005214.1_pt1 | contig 10241 bp, 7 predicted proteins | sample 1572201 | NCBI WGS metagenome assembly OGKG01 (sample SAMEA2582146, study PRJEB24529) | metagenome | biome: Human gut stool | place: China | collected 2011 | reverse complement strand
TGGCCTGCGCCCACCCGGAGAACAACTATCTGGGCATCGACATCACCGACAAGGTGCTGATCCTTGCCAAGCGTAAGATCGAGGCCGCTTACGCCGAGGCAGGCCGCCCCATCGACAACGTGAAGATCATGAGCACCGACATCGAGCGCATCAAGGGCGTGCTCACCGCTGAGGATACCGTCAGCCGCATCTACATCAACTTCTGCAACCCGTGGAGCAAGAACGCTTCCTCCAACAAGCACCGGCTCACCTATCCCCGCCAGCTCATCCAGTACCGCACGTTCCTCAAGGACGGCGGCGAGATCTACTTCAAGACCGATGACGACGACCTGTTCCGCGACAGCCTGGAGTACTTCCCCGCTTCCGGCTACGAGATCACCTGGAAGACCTTTGACCTGCACGAAAACGAGCCGGAGTGGAACATCCGCACCGAGCACGAGGGGATGTTCACCGAGATGGGCATCAGGATCAAGGCCCTGATCGCCAAAAAGCTGCCCGGCGATGCCACCGTGACCTGGATCGAGCCCAAGGTCCTGAAAAAGAGGAAGGCTGCGGAGGAAGCTGCTGCCGCCGCAAAGGAGGAGTAAGATGTCCTTTTTTGTCAACACCATGGTCTGCGGCTTTTCGCTGTATCAGATCCTGGCGTTTTTCCTGATCTACTCCTGCCTGGGCTGGTGCCTGGAGGTCATCTATGCCGCCGTTTCCACCGGCCAGCTGGTGAACCGCGGCTTTCTGAACGGCCCGGTCTGCCCCATCTACGGCTTTGGCATGATCATCGTGCTGTTCACCCTTTCGCCGCTGGCAGACAACCTGCTGCTGCTCTATATCGGCGGCGTGATCCTGCCCAGCGTGCTGGAGCTGGCGGGCGGCTGGGCGCTCTACAAGCTCTACCACACCCGGTGGTGGGATTACAGCGACTTCCCCTTCAACATCGGCGGATATATCTGCCTGGAGTTCTCCCTTTTGTGGGGCGTGGGCACCGTTGTGGTGATGAAGGCCGTTCACCCCGTGATCGCCGGCCTTGTGGAGATGGTCCCCCAGATGGTGGGCTTCGTCCTCATGTGCATCCTGTACGCCTGCTACGCCGCCGATGTGGTGGTGACCGCCTTTGCGGCCTCTGACCTGGCCCGTGAGCTGGATGCTCTGGAAAAGGTGGCCGACAGTATGCACGCCGTGTCCGATGCCATGACCGAGCTGCTGGGTACCACCGCCATGGATGTGGACCAGAAGATGGACGAGAGCCGCCTGCAGCTCAAGCTGGCGGCTGCCGAGGCCCGGGACAATGCCGCCAGGCTGAGCCCCCGGGATGCCGCTGCCGCCCTGCGCGCCAAGGCCGACGAGGCCATGGAGGCCGCACGCAAGTCCTCCCAGGAGGCCCGGCTCAATGCCTCTGAGGCCGCCACTGCCGTCAAGCTGGCTGCCAGGGGCACCGCAGAGCGCACGGCAGAGCTGCTCCGTCTGGAACAGCTGGCCGAGGAGCTGCAGGCCCGCAGCGAGGAGATGCGCGCCCGCACCCGGAGCTCCAAGTACTTCGGCAAGGGCCGCATGCTCCGCGCTTACCCCAAGCTGCGCCACGGCGAAAAGCACCGCTCTCTGGACGAGCTGCGGGAGCGCCTGAAGTACGAGCGCAGGCACTGACCCTGCCCGTTGCAGCAACCCCAAATGCCCCTGACCGGCTTCTTTCGGTCAGGGGCATTTTTCTTGCACTGCACCCTCCATAAAGCCAGGCAGATCTTGTTCTGCCGCACGATTTTGTTTTCATTCTGTTTTCCACCTTGTACGCTCCTTTTTTGTACACTTTTCCAAATTTATTTTCGTCATATTGACAAAAAAAAGAGTATTTTATCCTGTGCAATATGCTATTCCGCTAAAAACTGAAGAATCGGCAAGCCAGTCGAAAGGCTGCGACGCAAAGCTAAAAGGGCCTGTAATATGGCAGCCAGCCGCACGTTATCCTCTCCGGGTAAGGTAATATGAAACCTTGCACCTCCTTGTGAAGATGCGTCGGCTTCCCTTCAGGAGAGCGAGCGCACAGCGGGCCTACAAGGGTTCAGAGCGTCGTACCAGCCGTTTGGCCGGTGCGGCGCTCTTTTGTTTTGGTTGAAATAGAGAGAATTTTTGGGAATATCATGGAAAAGGAGTAAAAAATTATGAAACCCAAGCGTTTGATCAGCTTATTGGTTGCGGTCTGCATGATGATCACCATGCTGCCCCTGTCGGCAGTCACGGCATTTGCAGCAGACACGTCAACTGACCCAGAAGACAGCTATAAGGGTTACAAGTATGCCTATACGGTAAATAACGGTAATGCAACCATCACAAAATTTCTTGGCCCTGTTGATCCAACAAACAATGGCCCTTACTACATCGAAATACCCTCAGAGTTGGGCGGCTACCCTGTAACCGGTTTGGGAGATTATTCATTTGCCGTCAACGCTGATCCTGACAGGCACTACCCAGGGAACCCACTTTGTCGCAACATTCACTCCGTCACCATTCCACAAAACGTCAAATCCATCGGTTATAAGGCCTTTTACGAATGCGATGGCTTGGAATCTCTTACCATCAAGGACGCTGCCACATCAATAGGAAGCTGGGCCTTTGCGGAATGCCCTCTTACAACAACGCTTGAGTTAGGTGAGAATATTACGACGATCGGCGATTATGCCTTTAGATCTTGCTCTTCACTGACGAACGTCACCATTCCACAAAGCGTCACTTCCATCGGCGATGGTGCCTTTGCTTTTTGCTCCAAGATGGGCTCTCTTACCATCAAGGACGCTACCACATCGATAGGGGAGTACGCCTTTGGTTACTGCGCGAAGCTTAAAACGCTTAAGTTAGGTGAGAATATTACGACGATCGGCAATGATGCCTTTTGGTACTGCTGTGCTCTGACGAACGTCACCATTCCACAAAGCGTCACTTCCATCGGCACAAATGCCTTTACTGAGTGCGATTCTCTTACAACGCTTTCATTAGGTAAAAATATTGAGACGATCGGCCAATATGCCTTTCGGGAATGCCAGAATCTGGCGAACGTCACCATCCCGGAAAAAGTAAAAGAAATTAAATCTGATACCTTTATAAAATGCTACCATCTGAAATCCATTACGCTCCCTGCTGGATTGACTTCTTTCGAAGACAGTCTGGAAGATTGTCCGGGTGGATGTGTCATCTACTACAAGAACTACAAGACCGCCGCAGATGCTCTGCGTAAAAACAATCCTGTACTGGACAATGCTATACAGAGAGGACGCAAATTTCTTTACCTCTGCAAGGTGACCTTTGATGCCAATGGCGGCAGCCTGACCGACAAGGGCGGCAACCTGACCGACCACGCTGTGGTGTCGGTTTATAAGACCGAAAAAATCAATGAAAACGATCTGGCTGCCATCCCTAATCCCACCCGTGCGGGTTACAAGTTCACCGGCTGGTACACCGCAGATAACCAGCCCTTGAATGTGAACGAAATAATTACGAAGGACATCACGGAGGACATCAACTTCTATGCCCATTGGACTCCGGTCTACCACCCGCTGACCGTAACCGGCGGCACTGTTACTGTGAAATACGATGGTAACGATGTGACCAGCAAGTTGAACAGCAAAACTGACGCAGCCACCGGCCAAAAGACCTACTCTGTACCGGAAGGCGCAAAAGTGACCGTGACGCTGGACAAGACCGCAGTGCCCAATGGCAAAGTGTTTGACGGTTGGTCTACCGGCGAGTTCTCCCTGCCGCAGGATCAGAACTGCAAGGCTGAGACCATCACTTTCCCCATGAGCAGTGATGCGAATGTGTCTGCAACGTACCGTGATGCCGCCACTGACCACACCCCCAATACCGCAGTCTGCCACCCGCTGACCGTGACCGGCGGCATTGTTACCGTGAAAAACGGTGACAAGGATGTGACCAATACCTTGACTGTTACTACTGACGAGACCACCGGCAAAAAGACCTACTCTGTACCGGACGGCGCAACAGTGACCGTGACGCTGGACAAGACCCTGATCCCTGAGGGCATGGTGTTTGACATCTGGTCTACCGGCAAGTTCTCCCTGCCGCTGGGTCAGGACTACAAGGCTGAGAGCATCACCTTTACCATGAACACCAGGAGCAGTGATGCGGATATTGCCGCACAGTACCGCGATGCCACCATTGAAGATGATGGGTCCAATGTGCTGGGCACTGCCGCGATCATTGGTACTGCCGCTGTGGGCGGTGCAGTGCTGGGCTATCAGGCCTATTCTCTGGGCGCTGAATTTGCAGGCAAGCTGATGGCTCTGCCCTACTTCCCCAGCAACCGCAGCGCCCTTGCCATGATGCTGTGGGAGGATGCAGGCAAACCCATGCCCGAATCCGAACTGCTCTACCCCGATGTAGGGCAGGAAGAGCAGGATATGGACCTGCAGCATGCCGCCCGCTGGGCCATGGAAAACGAGCTTATCCCTGACCTGAACGATGAGGGCACGGCTCCGGAAGAGATGAAGTTCTTCCCGGCCAATCCCGTAAGCAAGCTCGATGTGCTGAACGCATGGCAGAAGGCACAGGAGCTCAAGAACAACTAACGCCATCCCCGAATATTCCCAAATATACGTAGAAGCGCCTCATCCTTTACCGGATGGGGCGCTTCTGCGTTGTAATGTGTCGTAGCGGGTGTGGTCAGCTTATCACGCCCACAGATCCTCGGGGTACAGGCCCTCCTGGGTTTTCTGGGCGATGGCGGCCACCACGGTGGGCTTATCCTCGCGGTAGGTCACGCCGTACCACTTATCGGTGCTCTTGAGCACGGTGACTGCCGCCTTGCCCTCATCAATGAGCTCGCTGGCCACGGTGGGCAGGAAATACTCGCACTTGAGGGGGTTCTTAGGCAGATTCTCACGCAGCCAGCCCGCAAAGCGGTGGTCGGCCTCATCAAGGAAGCTCTTGCCGAAGCCCCACAGGTTCATGCTGACAGGTGCTTCCACCGGCAGGTCATCCGTGCCCTCACCGGTGAGGGAGGTGCAGCGGATGCCGCCCTCATAGGTCTCGATGCCAGTGCGCTCGGTCACGCTGTGCAGGGTGCCGTCCGGGTTCACCACGCAGACACCGCGGGAGACGGTGCCGTTCTCGGAGACGGTATTTTTGAGCAGGTAGCTCACCATGCAGTAATCGTAAACTGCGCCGTCCTGATGGGTGGACAGATACTCATAGATGACCTTGAAGGCCTCGGGGCCGTAGTAATCGTCCGCGTTGATGACGGCGAAGGGCCCATCAATGAGGTCTTTTGCGGCCAGCACGGCGTGACAGGTGCCCCAGGGCTTGACACGGCCCTCGGGGATGGTGAAGCCTGCGGGCAGCTCATCCAGCTGCTGGAAAGCGTATTTCACGTTCATGCCCTGAGAGACGCGGTCGCCGATGGCGGCTTTGAAGGCCGCCTCGATCTCGTGCTTGATGACAAAGATCACGGTCTCAAAGCCTGCGCGGTGGGCATCGTACAGGGAGTACTCCACAATGGGCTGACCCTTGGGGCCCACCGGGTCGATCTGCTTCATGCCGCCGTAACGGCTGCCCATGCCGGCAGCCATGACCACCAATACTGGTTTGTTCATTTTTCTTTCCTCCTGCGTCAGTGCGCTGTTCTTTGAGTCTATTATACTCCAAATTTTCCCGGGCAACAAGGGACAGCTTTTTCTTGAATTTTTGCATGGATTCTCACCCACTGCCGTGATAGAATAGAGGCAATGGAGTTTCCGCAGAAAAGGAGAATGCTTATGTCAACCAAAACTGTCTGGATCACCGGCGCTTCTTCCGGCATCGGGCGGGAGTTTGCCCGCCGCTATGCCCGGCTGGGCTTCCGGCTCATCCTGACCGCCCGCCGCCGCGACCGGCTGGAGACCCTTGCCGCTGAGCTCCGGGCGAAGCACGGCACCCTCTGCCGCATCGTACCCGCCGACCTTGAGCAGGATGCGCAGGTCACCGCCCTGTGCGAAGCACTGGCGGGCGAGCGCATCGACCTGTTCATCAACAACGCGGGCTTTGGTGCCTGCGGTGCCTTCTCCGAGACGGACGCGGGCAAGGAGCTTTCCATGCTGCGGGTGAACGTGCTGGCCATGCACCGGCTGTTCAAGTTCACCCTGCGCAAGATGAAAGCCCAGGGCTTTGGCACCATCCTGAACGTGGCATCCTCGGCGGGCCTGCTGCCGGGCGGGCCCTATATGGCGGGCTACTATGCCTCCAAGGCATACGTTGTCAGCCTGACCCGCGGCGTGGCCGAGGAACTGCGGGAGCAGCACAGCCCGGTCTACGTCTGTGCCCTCTGCCCCGGCCCCGTGGACACCGAGTTCAACGACCGTGCCGATGTGGTGTTCGCCCTCAAGGGCATCACCCCGGAGCTCTGCGTGGAGGAAGCCATGCGCGGGATGCTCCGCCGCAAGACCATCATCGTGCCCAGCACCCTGATGCGCCTTGCCACCACGGCCCAGAAGCTCGTTCCCACGCCCCTGCTCATGTCCATCGTGGCACGCCAGCAGAAGAAAAAGCTGGGCTGATGGCCGCTTGACAGCGCACCGCCGCTCATGTATCCTTAGAGGTATCCGAAAAACAGGAGGAATGTTCCATGAAGATTGCACTCATCAACGAAAACAGCCAGGCCGCCAAGAACGGCATCATTGAAGCCGCCCTGAAAAAGGTGGTGGAGCCCATGGGCCACGAGGTGGTCAACTATGGCATGTACACCGCAGAGGATGCCGCCCAGCTGACCTATGTTCAATGCGGCATTCTGGCCGCCATCCTGCTGAACAGCGGCGCGGCCGACTACGTCATCACCGGCTGCGGCACCGGCGAGGGTGCCATGCTGGCCCTGAACAGCTTCCCCGGTGTGATCTGCGGCCATGTGGAGGACCCCGTGGACGCTTACACCTTTGCCCACGTCAACGACGGCAACGCCGTTTCCATGCCCTTTGCCAAGGGCTTTGGCTGGGGCGGCGAGCTGAACCTCGAGTACTGCTTCGAGAAGCTGTTCGGCTTTGGCCACGGTCAGGGCTACCCCAAGGAGCGCGTTGTGCCCGAGATGCGGAACAAGGCCATTCTGGACGATGTGCGTGCCGCCACCTTCAAGCCCCTGATCGAGTGCCTGCAGAGCATCGACCAGGACCTGCTCAAGGGAGCCATTGCAGGCGAAAAGTTCAGCGAGCTGTTCTTCGCTTCCTGCAAGGACGAGCAGCTGGCCGCCTACATCAAGACCCTGCTGTAAGCGGAAGCGGCAGGATACACTAATCTTATCCAAACACATCCTGCTCACCCTGAAAAGGGCGGTTTATGATACGAAACACGAGGAAGTCTAATATGGCATGGTTATACCATTTCAATCAGATCGTCACCCACGGCATGGAGGGGTTTCTGGAGACGGCGGTGCCGATGATCTCCGGGCTGGCTGAGATCATCGGCCTGTTCATCATCGTCACAAGCCTTGTCAAGGCCACCTACCACTATGTGCGGGCCACCTTTTTCCATGGCCAGCACGATTTCCTCCACGAGATGTCCAGCGGCCTGACCACAGCGCTGGAGTTCCTGATGTCGGCGGAGATCGCCAAGACCTTCCTGCTGCAGAATCTGGAATCGGTGGTGCCGCTGGCGGCCACCTTTGCCCTGCGGGCCATGATGAGCCTGATGCTCCACTGGGAGATGGAGGGCGGGCACCGCTCCGGCCGCAAAAAGGAAGAAACGCCCGCCGGTGAGGCCGAGAAAAAAGAATGACTTATAAAGTTTCCCTCTTTTTTCTCGGTTCTGGGTTGTGTAAAACGTAAAAATCGCACCCCGGCTCTTGACAGTTTTGCACAAAGGGGCTATACTCGTGCCATCGAAAGCAAAGGCGCTGACGGAAGTGATTCCGCCAGCGCCTTTTGTGTTTTCGCTGGATATTGCTCGGGAGGAATAGAGGGCCTCCTGAACAAGGCTCCCGCGCACATTCGGTGCGGGGAGCGCATTACAAACCGGGGAGGTAGTATAATGTTCAGTTCCATAAACACCTGTTGGGTGCTGGTTGCGGCATTCCTGGTCTACTTTATGCAGGCCGGTTTTGCGCTGTGTGAGGCGGGCTTTACCCGCGCCAAAAACACCGGCAACATCCTGATGAAAAACATGATGGACTTCTGCATCGGCACACCGTGCTACTGGGTCATCGGCTTCGGCCTGATGTTCGGCGGCACAAGCGCGCTGATCGGCGGGTTCGATCCGTTCATTCAGGGCGATTACAGCCACCTGGGGCTTGATATCCCGCTGTGGGTGTACATTGTGTTCCAGACCGTGTTCTGTGCCACGGCAGCCACCATCGTGTCCGGCTCCATGGCCGAGCGCACCAACTTCAAGGCTTACTGCGTTTATTCCGCTGCCATTTCGCTGGTGGTCTACCCCATCTGCGGCCACTGGATGTGGGGCGGCGGCTGGCTGCAGAGCATGGGCTTCCATGACTTTGCCGGTTCCGCAGCCGTGCACAACGTGGGCGGCGTCATCGCCCTGCTGGGTGCCTGGATGCTGGGCCCCCGCATCGGCAAGTACGACAAGGACGGCAAGCCCCACGCCATCCCCGGCCACAACCTGACGGCCGGTGCCCTGGGCGTGTTCATCCTGTGGTTCTGCTGGTTCGGCTTCAACGGCGGCTCTTCCCTGAGCCTGTCCACCGACGCTTCCATGACCATGACCGGTCTGGTCTGCTTCAACACCAACCTGGCCGCTGCGGTGGCCACCTGCGTGACCATGATCTTTACCTGGGTGCGCTACGGCAAGCCCGATGTCTCCATGACCCTGAACGGTTCTCTGGCCGGTCTGGTGGCCATCACCGCCGGATGTGACACCGTTTCGCCCTTCGGCGCATTTTTCATCGGCTTTGTGGCCGGTTTCCTGGTGGTGCTGAGCGTCGAGTTCTTCGACAACATCGCCAAGGTGGATGACCCCGTGGGTGCGGTGTCCGTTCATTTTGCAAACGGCGTGTGGGGCACCATTGCGGTGGGCCTGTTCTCCACCGGTGCCAACACCGAGCATGCCGGCCTGTTCTACGGCGGCGGCGTGACACAGCTGGGCACCCAGCTGCTGGGCCTCATCACGGTGGACGCCTACGTTGTCATTGTGATGTTCATCATCTTCAAGATCATTGACAAGACCATCGGCCTGCGCGTCCCTGCGGAGGTGGAGATCGACGGCCTGGACATCCACGAGCACGGCCTGGCTTCCGCTTACGCCGGTTTTGCCATCTCGGATGCCAATGCAGCCGCCATGGTGCCCAACGAGAACACCGACCTGGGTGAAGACGACGTGACCAGGGCCAGCGACCGCCAGATCAGCGCCGCTGTGCCGGTGGTGCGGGAGCCTGTGATCCAGGATGGCGTGTACGACACCGGCATGCACAAGGTGTCCATCATCGCAAAGCTGTCCAAGTTTGACCAGCTCAAGACCGCCCTCAACGATCTGGGCGTCACCGGCATGACCGTGACCCAGGTGATGGGCTGCGGCCTGCAGAAGGGCACCACCGAGAAGTATCGCGGCGTGCCTGTGGACAGCACCCTGCTGCCCAAGATCAAGGTGGAGGTCATCGTTTCCAAGATCAGCGTGGACGCTGTGGTGGATGCCGCCAAGAAGGCCCTGTACACCGGCCACATCGGCGATGGCAAGATCTTTGTCTACAACGTGACCCGCGTGGTCAAGATCCGCACCGGCGAAGAGGACTTTGCCGCGCTGCAGGACGTGGAGTAAGCTCCACAGCATCTCCATGGGCCTTGGCATTGCGCCCACCCGGTTCACGGTGCCGGAGTTCCCGGCGGGGAATGACCGCGCTGGCAGAAATTTCACACTGGTGTCCCTTGATTTTTTGGGTCGGACGTGCTACAATCAGCGTAGTTTCATCCTGTTTAAAACATTGATGCGGACAAACCGAGGCCCCGCGCTCCATGCCGCAGAGAGGGCTGCCCCGCAAGGGTGCTGCAAGCAGCCTGCCATGTGCCGGACTTCTACCACCGCAGAGTGCAGAGGCGAACCTCTGCCGGGCGTGCCCGTTACAGCACAGCGAGAGGCGCTGCCCGGGCCGGGCGGCGCAATTCGGGTGGAACCGTGGAACGCTGTGGACTTTTTCAGGCGCTTCATCCCGTTGGTAAATGCGGGATGAAGCGCTTTTTTGTTATCTGTTTTATCTGTCAAAGGAGAATGCAACCATGAAGATCATCTATAAGGACGGCCATGTGGACGAGTGCCCGCAGGACCAGGAA
>OGKG01005213.1_pt1 | contig 10241 bp, 7 predicted proteins | sample 1572201 | NCBI WGS metagenome assembly OGKG01 (sample SAMEA2582146, study PRJEB24529) | metagenome | biome: Human gut stool | place: China | collected 2011 | reverse complement strand
AGAACTAACCACTTGACTTAAAGTGATATAATATGCTATTATATCACTTGTCTGCGGATGTGGCGGAATGGCAGACGCAGCAGACTCAAAATCTGCCGATGGTGACATTGTGCGGGTTCAAGTCCCGCCATCCGCATTATAACTTTTTCCAGTATCTTTATATATAAAGGTACTGGAATTTTTTTATATTAATAATTGTTAATTTATTAACCTTATTGTTTCTAAATAAAAACTTAATAATACTTTAATTTCTATAAAAAAAAGATTATAATTCATTAGCAAAATAAATTATAGAAATAAATTTAGGAGGAATAGGTTATGTTACCATTATGGCTGTGCATTCCTTTTGCGGGATTGCTATTATGTATCGCAATTATGCCTCTTGTCAAAGCTGAATGGTGGGAAAGCCATCAGTTACATGCAGTTATATTATGGTCGATACTTTTTATTATACCTTTTGCTATAACACAGGGTGTTGGAACGGCAGCTGAAACTGTACTTGAATGTATAATAAACGATTATTTAGGCTTTATTGTTTTATTATTTGGATTATTCTGTGTTGCAGGAAATATTTCTTTAGATGGTGATCTTGTAGGTTCACCAAGAGTTAATACAATTATTTTGTTAATAGGAACATTTCTTTCGAGTCTTATAGGTACAACAGGGGCAAGTATGCTTCTTGTACGTCCTATTATAAAGATGAATTCATGGAGACACAGAAGAAGTCATATTATGATATTCTTTATATTCCTTATATCTAATATGGGTGGTTGTCTGACACCTATAGGAGATCCACCACTTCTTATGGGCTTTATGAGAGGAGTTCCATTTACATGGAGTATCCATCTGCTGCCAGTGTTATGTTTTAACCTGCTTGTGCTTCTTCCTGTTTTTTATATGATAGACAGAAAAAACTACAGACTTGATATCGCTGAAGGCAGTGTACCTGATATAAGCAAAGAGTCAACTGAACTTAAGTTCCAGGGTGGACACAATGTTATATTTATTATTACTATTGTAATAGCAGTAGTGTTAAGCGGTACACTTTCTAATGTTCCAGCATTCATAGGAGCTGATGGTGTGCTTAAGGGACTACATATAGGAGAAGTTACTTTCTCATTTGTTACTATGATAGAGATTGCTATTATTCTTTTATCAGCATTCTTGTCATTTAAGACAACTAAAAAAGAAATACGTACAAAGAACCACTTTAACTGGGGGGCTATTAAAGAGGTTGCTATACTGTTTATAGGTATATTTATAACTATGCAGCCAGCACTTATTATTCTTAAAGCAGTTGGACCTACACTTGGTATATCAAAGGCATGGCAGATGTTCTGGACAACAGGAGCACTTTCAAGCTTCCTTGATAATACACCTACATATCTTGTATTCTTTACAACAGCTGGTACACTTGGATTTACAAGTGGCATTACAACAAGTGTTGGCGTGATTACGGCAAAGGTTCTTATGTCTATTTCATGTGGCGCTGTATTTATGGGTGCAGGAACATATATTGGTAATGCACCTAACTTTATGGTCAAGTCAATCGCAGATGAAAATGGTGTCCGTATGCCGGGCTTCTTTGGTTATATGATATGGTCAATAGGTATCCTTGTTCCAGTATTTATTCTGGATACACTTATATTCTTTTTATAGGAGGTTGGCATGATGAGTGAAAATACTACTAACAATATAAAAAATAACGACACGTCAGTGAGTGTCAATGAGTTGAAAAAAACTGCCTTAAACCTTGCTAATAAGATATATGATCTTGATGAAAGAGTATACAAGTCTGTTGGTTCCGAACTTGGACGTGTATTTATAGGTGATAAGACTAAATGTATAGATAAACTTAGTGCTCTTATATACAGCAATCCTCATGGATATACACTTAGAAGTGAGGTTGCACTTGTTGGCAATATGGCACGAACTATTCAGGATAAAAAAGAAAAGTCTAAGTTTATGACTGAATACAATGATATATTAAAAGAAATAGCAGAGATTCCACATATATTTAATTCAGTAGATATTCTTGATACTGCAATAAGTGAACTGAATGTATCAAATCTTCACAGGCATAACGATGATAAGCGTATGATAATATGCATAAGCCGTACAGAGGGAAGTGCTGGTACAGATATAGGTTTTGCACTTGCTGACAAGCTTCATCTTAATTATTATGATGCAGAGATTTTCAAAGATATTGTGTTAAGAAAGGATGCTGAAAAGGACGCAAGATTCAAAAGCAGGAAGATAGATTTAAGCCATGATATGATACAGCCAGAAAAGGCAAGAAGATTCAGCCGTAACCATGGACTTCCAGCCAATGATGCTGCATTCTTTAATGAATCAGAAATTCTTCGTGAACTTGCTGAAAAAGAAGATTTTATAGTTATAGGACGTTGCGCTGATGTTATTTTAAAGAATAACAATATACCACATATAAGTGTTTTTATAACAGCACCGGTAGAACAGAGAGCGAAACGTATTATGGAGCTTGAAAAAATACCATATTCCAAAGCTTTAAAAAGACTTGTAAAGTTCGATAAGAAAAGGGAAAAATATTATAAATTCTATACTAATAACGTATGGGGACAGGCATATAATTATGATTTATGTATCAACAGTGCAAGCTATGGTATTGATGAAGCTGTTAATCTTATATTACGTGTAATCAATAGAGATAAACAGGAGTAATACAACATGCTGAATTAAAATCGGCGCGTAAAACCAGCACTAAACCAGCACGCAGACTTTTTATGGAAAGTCTGCGTGTTTTCTGTTATAATAAAATGAATAAAGGTCTAAACTGGCTTATATGTTACTAACATCAATATATAAGTAGATATTGTAAAGCAGCAGGAATGGTGAAATGTATGAATGCATGTAAGAATTACCAAAAGATGATAAAAGATTATGATGAAGGAAGATTGTCATTAAAACAGGAAGAAAAATTCATAAATCATATTATTCATTGTAATGATTGTAAAGAAGAATTGGAGATATATTATATAGTATCATATGGACTTGATGAGAATTATGATGAGAATAAAATACCAGATGATATAAAGAACTGTATTGATTCATATGATTTTAAAACTTTGGTAGAGCTTAAGCTTAAGAAAAGCATAGAACAATGCAAAATGACCCGCCAGTGGAATCACGATATGAAAATGATGCATGCATTTATCAACATCATAATGGTTTTAATGTTTATTGTATGTATAATTATCAGATTTTATTAAATGTATACAATATATAACTTGTTTATTAAATGAGCAGTGTGAATATCACAAATAGCACAAGTATCAGAATGGAGGATTGATATGAGTAAACTTTTACTTATAGATGGACATAGTATATTAAACAGGGCATTTTACGGAATACCTGATCTTACAAACAATGAAGGCATACATACAAACGCTATGTATGGCTTTTTAAATATAATGTTCAGATTTATAGATGAAGAAAAACCAGATTATGTCACAGTTGCCTTTGATTTAAGTGCACCTACTTTCAGGCATAACACATATGCGGAATATAAGGGAACAAGAAAGCCTATGCTTCCGGAATTAAAACAGCAGGTTCCACTTATGAAAGAGCTGCTTAAGGCAATGAATATTAAAATTGTTGAGAAAGAAGGCTTTGAAGCAGATGATCTTCTTGGAACTATAGCAAAAAATTCACAAAAAGATGGCATTGATGTTTCAATCGTATCAGGAGACAGGGATCTTTTGCAGCTTGCTGATGATAAGATAAAAATACGTATTCCAAAGACAAAGAAAGGTTCAACAGAGGTTGAAGATTATTATCCTGAGGATGTTAAAAAGCTTTATGGAGTTACACCACTAGAATTCATAGAGATGAAAGCACTTATGGGAGATTCATCAGATAATATACCAGGTGCACCAGGCATAGGACCAAAGACAGCATCTGCTCTTATCGTGCAGTATCATGATATAAACAATATATTTGAACATATGGATGAGCTTAAGCCTCCCAAAGCTAAAAAATCAATATCAGAGAATGTTGATCAGATTAAGCTTAGCAGGTTCTTATCAGAAATAAAAACAGATGTGAATATTGACTATAATGTGATGGATGCATCTATTGATAATATGTTTAATGATGAGTCATATAAGCTTTTTAAAAGATATGATTTTAAAAATATGCTTAAAAGATGTGATGGCAATATACAGTCAGAACCTGACTGCTACGAACATTTTACAAGTGTTACAGACTTATCACAGGTTGAAGATATATTTAATAAGGCAAAAAAATGTGTTGCTGAATGCAGAAAAGTCGGTGTAAGTATAATGGCTGAGCATGAATTATATGCTGTGTCGCTTACATTTGGAGAAAAAGATATATATTATATTCCTGTATATGGCTTTGTGCTTACTGATTATCTTATAGAAAAGCTTGCAGATCTGATAAATGTTTCAGACAACAGATATATAGTTATTGATAATCTTAAGGATTATCTTCATATATTTGATAAATATGATATTGATGAACATTCATTTATGGATATATCAGTAGCGGCATATCTGATACATCCTAATAATGACAGATACGATTATGAAGCTCTTTCAAAGGAATATATGTCTATGCTTGTTATGTCAAGGCAGGAGCTGCTTGGAAAGCAGACTATTAAGGAAGCGTATGACAAGGATGATGACAATCTTTTAAAACTGGCATGTCTTACATCATATGTTAATTACAAATGCAGTGATGTAATAACGGATATTCTTAAGAAAGAAGATATGTATGAGCTTTACGAAACAATAGAAATGCCTCTTGTATTTGTTCTTTATGATATGCAGAAGTTTGGCATCAAAGTTGATAAGCAGGCATTATCTGATTATTCAAAAGTACTTGTTGAAAAAATAAATGTGCTTGAAAAAGAGATATATGAAGCAGCAGGTGAGGAGTTTAATATCAATTCACCTAAGCAGCTTGGTGTCATACTTTTTGAAAAGCTTGGGATGCCTAACGCAAAAAAGACTAAAAGTGGATATTCTACAGCAGCAGATATACTTGACAAGCTTGCACCTGATTATCCTATTGTTAAAAAGATACTTGAATATCGTCAGCTTACCAAGCTGAATTCAACCTATGCAGTAGGTCTGGTTTCTTATATAAGCGGCGATGGAAGAATACATGGAACGTTTAACCAGACTATAACAGCTACAGGAAGAATAAGCAGTACAGAACCTAATCTTCAGAATATTCCTATAAGAATGGAGATGGGAAAAGCTATAAGAAAGGTATTTATACCTAAGGATGGCTATGTGTTTATTGATGCGGATTATTCCCAGATAGAGTTAAGGATTCTTGCGCATATGTCAGGGGATGAAAAGCTTATAGAAGCTTATAATTCATCTGCTGATATTCATAGGGCAACAGCAGCAGAAGTGTTCAATACACCTATAGATGAAGTTACACCTTTACAGAGAAGCAATGCAAAGGCTGTTAATTTTGGCATAATATATGGTATGAGTTCTTTTGGACTCAGCCAGGATTTAAGTATTACTCCAAAGGAAGCCAAGGCATATATAGAAAAGTATTTTGCATCATATCCAGATATAAAAGCATTTATAGATGGTCTTGTTGAATCGGCAAAGAAAAAAGGTTATTCAGTAACTATGTTTAATAGAAGAAGGGAAATACCAGAATTATCATCAAGCAACTTTATGCAGCGATCATTTGGTGAGAGGGTCGCTATGAATGCACCTATACAGGGTACAGCAGCAGATATTATAAAGCTTGCTATGATAAGAGTAAGCAGGGCACTTAAAGAGCAGAACCTTAAGTCAAGGCTTATACTTCAGGTTCATGATGAACTTCTTGTTGAAACAGCAGTTGATGAAATAGATATAGTTAAGGACATTCTTACAAAGGGGATGAAAGAGGCTGCAAGTCTTAGAGTGCCTCTTGAGATAGATATAAAACAGGGAAATAACTGGCTTGAGGCACATTAAGTGTTAAGTTATGGTTGGATATTAAGATGTAATCACGATTTTAAAATTAAAAGATGATAGTAAGGAAGAAATATAATGAAAGTTATAGGAATAACTGGCGGAATAGGTGCTGGAAAATCAGAAGTGCTTAAGTTTCTGGCAGATAATTACAAATGTGAAATTATAATGGCAGATGATGTTGCTAAAGGACTGTATTATAAAGGCGGTAAAGCGTATCATATGATAACTATGCTTTTTGGTGATGATATTCTTTCTTCGGATGCCAGCATTGATAAGAAAAAGCTTGCAGATATTATATTTGCTAATCCTAATAAAAGAGCTGCTCTTGACAGTATAGTGCATCCTCTTGTCAAGCAGGAAATAATAACAAAGATTACTAATAACCGCATAGAAGGGAAGCTTGATTATACATTTGTCGAGGCTGCACTGCTTCTTGATGATCACTATGATATATTCTGCGATGAAGTATGGTATATAGATGCAGGAGAGGATATAAGAAGAAAGAGACTTAAAGATAACAGAGGATATTCCGACGAAAAGATAAATAACATATTTGCAAGCCAGAAAAAAAAGGACGATATCATTGATAAATGTGATTATTGTATCGATAACAGCGGCGATATTAAAGACACATTCTGCAGGATAAATGATATACTGAACAAATAATCAGCTGAGTTGTTATAATATTATTAATGTGATATATTAAAGTGCAGGATTTAAAAGTAATATTTGGCAGCATCAACTATAATATGTAAACTGTGTTGATGACAAACCTGATAAACGTATAAATGATAAGAGGAACAGATATGGAAAAGGATAAGAATACTAACAATTATGTATTTGGACTTGATATAGGTACAAGGAGTATAGTGGGTGTAGTTGGTTATCTGGAATATGGCAGATTTAAGATAGCAGCAATGGCAGAAAAGCTTCATACAACACGTTCAATGCTCGATGGACAGATTCATGATATATATAAGGTTGGCGATACAATAAGACAGGTAAAGCTTTCGCTTGAAAGCCAGCTGGATATTGACCTTAAAGATGTATGTATAGCCGCTGCCGGACGAGTGCTTAGGACTGTAAACTCAACAGCTGAGTATGAATTCGAGGAAGAAACAAGGGTGACGCAGGAAGACATATATTCCCTTAACCTCCTTGCTGTTGAACATGCTCATAATAAAATAAATGATGGTTCAAGTAAGGAAAAGTTTTATTGCGTGGGTAACACTCCTATAAGGTATCAGCTGAATGATTATGATATAGGTAATCTAGAGGGTCATAAGGCAAGAAAAATATATGTTGAGCTTATAGCCACATTTCTTCCAGAGGAAGTTGTAGATGGGCTTTATGAAGCAGTTGAATATGCAGGACTTAATGTGGCATCTCTTACATTAGAGCCTATCGCTTCCATGAATATTGCAATACCAGAACAGTACAGACTTCTTAATATATGCTTAGTCGATGTAGGAGCAGGGACATCGGATATATGTATAACTAAGGATGGAAGTATAGTTGCATATGGAATGATACCTCTTGCAGGAGATGAAATAACAGAAAAAATCGCAAAGAATTATCTTGTGGACTTTAACACAGCAGAAACTATAAAGATAGCTGCAAGCAATCCTGAAAATGATATGGTTACATTTAATGATATTATGGGACTTGAACAGAAGGTACCGTCAAGTGAAATTCAGGCTATAGCAGATGAGTCCATAGCGAATATGGCTAAAGCGACAGCAGACAGGATTATTGAGCTTAATGGCGGCAAGTCTGTAAATGCTGTTTTTGTTGTAGGTGGTGGAGGAAAGATGCCAAGCTATGTAGGGCATCTTGCAAAAGACCTTTCAATAGCACCCGAAAGAGTTGCAATACGAGGCAAGGAAGTTCTTACAACAGTTGACTTTAATATAGAGGGCTTTGAAAAAGATTCTTTATATGTAACGCCTATAGGTATATGTACAAACTACTATACTCAGAAGAATAAGTTTATATTCGTTAATGTTAATAATGAAAGAATAAAGCTTTATGATAATAACAAGCTCACTGTGTTTGATGCCATAATGCAGATAGGATATCCAAACGAGAAACTGTTCCCAAGACGTGGTAAAGAGATAGAATATATGCTTAATGGAAAAACAAGGCTTGTAAGAGGACTTCCAGGAGAGGGAGCGGTTATAACACTTAATAAGGAGCAGGCAAGCCTTAATACGCCTATAGAGCAGAATGATGTTATTTACGTTGAAGAGTCTACTATTGGCGAAGCGGCATCCATGACTCTTGGACAGATTGAGGAATTCGGATCAGATATAACATTTGATGTAAATGGCAAAAATATAGTGTGTCCTAGATTTGCATATGTTAATGGTGAATTAAAGTCAGAATTCTATGATATAAGAAATGGGGATGCTGTTCGTATAGAGAATTTTTATACTGTTGGGCAGCTTTTTACATTCCTAGATCTTGATTATTCAAAGTATGATATTATGGTTAACAATATGCCGGCAGATAAAATGACAAAGGTGTATGAAAACTTTACTGTTGATTTTAACGAAAAAAGTGAACAAAAAGACTATAATGATGCACAATATGAAGACATAGATAATGAAGATGTGAAGAATAATATAAAACATAGTGAAGAACATACTTCTGGCAGTGATAGTGATACAGACGGGAATATTAATGCAGATAATAATGAAAGTAATAACCAACGTAATAATGAAAGTGACAAAGAAAGCGACAATGAAAGCAGCATCATAAGAGATATTACTATTATAGTTAATAACGCCCCTGTAACACTTTCTGGAAAGAGTCATTATATACTTGTAGACCTGTTCCAGTTTTATGATTTTGATTTGTCAAAACCAAAGGGTAATATAGTTATCCTTCTTAATGGTGAAACATGTGAGTATACAGCATCTATTAATGATGGTGATGTTGTTAAAATATATTGGGAATAAGAATGGTGGAAACGATATGAGAATGATGCCGATTGCAAGCGGTAGTAGTGGTAACTGTATATATGTGGGTTCTGACGACACACATATACTTATAGATGCCGGAATAAGCAGAAAAAAAATAGAAGAAGGTCTTAACAGTATAGATTTATCACTTAAGGACATAGATGCTGTATTTGTTACGCATGAACATATAGATCATATAAAGGGCCTTGGAGTCATGTCAAGAAAGGATGGTATACCTATATACTCAACTCCAGGAACTATAAACGGCATAGCAGCAACAACAAGCCTTGGAGATATTGACAACAGCTATTATAACACGATAAAGGCTGATTCAGACACAAGGATTAAAGATCTTGTAATACATAGCTTTGGAGTATCGCATGATGCTAACGAGCCAGTTGCTTACAATGTGACATGTGATGATAAAAAAGCCTCTGTTATAACTGATCTTGGATATTATGATGACTATACAATCAGCAATCTTACTGGTTCAGATATGATGCTTGTTGAGGCTAATCATGATATTAATATGCTGCAGCTTGGAAGCTATCCATATTATCTGAAACAAAGAATACTTGGCGATAAAGGACATCTTTCTAACGAAACGTCAGCAAGGCTTATTAATAACCTTCTTAATGACCATATTAAAGGGATTTATCTTGGACATTTAAGTAAAGAAAATAATTATGATAAGCTGGCATATGAAACGGTAAAGCTTGAAATAAATATGAGTGAAAATGAATATAAGGCAGGAGATATATATATAGAGGTTGCAAACAGAAGTGAGCCTTCCTCTTTGCTTGAAATATAATGCTTAGATATCTGACGTAAAATAGTGCAGTATAGCTATTGAAAATATAAATGTTATGTTTTAAAATCTAGAGATAAGTATATCTTTTTAATAGATATATTTATATAAATATTCACACTTAATATGCGTGTTTAACGCAGGAAAGAGGAAAAATATGAAGAAATGTGTAATTACAGTAGTAGGAAAAGATACAGTGGGTATTATCGCAAAGGTATGTACATATCTTGCTGATACAGGAATTAATATTCTTGATATCTCACAGACTATTGTATCCGGCTATTTTAATATGATGATGATAGTTGATTTATCTAACTCTACAAGTGGTTTTGATGATATTAATAATGAACTGGATAAGCTTGGAAATGAGATAGGTGTTGTTATTAAGTGCCAGAGAGAAGAAATCTTTGATATGATGCATAGAATTTAATTAACTATTATTAAGTATACGCCATAGGCGATGCGGAAATGAGGAGAAAAATG
>OGKG01005211.1_pt1 | contig 10244 bp, 7 predicted proteins | sample 1572201 | NCBI WGS metagenome assembly OGKG01 (sample SAMEA2582146, study PRJEB24529) | metagenome | biome: Human gut stool | place: China | collected 2011 | reverse complement strand
GCCACCAGATCCGCAGCTATGTGTTCATGCCCTACACCATGGTCAAGGATCACCGTACCAACTACGAGACCGGCAATGTCGATGCCGTGATGGATGGTGATCTGGATGGCTTTATCTTTGCTTACCTCAAGGCCGCCAGCCGCGGGGAGCTGCAGGATACCTGATAAAATAGAATTCGATTTTTTGTTTGCAGCCAGAAAAGGCCAGTGCGCTTTTTCTGGCTGTTTTTGCTTGTCTCTGCGTGAAATGTCCTGAAATTTGCATGAACAGCAAGTTTCAGGGATTGATAGGCGGTTTTTTAGGTGGTATAATTTTATTACGATAAAACTGCACGACACTTGAGCAGAGACAGGAGGAAGAATGATGAGAAAGAAAATTGCAGCGTTGTTTTGTACGTTGGCAGTTCTATGCGCATGTTTGTGTGGAACAGCATTTGCGGCAAAGAAACCGAGCATAGAGCTAATGGGCTTATATGCCATATGGGATGAGCCTATGGTATCGAAACCGATTATATATTTTCGAGTTAATTCCAGTAAAGCGATTAAATACGCAGATTGGTATGTATCAGCATATAATCGTGTAGGTGATAAAGCCTCGATGTTTCCAACGAAAAAATTGACAATGGTAGGGCCGTTGGAGCCGTTCAGCCTTGGAAAAAATGTAGATTTTGAATGGATGGTTCAAAGCAATGCAAGAGAGGATAGCCCGTTTCGGCATTATAAAATAGTTCCGTATGCGATTGCTGCAGCCGATGGCATTCAGTTCGTATATCAGGATGCATACGGTAATCTCTTTGTAAAACCAGATGAAAACAATCCTGAAAGCTATACTTATTTGAGCGAAGATGAAATCCAGAACGCGATGTTTGACTACAGTGGTTGTGAATTTTCTGACGTATGGTGGAGAGACTGGTCGATTGATTATCTTGCAGTGGATAAAGTCGTCATAACTTACATGGACGGAAGCGCAGAGACGGTCACAAATGTGAACTCAAAGTATCGTGGTATGACTTTGCAAAACCCTCCGTTTGCTCAGCAGCTTGCGCAATATGATGCTGTCTACAACTATCAGGATTATTTGCGTCTCAACCCCGACCTTGCGGATATAATCGGCGCAAACCAGAAAGCCTTGTTCGAGCACTTTGTTACCAGCGGCATGAAGGAAGGCCGACAGGGAAGCGCGGGATTCAACCTAAGCGCCTATAAGGCGAACAACCCTGATCTGGTGGCAGTGTTTGGCGATGACAACGTAAAATACTACGAGCATTATATTTCGCAGGGCAGGGCTGAAGGTCGAGTTGCAGTCTGATACAAAAAAGTATAATTATAACCCCTGGGAAGAACAGAGGCGCAAAAGGCTGTTCTTTCCGGGGGTCTTTTTACTCACGAGAAAACGCGACCCCACCTTGCAATCGCTTCACAGCTATGCTATACTTCGGTTAGTTTTATATAACTCGTACTCAGCTCTGCGGAAAAGCCCGGGTGCAGGGAGAAATGAGGAGGAAGTTTATGCTGGTAAAAGAGATCAGTGAGCAGCACATCCAGGACATTGGCCACGCCTTTGGCTATTATGATTACGGCGAAGAAAAGGGCATGGCCAGCTGGTTCCGTGACAAGGAAGCGGTTGTGACCTACATCTGCGGCTTTGTGCGGTGCGTGCTGACAGACGGCTTTCTGCACACCACCAGTGAGCGTGGCGAGGGCTACATTGCCTACAAGCTGCCGGGGCAGAAGGTCAGTTTCAAGGCGGCGCGGATCCTGCTGCGGGGGATGCTGCAATCCATGAGCCTGGGGGAGCTGTTTCACTTTGCACGGATGCTCTCCAAGGCCGGGCCCTCGTTGGAAGATGTGCTGAATAAGGAGAAAAAGCCCTGCATCTATGTGGGCATGGTCTGCGTGCGGGAAGCTTATCAGGGGCAGGGCTATATGCGCAAGGTCATGGATCTTGCCTTTGCCGAAGGCGACCGGCTGGGCATTCCCGTGGTGCTGGACACCGATGCAAAATCCAAGTGCGATAAGTATGTCCACCTGGGCATGAAACTTTACGGTACGCGCGACCTGGGGCCGGGCGGCACGCTGTATGACCTCGTCCGCTACCCGAAAAAGGCAGAATAAAATAGTAAGAGGGAGAGCTCCTTGCGGGGCTCTCCCTCTTGGTTTACAGGTGCAGATATTTTCCGGTGATGCTGGCGGGATCGGCGGCCACCTGCTCCGGTGTGCCGCAGGCCACGATGCGTCCGCCGCTTTCGCCGCCGCCGGGGCCAAGGTCCACGAGATAGTCGGCGTTGCGGATCACATCCAGATCATGCTCAATGACCACCACAGTGGCCCCGCTGTCAATGAGGCGCTGGAACACGCCCAGCAGGGTGCGCACATCCAGCGGGTGCAGGCCGATGGTGGGCTCGTCGAATACAAACACGGTGTCAGCCTGCCCTTTGCCCATCTCGCTGGCGAGCTTGAGTCGCTGGGCCTCCCCGCCCGAAAGGCTGGGGGTGGCCTCGCCCAAAGTCAGGTAGCCCAGCCCCAGGCTGGAAAGGGTCTGCAACCGGCTGGCCACCAGCTTGAGGTCGGCACAGGCGACAAGGGCCTCGTCCACGCTCATCTCCATCAGGCGGGGCAGGCTCTCGGCCTGGGTGCCGTCCTTCCGGGTGCGGTAGAGGGCGGCGGCATCCTTCTGGTAGCGGGAGCCGCCGCAGTCCGGGCAGGTGATCTCCACATCCGGCAGGAACTGGATGTCCAGGCTGATGGTGCCGGTGCCGTCGCAGCCGGGGCAGCGCAGGCTGCCCGTGTTGTAGGAAAAATCGCCCGCCTTGTAACCCTTCTCCCTGGCAAGGGGGGAGCGGGCGTAGATCTTGCGCAGTTCATCGTGGACATTGGCATAGGTGGCCACCGTGGACCGCACATTGATGCCGATGGGCGTTGCGTCAATGAGCTTGACCTGCGCAATGCCCGGTGCAGTGATGCTTTCCACATGGGCGGGCAGAGCTTCGCCCTTGGCGGCGGCCTCCAGCGCGGGGATCAGGCTTTCCAGCACCAGCGTGGTCTTGCCGGAACCGGACACGCCGGTCACCGCGATGAGCCGCCCCTTGGGCAGCCGGACTTCCAGCGGCTTGACGGTGTGGATGGCCCGGGTGCGCAGGGTGATGGTGCCCAGCGCAAAGAGTTCCGCTTCCGGGGTGCGGGTGCGGGCTGAGAGGGTGTGCAGGTCGGCAAGGAAGGGCCCGATGCGGGAGGCCGGGCTTTGGGCCACCTGCTCCACAGTGCCCTGTGTCAGGATGGTGCCGCCGTTTTCACCGGCACCGGGGCCCATCTCAATGAGCCAGTCGGCATCCCGCAGGATCTCGGTGTCGTGATCCACCAGCACGATGGAGTTGCCGTCCGCGATCAGATCGTGCATCACGCCCCGCAGGCCCTCGATGTTGGAGGGGTGCAGGCCGATGGAGGGCTCGTCCAGCACATAGAGCACGCCGGTGGTGCGGTTGCGCACCGAGCGGGCCAGCTGCACCCGCTGGCGCTCCCCTGTGGAAAGGGTGGCAGCCTCCCGGTCAAGGGAGAGGTAGCCCAGCCCCAGATCCAGCAGGCGGGCAGCGGTGGCCTGAAAGGACTCGCAGATGCTCTCAGCCATGGGGCGCATCTCCACGGGCAGGGAGGCGGGCACCCCCTCCACCCACTGCACCAGCGTGTCCAGCGTCATGCGGCAGGCATCGGCCAGCCCGATGCCCCGCAGCCGGGGAGCCCGGGCCGCGGCGTTCAGGCGGGAGCCGCCGCACGCAGGGCAGGGGCCCTGCTTCAGAAATCGCTCCACCCGCTTCATGCCCTTTTCGTCCGTTACCTTGGCAAGAGCGTTCTCTACGGTATAAACGGCGTTGAAGTAGGTGAAATCCATTTCACCCGCCGCGCCGGTCTTGCTGTTCTGGTAGAGCAGGTGCACCTTTTTGGCAGGGCCGTGGAACACCACGTCGCGCTCTTCCGGGGTCAGCTCCCGGAAGGGAACGTTGGTGCGCACGCCCATCTTTTCGGCGATCTCCTTCATCAGTGACCACATCAGGGTCTGCCAGGGCAGCACCGCGCCCTCGTTGATGGAAAGGCTCTCGTCCGGCACCAGAGTGGATTCATCCACCACCCGCACGATGCCGGTGCCCTCGCAGTCTGGGCAGGCTCCGGTGCTGTTAAAGGCGAACTGCTCCGCGCCCAGCACCGGCACCTGCGCGCCGCACCGGGGGCAGTAGAGCGGGATCTCGGCCGCAATGTTCAGGCTGGGCGGCACCATGCAGCCGCAGGCGGGGCAGGGGTAGTGGGACAGCCGGGAGAACATCAGGCGCAGGCTGTTCAAAAGCTCGGTCATGGTGCCAAAGGTTGAGCGCATCCCGGGCACGCCGGGCCGCTGGTGGAGGGCCAGTGCGGCGGGAACATAGCGGATCTCGTCCACCTGTGCCTTTTCGGCCTGGGTCATCCGGCGGCGGGTATAGGTGGAAAGGGCCTCCAGATAGCGGCGGGAGCCCTCTGCGTAGAGGACACCCAGCGCCAGCGAGGACTTGCCGGAGCCGGACACGCCCGCAATGCCGACGATCTTGTGGAGCGGCACATCTACGTCGATGTTCTTCAGGTTGTGCACCCGCGCGCCCCGCACCCGGATGGCGGCGGGGAGAGCGGAACTGGATTCGTGGTTCATCGTGTCTCCTTTCTCTGAATGGGGTCACAAAAGGCTCCCCCACAGGGGAGCCGGAAAGATCATAAACCGAGGGGATCAAACCGCTGGTGTTCGAGCTGGTCGATCACCGCCTGCGCTGCCGGTGCAATGGGGGCGGGCACTGCGGCGGGGCGGCTGAGGTAATAGCCCTGCAGCAGGTCCACGCCCAGACCGATGACGGTGCGCAGCTGGGCCTCGGTCTCAATGCCCTCGGCGATGAGCTGCATACTGCGGGCGTGGGCGTAAGCCACAATGTTGGAGACGATCTGCTGCTTATCACGGTCGGTGTCGATCCCGCGCACAATGGAAATGTCGATCTTGATATACCGGGGCGAGAGCTCCAGCAGGTTCAATTCGTTGCTGTAGCCGCTGCCGTAGTCATCCAGCGCAAAGGAGCCGGAGAAGCCCGGAACGTTCCGCTTCCGCTCCAGACATGCGCGGTCCAGATCCTCCTGTTCGGTGATCTCCACCACCAGCCGCTTGAGCAGCTCGGGGTAACGCTGGGCATATTCCTCTACATCCTCATTCGTCAGGCTGACATTGGCGATGGAGTTGATGAAGAGCAGGGCATCGCTTTGGAACAGGCCCTGTGCCTGCATGCGCTGGAAGATCGCGCTGGAATGGAACACAGTGATCCGTTCGATCTCATACAGGCGGCCCGTCTCATGGGCCAGCTGCATGACCTGAGCGGGGGAGTGCAGGGTGGGCAGATCGACCCGCATGAGGGCCTCGTAGGCTGCGATCCGGCCGCTGCGGGCAGAGCAGATGGGCTGGAAGTGGTAGGTCACCAGTTCCTCCCGCAGCAGGAGCTCAAAGTCCTGCTGGGTCTGGGCGGCGTATGCCTCCTGATGGTAGCTGCCGATATCAAAATCACACATGCGGCCCTTGTGGGAATGCTTGACCTGATACATGGCAAAGTCGGCATATTTTTTCAGGGTGAGCAGGTCGTGGCCGTCCGTGGGGTACCAGGCAATGCCGCCCGAGATGCTGATGTGCAGCTGCTTGCCGTTGGGCAGGATGGACACGCTGCGCTGCAGGGCGGCACTCAGCAGCTCCAGCTGGGCGCGGAGCTGTGCCTGATCCTGGTAGCCATAGAAGAAGATCAGGAATTCATCGCCCGAAAGGCGGGAGCAGATGGTGTTGGCGGGCGTGTTGGCCGCAAAGCACTGGCCGGTCTGGCGGATGTACTGGTCACCCCAGTCGTGGCCGTAGGTGTCGTTGATCTGCTTGAGGTTGTCCAGATCCATCATCAGCAGGGCGGCACAGCCCAGCTTTTCGGGCTGCTGGAACAGCGCTTCACAGGCGCGGTCAAAGGCACGGCGGCGGTACAGGCCGGTCAGGGTATCGTAATCGCGCTCGTGCTCAATGCGCTGCTGCTCCAGCACCGTGGTGGTCATATCCTCAGCCAGACCCACCTCGGAGGCGTTTTCGCCCAGGATATGGGTGACACGCAGGGTGATGTAGTGGATGCTGCCGTCGGGCTGGGGGATGGCAAAGACCTTGTTGTTGGCCGGGGACAGGCGGTAGAACCACCGCTGCTCCAGTGTGCCCATCAGGGCGCGGAAAGCCTTTGGTGTGAGCGAATCTGGCTGCTCCTGTGCAAGGCCCAGCATGGAGAAGAAATTGTCGGTCACATAAACACTGTCATCGCGCAGCTCATAGCCGCCCAGCTCCGCACTGGCCAATTTCATAATGCGCAAAAAGCGGGTGGAGGAGTCCAGCACGTCCTTGCTCAGCTGGGTAAAGGCAGAGGAAAACTGATCCAGCTCCCTGATGCCGGTGGTGGACAGATGCGGGATGGCGGAGGAATCCGCTTCGGCAGCGGCTACCTCAGCCGAGAGCTTGGCTACGGGCCGGGCCAGCCGCCTGCTGATCAGCCAGCTGCAAACAAAGCCAACGGCCAGCGTGATCAGAATGATGAAGGAGAGCAGCTGCTGCAGCCGCTGGGCAAAAGCAAAGAGCTGCACCGCGGGAACAGAGCCCACGAGAAGCCAGTGCTCGCCCGAGAAAGGAGCGTTCCGGCTGTAGAGGTTCAAGGGGGGAGACCGAGGCAATGTAGAGGGCATCGCTGAAGAGGTAGCGGCGGGTCTGGGCACTGTGGAGGCGCAGCGTAAGGCTTTCGTCCGCAGAACCCGGCTGCCCGTCGCAGTGGGAACGGAGCACCGGACGCAGCTGCAGTTCAGAGGCAGAGAGCTCCTCCGTACCGGTTACGGCAAGGAAATAGGTGCCGTTGTTTTGCAGCTCAGAGCAGGGCAGATTCTCCCACAGGTAGTCGGCCAGCAGCTCCACGCCGATCACGCCGTAAACGGTGCCGTCCGGCAGGATCAGGGGCTGGCTGTAGGCAATGGCCTCGTGGGTGTCCCCGGGCACCAGATAGGATTGTGAGGTCCAGTGGCCATAATCGGAGGCGGCAAGGCTGGCACCGTCTTTATAGGCAGCCTGGAAAGGGGGATAAAGGAAGCCACGGTTTCCCAGTGCCCGGTAGCGGATGGTGGGGGACCAGCTGTTGTCCGTGGCAATGGAGAGGGACTGCACCAGCTGGGCCGGTGCCCGCACGAAGGTCAGGTCGGCGTTGCGCTGGGAGGGAGCGGCATCCGGGTCAAGATCCCGCAGGTAGATGGCGGGCAGCCGGCTGTCCTGCTTCTGCTTATCCAGATCATGGGTGTTCAGGATAAGAAACACGCCGGTCACCGACTTGATGCGCAGGGTGCTGATGAGCTCCGGCGCGGCGGCTTCCAGCAGGGGATAGGCCGCGTCGTTGCTGCTGTCCAGCGTGCTCAGGCTGATCTCTCCCTCGTCCAGAAGCTGCTGGGTCAGGCCATTGATGGCATCGGAAAGGCTGGTCAGCTCCTGCGCATTATGGAGGATGGACTGAAGATACCGGCTGCGGTTGTCCACCTGCATGGCAAGGATATCCTCGGCGTTCTGGTTCAGCTGGGGGCCAAGCCGGGTGGCGTGGACGGTAAAGGTCAGCAGCAGGATCTCCACCGCCAGCACAGCCAGCAGGGAGAAAAGGATGGTGCCGAAGATAGAATGGCCCGTCTGAGGGGCCTTCTGACTGTGCGGCTTGCGGTTCTGCATCTGAGGGTCTCTCCTTTTGTGGTTGTTCCAAGGGCATCTCAGCCCGCAAAGGCGCTGAGGGCGGCCAGAGTCTGGTCGTACCAGGCATCAAAATAGGCATCGGTCAGAAACTCGGCTTCGGCTTCCTCGGGGGTCTGCCCGGCAGCCAGCCGCTCCAGCACCGTGGCACGGTCGGCAGTGACAAGGTCCTCCAGAGCGTACTGCAGGGTATTGCGGGCGCGCAGGGCATCCGGGAAGGCATGGGTGGTGTAGAGCTTGCTGCGATCGATGGCATCAATGGACAGGCTCAGCACCTTGTGGATACGCTCGGAGACCGTCAGGCCGCTGTTCTCAAGGGCGGACATGCTGTTGGCGGCATAGGTCACGGGCATATAGCCGGACTGCACCGAGAACTGCAGGTTGTTTTCCGGCTGGGTGAACCATTTCAGGAAGGCAACGCAGGCGCTGATCTCGACCTCGGTGCCCGGGATGACCACCATGCCGGCCCCCTGCTGGACGGCCACCGGCTCACAGCCTGCAAAGCTGGGGCAGGGCAGCGCGGCCATCTCGATGCCGTGGCTCTCGGTGTCGCTGGTCAGCACCTGGGTGGGGAAGAAGGAAGCGCTGGAGGAGGAACCGACATAGGCCAGCAGGCTGCCGGTTTTGATATCGTCGCTGCGGAACTTGCCGCTGGCACTGCACCAGCCCTTGATGTAGGGGACATAGTAGTTATCCCACAGCTTGCGGAGGGTCGGCTTGTCAAAGTGCAGGGTCATCACACCGTTCTCTGCATCAAAGATGGTCGTACCCAGTTCCTGTGCGCCGCAGAGCAGGTAATTGGTCAGCGCGTCGCGGCCATACAGGGCCTTGCCGTCGTTGGGTGCAGCCGTCTGGGCATCGGTCCAGTCGTAGTATTTGTGTGCGGCCTCGTTCAGCCCCTCCACAGTGGAAAGATCCGCATAGGTCACGCCTGTGGCCTCGGCAAAGGGGGCAAAATCGGTGGTGTTCAGGTAGAGCAGCTCGGTGGACTTTGCTATGGGAAAGACCTTGAGCTCCCCGTTGTTCATCAGGTCGCCCTCTTCGAGAAACCCGGCGATATAGGCAGACTTCTCTTTTTCGGTCAGGTAGGGGCTCAGGTCAACGGCAAGGCCCATCTGATCCAGCGTAAAGGCGGTGTCTGCGTAGGAGGAGACGATGTTGGGAAGTTTTTCGGCACCCACCTTGCCCTCGGCGGCGGCCAGCACGCTGGTCTCCAGGTCGTTCACGCTGCCCTGACTGGAGCTTTCGACCCGGATGTTCTTCTCTTTGCCCACGGTGGAGTTGAACTGCTCCACCAGCTGGTTGAAGCATTCCAGCTGATCGCCGTTGTAGTAGGTCCAGATCGTGATGGTGGTGGGCAGCTTGCTTCGGCCGCAGGCAGTGCCGCCCAGCGCCACGGCGGCGCACAGCAGCAGACTGACGGCAGAACGAAGGATTCGTTTCATTACCTTATCTCTCCCATTCCGACAAAACGGCTCACGGAAAAGCGGCGCGTCCTGTCGTTTTTGAAATGATACCAGACGAAAACATTGTAACACTTTTTCGGGGCGGGGGCTACTGATTTTTGAAAAAACACCCGAAAGCAGACGAAAAAAGAAAGAATCTCTGGCCAGCGCTTCCATTTTTCGTAAAGTCCGGATATAATACAAGCATAAAATACAATGAAAAGAATGGGAGAGCTTATGGCGCAGAAGAAGGACGAGGGCCTGAACGGCAACGAAAAGATCGAACAGGCGGTCTGCCAGTTACAGCAGGAGCCTACACAGGAGCAGCTGGCGCATACCCTGACCGTGATCCGTCGGCGGATGCGGGAAAACGGACAGGTCGTGGTGGCGGTGGAGCCGAACCCGGCCAGTGAGCAGATGCAGCTGCGGGCCCTCCGCACGGCCGATGGGGCCAGCTGGTGGTATGCCTTTACCAGCTTTGAAGAGGAGATGAAGGGCGCGGAAGCGGTGCAGTCCACCTTTCTGGTGGAGCTTGAAAAGCTGTTGGATGCCGCACTGCAGGTGCCGGAGATCAACGGCATTATCCTGAACCCCTGGAACCGCACCATCCAGCTGGACAAGACCCTGCTCCGGATCATCAAGGGGTAAACACGAAAGGACCCGCCTGCCGCATTTTGGTGCGCGCAGACGGGCCCTTTTTATATGGTAAAGGAAGAAGGAGAATGACAGATCAGACTGCGTCGGTGCGGTCCTTCTTGAGCAGGCTCAGGATCACGGCACCCACCACGCTGCCAGCGGCCAGAGCCACGCAGTAGAGCAGGGCATGATCGACCACGGGGAACACGAAGATGCCGCCGTGGGGAGCGCGCAGGGCGCAGCCGAAGGTCATGGAGAGGGCACCGGCCAGCGCGGCACCGGCCACACAGCTGGGCAGGACGCGCAGCGGGTCGGCGGCGGCGTAGGGGATGGCACCCTCGGTGACGAAGCACAGGCCCATGACGTAGTTCACGA
>OGKG01005208.1_pt1 | contig 10249 bp, 7 predicted proteins | sample 1572201 | NCBI WGS metagenome assembly OGKG01 (sample SAMEA2582146, study PRJEB24529) | metagenome | biome: Human gut stool | place: China | collected 2011 | reverse complement strand
TCATCGGCAGCCCCCAGATGAACTTCCTGGACGGCACCCTGATCAAGAAGGGCGAGCTGTACGGCATTGACCTGGGCGGCGACGTGATCCCCCTGCCCAAGGAAAAGACCGCCGACGGCAAGCTGGATGCTTACGTTGGCAAGAAGGTCAAGATGGGCATCCGTCCCGAGGACATCGACGACGAGCCCGAGTTCATGGCAAAGCACACCGACTGCCAGCTGGATGCTCAGGTCGAAGTGTCTGAGATGATGGGCGCCGAGATCTACCTGTACCTGGAGTACAAGGGCAACAAGATGACCGCTCGTGTGGCTCCCACCTCCAAGGCCCGCAACGGAGACACCGTCCGCGTTGCCTTTGACCCGCACAAGGTCCACCTGTTCGACATCGAGACCGAGCAGACCATCCTGAACTAAGCTGCAATTATGTGACGATCATTTTTTGATCCTCCTATCATCATACAGAGAACCGCCGGCAGGGAAACCTCCGGCGGTTTTCTGTGTCTATGGGCAAGGCAGACAAAAAGCAGCCGCGTACCTTTTGGAAGGCACGCGGCTGCTTTTGCTTTACCGGCAGCTCATTGCCGCAGGGCGGTCAGGCCCGGCGGGAGAAGTGAAACGGAGGTTATACCAGCTGGGGCCTCTCCCCGGCCAACCGGCACAAAAAAGCCCCGGAGGGCAGCTTTGCAACCACACTCCGGGGGAAAGGATGAAGAGTTATTGTTTACTTGTGGTCGGGGTTCCGAATCTGGAATGCCACTGCCATGTAGCTGTGGGTGCCGTCAGTCCGGACGACCACGCCGATCTTGGTCCAGCTGCCGTTACCCTTCACGTCTACCTTCGTGCCGGGGAGCTCCTTGCCGACAGCACTCTGAATCTCATTCAGAATCGCAGATACAATAAGGCCGTAGTCATATCTTCCAGTCACGGTGATGGTCAGGTATTCCTTTTCCTTGCCTTCCACATGGACCTTGCCAACCAGCTTTGCGCCAAGGATCTCAATGATCGAGTTCAGATCCTCTCTCAGATGTCCCTCTGCAACAGCCTGCAGGCTCTTATCATTCTCCTTCAGGCCACTTGCCTGTGTCATTGACGTAAATCTGTTAAAGGCCTTGTCCTCTGCGTCCGGGTCTCTCTTGCCAAAGTCACCGCCGCCGCCGCCACAGGCGGTAAGCATCAGCAGAGCCATGGCACCTGCCAGTAACAGGGCCGCGAACTTCTTCAGGTTTTTCATAGGATCTCCCTCCAGTCTGTTTGTTTTTGTGGATATGTTTCGTGATTCACGGAGCTGCATCCCCGGCGGGGGGACGCTTTCCTTGTCTCAATTATATCGAACAAAAGCCCGGGCTATCAATGGGGGAGTTCCCTAAAAAATCAGAGGCCGATTCGTGAAAAAGTCACGAAAACAGGTGATATTTGTTGCGCTATTGTAACTGCCATACCAAACTTCGCAAAGAATCTTTGCCGCTTGGAATTTCCTGCCACCGGCCCGGAGGCCGGGGCTGTTTTTTTTTTGGCAGAGACAGTGCCCTTAAATTTGGACAGATGTGGTGTCCAGGGTGCCCTCTCCCCGGCCTCCCAGACGGCAGCGGAAATCCTGGTAGCCAAAGTGGGCCAGCCGGGCCAGGCTGCCGTCGGACCGCAAAAGCCAGATATCCGGCAAAGGCATCCCGTTAAAGGTGTTGTTTTTGCAGGTGGTGTAGATGGCCATATCTCCAAACACCAGCCGCTGACCCGGGGCCAGAGGGGCCTTGAAGCTGTAGTCTCCCATCACATCCCCTGCCAGGCAGGTGGGGCCGCCCAGCCGCAGGGTGCAGGGCTTTTCGCCGGGTTCTCCGGCATCCAGCAGGGGCGGGCGGTAGGGCATCTCGATCACATCCGGGGTGTGGCAGGCCGCCGACATATCCAGAATGGCAAGGCGGGTGTCTCCATTCTGCAAGGTGTCCAGCACGGTGGTGACGAGGTAGCCCGCGTTCAGCGCCCAGGCTTCGCCCGGCTCCAGATACACCTGCACACCGTATTTTTCCTGCACCTGGCAGATGCACTGCTCCAGGGTGGCCAGGTCATAGCCGGGCCGGGTAACGTGGTGGCCGCCCCCAAAGTTCATCCACTTCATCTTGGGCAGCAGGTCCCCGAACGTTGCCTCCACCGCTTTCAGGGTCACAGCCAGGGCGTCGGCGTCCTGCTCGCAAAGGGTGTGGAAGTGGAGGCCATCCAGCAGCTCCGGCAGCTCCGGGTGGGCCGCCACAGCGGCGTCCCACTGGGCCCGGGTGGTGCCCAGACGGCTGCCGGGGGCGCAGGGGTCATAGATGGCATGGCCCTCCTGGGTGGAGCACTCGGGGTTTACCCGCAGGCCCACGCTTTTGCCGGCGGCCTTGGCTGCCGGGCCAAACTGGGCCAGCTGGCCGGGGGAGTTGAACACGATGTGGTCCGCGTAATGCAAAAGCTCTGCGAACTCATCGTCCCGGTAGGCGGCGCAGAACACATGGTTCTCCTTTTCCGGCAGCTCCTCCCGGCCCAGGCGGCTCTCGTACAGGCCGCTGGCCTCGGTGCCTGCCAGGTAGGGGGCCAGCACCGGGTACACATCAAAGTTGGAAAAGGCCTTTTGGGCCAGCAGAGCCCGGCATCCGGTGCGCTGCTGCAGCTCCAGCATGATCTGACCATTCCGGCGCAGCTGGGCCTCGTCCAGCAGGTAGCAGGGGGTGGGCAGACTTTGCAGCTGCTGTTCCGTCAGGTTTGCCAGCCCCGCAAAGGGCGGGCGGCGATCCTCCAGCCGCATCAGTCCACCAGAGCCGGGCTGTGGCTCTCGCTGCGGGGCAGGCCGTACTGATCCAGGGCCTCCAGGTACGGGTCCGGATCAAACTCCTCTACGGTGTGGACGCCCTTGGTGGTCCACTTGCCGGTCAGCAGCATCAGGGCACCGCACATGGCAGGCACGCCGGTGGTGTAGCTGATGGCCTGGCTGCCCACCTCCTGGTAGCACTCCTGGTGGTCGCAGACATTGTAGATGTAATAGGTCTTATCCTTGCCGTCCTTCTTGCCGGTAAAGATGCAGCCGATGTTGGTCTTGCCCTTGGTGCGGGGGCCAAGGCTGGCGGGGTCCGGCAGCAGAGCCTTGAGGAACTGGATGGGCACGATCTCCTGCCCGTTGAAGTTGACCGGGGTGGTGGACAGCATGCCCACGTCCTCCAGACAGCGCATGTGGTCGAGGTAGCTCTGACCGAAGGTCATGAAGAAGCGGATGCGCTTTGCCTCCGGGATGTTCTTGGCCAGAGACTCGATCTCCTCGTGGTGGAGCAGGTACATATCCTTTTCGCCCACCTGATCGAAGTTGTACTCCCGCTTGATGCTCATGGCCGGGATCTCGACCCAGTGGCCGTTCTCCCAGTAGCTGCCGGGGGCCGAGACCTCGCGCAGGTTGATCTCCGGGTTGAAGTTGGTGGCGAAGGCGTAGCCGTGGTCGCCGCCGTTGCAGTCGAGGATGTCGATGGTGTCGATGGTGTCGAACTCGTGCTTTTTGGCGTAGGCGCAGTAAGCCTGGGTCACACCCGGATCGAAGCCGCTGCCCAGCAGAGCGGTCAGGCCGGCTTCCTCAAATTTTTTGGCATAGGCCCACTGCCAGCTGTAATCGAAGTAGGCAGAGAAACCGGCCTCCTTGCAGCGCTTCTCGTAGATGGCGCGCCACTCCGGGTCGTCCGTGTTCTCCGGCTCGTAGTTGGCGGTGTCCATGTAGTTGACGCCGCAGGCCAGGCAGGCGTCCATGATGGTCAGATCCTGATAGGGCAGGGCGATGTTCATCACGAGGTCGGGCTGGTAGCTCTTGATGAGGGCGATCACTTCGTCCACCTTGTCGGCGTCCACCTGGGCGGTGGTGATCTGGGTGGCAGTCTTGGGGGCCAGTTCAGCCGCGAGCTTGTCGCACTTGGACTTGGTGCGGCTGGCGATGCAGATCTCGGTGAACACTTCGGGGACCTGGCAGCACTTGTGGATGGCGACGGAAGCCACGCCGCCGCAGCCGATGATCAGAACTTTGCTCATGGTAGGTTTCTCCTTTGTTATCATATATCGCAGCGCAGAGCGAACGCCTGCGCGTGGTTTCATCAGACCTGGAAGCCGGGCCAGCCCTTGTCGAGCGCGATCAGCAGCTCCCGCAGGACTTTGCAGGCCGTGGCCGTGGAAACACCGGTGGTGTCCAGCGTGGGGGCCAGCTCGTTGAGGTCGGCACCGATGATGTTCGCGCTGGTCACGGTGCGGATGGCATCCAGCAGCTGCAAAAAGCTCACGCCGCCCGCTTCGGGGGTGCCGGTGCCGGGGAAGCAGGAGGGGTCCAGGCAGTCGAGGTCGATGGTCAGGTAGACCGGGGCCTTGCTGGCGCAGAGCTGCTCGGTCAGTTCGGCAAGGCCGGTGAAGTCGAACTTGTGCATCTCGGTGTGCTGGGCTGCAAACTCGAACTCGGCGCGGTCACCGCTGCGGATGCAGAACTGGTGGATGTGCCCGTCGCCGACCAGCTCGTGGCAGCGGCGGAGGACACAGGCATGGCTGAGCCGGGCACCGAGGTAGTCGTCCCGCAGGTCGGCGTGTGCGTCGAAGTGGACGATGTGCAGGTCCGGGTACTTCTTCACGGCGGCCCGCACGGCCCCCAGCGTGACAAGATGTTCACCGCCCAGCAGGAGCGGGAACTTGCCGTCCTTCAGGATCTCTTCGGCGCGGGCTTCGATGTCGGCCAGCGCCGATTCGCTGGAGCCGAAGCAAAGCTCCAGGTCGCCGCTGTCGAAGATGTCGAAGTCGGTCAGGTCGGCGTTCTGATAGGGGCTGTAAGTCTCCAGACCATAGCTCTCGTGCCGGATGGCGGCCGGGCCGAACCGGGCACCGGGGCGGTAGCTGGTGGTGGAATCATAAGGCGCACCGTACAGCACGATGCTGGCGGCGCGGTAGCTGCTGTCGCAGCCGATAAAGGTCTCAACGTTGGGTTGCATCAGTGTTCCTCCACTTCCCGCAGCATCTCTTCGAGGAAGGCGGGCAGATAAAATGCGCCGACATGGAGCCGGGCAGTGTAATAGCGGGTGCGCATGTTCAGCGCCTTCCATGCGTCGGCGTCGAGGTCGTCGATGGGGTGATATTTCTTGCTGGCAAAGCCGAACAGCCAGTACCCGGCGGCAAAGGTGGGAATGTGCGCCTGATACACCCGGCTGATGGGGAAGGTGGACGCAATGCGCTTGTGGCTGCGCTGCATGGCGCTGGCGTCCTCGGCGTAGAAGGGGCTGCCCTGCTGGTTGACCATGATGCCGTCGGCCCGCAGCGCATTGAAGCAGCTGCCGTAGAACTCGCGGGTGAACAGGCCCTCGGACGGGCCGAACGGGTCGGAGGAGTCCACGATGATGAGGTCGTATTCTTCTTCGCACCGGCGGATAAACTTGAGCGCGTTCTCAAAGTAGATGTGCACCCGGCGGTCGTCCATCCTGCAGGCGTTGCCGGGCAGATAGGCGCGGCAGGCCTCCACGACCTGCGGGTCCATCTCCACCAGGTCGATCCGCTCCACCCGGTCATAGCGGGTCAGCTCCCGCACCACGCCGCCGTCGCCTGCGCCGATGACGAGGATGTCCCTGGCCTCCTTATGCACGGCCATGGGCACATGGACGATCATCTCATCGTAGATGAACTCATCCCGCTCGGTCAGCATGACGTTGCCGTCCAGCGTGAGCACCCGGCCGAACTCCGGGGTCTCGAAGATGTCAATGCGCTGATAGTCGCTCTGCTTGGAGTAGAGCTGCTTATTCACCCGGATGCTGTGTTTCACATCCGGGGTGTGAAATTCCGAAAACCAAAATTCCATGTTTTCCTCCTCAGGCCAGAACGTTCAGGTGTAAAATGTCGGGGTCTTCCGGGCCGGTCATACTGCAGCCCTTGGCCTTGGCGTACTCGATGTAGTTCAGGATCTCCTTCGTGATGCGCTCGCCGGGGGCCAGAATGGGGATGCCCGGCGGGTAGCACATGACGAACTCGCTGCAGACCATGCCCACGGTCTCGCGCAGAGGCAGGCTCTTTTTGGGCGCATAGAAAGCCTCCTGCGGGCTGGTGGCCACCACAGGGTCGATGTATTCCTGGCTGAGCAGGCCGGTGCCGTCGGTGCGGTAGCGGCGCTTGATCTCGGCCAGTGCACTGACCAGCCGCTCCACTTCCTGCGGGCGGTCGCCGATGGAGAGGTAGGCCAGAATGTTGCCGATGTCGCCGAACTCGATCTGGATGTCGTACTCATCGCGGAGGATATCATAGACCTCGATGCCCGCCAGGCCGATGTCCAGCGTGTGGACGCTGAGCTTAGTGGTGTCGAAGTCGAAGACCGAGTTGCCGTTGCACAGCTCCTTGCCGAAGGCGTAGTAGCCGCCCACCGCGTTGATCTCCTCGCGGGCATACTCGGCCATGTCGGCCACCTGGTGGAAGACCTGCCGCCCCCGCTGGGCCAGATTGCGGCGGGAGATGTCCAGACTGGACATCAGCAGATAGCTGCCAGAGGTGGTCTGGGTCAGGTTGATGATCTGCCGCACATAGCCGGGGTGGACGTTCGGTCCGATGAGCAGCAGGCTCGACTGGGTCAGGCTGCCGCCGCTCTTGTGCATCGAGACGGAGGCCATGTCGGCCCCTGCGGCCATGGCCGAGACCGGCAGCCCGCCGCCAAAGTAGAAGTGGGTGCCGTGGGCTTCGTCCGCCAGGCAGAGCATCCCGGCGTCATGGGCCATCTTGACGATGGCGCGCAGGTCGCTGCAGATGCCGTAGTAGGTGGGGTTGTTCACCAGAACGGCCACGGCGTTGGGGTGCTCCTTGATGGCCTTGGCCACCTGCTCCCGCTTCATGCCCAGCGAGATGCCCAGACGCTTATCCACCTCCGGGTTCACATACACCGGCACAGCGCCGCACAGCACCAGCGCGTTCAGCACGCTGCGGTGCACGTTGCGGGGCAGAATGATCTCATCACCCCGCTTGCAGGCGGTAAGTACCATGCTCTGCACACTGCTGGTGGTGCCGCCTACCATTAAAAAGGCGTGTGCCGCACCAAAGGCATCGGCGGCAAGCTCCTCAGCTTCCCGGATGACCGACACCGGGTGGCAGAGGTTATCCAGCGGCTTCATACTGTTCACGTCCACGCCCACGCACTGCTGACCCAGAAAAGCGGTCAGCTCCGGGTTGCCGCGGCCCCGCTTGTGACCGGGCACGTCAAAGGGCACCACCCGCATCTGCCGGAACCGCTCCAGCGCCTCGTAGATGGGCGCACGGCGCTGGTCCAGCCGGGAACGTGCTTTGTTCTCGTTCATCTTATCCTCCGTCCCTGTTCTCCTTTTTGCACAACAAAAAAGCGCAGGCACTGCACAAATGTGCAGACCTGCGCTTGGAACAGCTTTTTCCGCGCTGATAAAGCACCCAGCCATAAGTGCCGGTGCTGCGCGTTATCTGTGATCCAAAAAGACGGGGTGATGAGAGTCTATATAGCAACTACACTTTTACTACTCTTATTGACCGTTTCACAAGTCTGCGCATAGGCTGCGCAATTTCATGGTTGTAAAGGAACCAACTTATAAAATTTAGAGCTTTGCCGCAGGGGCAGCCGCTGCTTCTAATCAAAACAGCAGTGCTGCGGCACGCGAGCCAACGCAAGGTTTGAAACCCGTTTCATCGTTGTCTCGCAGTAACTCAATCAATAATGGCAGCTTGCGCCGCCGGTCGGCAGTGGACCCGGCTGTCCGTATGGCCTTAGCCCCGTTGGGCGGTCCCGAGTAAATTGCTTTGAAAAGACTCTGCAAGGCGGCGTCTCTCAAAATCAACAAAAGAATAACATGATTCGCCTTTTCTGTCAACTAAAACTTTTTGGCAGACATCCTTTCCCATGCAGAAAAGACTGTTTTGTGCAAAAACATCCCGCTGAACCCGCAAAAAGGACAGCCGCATCGTTTGGTGCAGCTGTCCTTTGCTCTGGTTATTCTGCGCTGTACGCGCTGCCCATGATCCATGGGTTACTTGCGGAATATTTTGCGTGGTTGCGCAGGTAGGTGACCCATGCGCCGTAGCCGTTGCCGGCCGAAAGGTGCACGCCGTCCGGTGCGGCGATCATCTCTTTCAGGTTGCCCTCGCCGTCAGCCAGTGTCTCCCACAAATCCAGATAAACGCAGCCCTTGCTGGCAGCCAGCTGCGCCAGCTGCTCATTGACGCTGCGCAGCACGTCCGAGGCAAGACCCGGCTTTTTTTCCGCTGCCGCAGGCCGTACCGGCGGGATGGACTGTACATAAATAATGCAGTCCTCGCCCAGCGTCTGGCGCAGCTCGTCCAGCATCTGTCCGTAGTATGCCAGAAAACGGTCCGCAGCGCCCAAGGTGGTCAGGGTGTTGGTGCCCAGCAGGATATACAGTTTTTTGGGCTGCGCCGCTGCCAGCACATCCAGCGCCACCTCCTGACCGCGGGTGGGGCTCTTGACGGCGGCGCGGTTGACGATGGCGTCCGGTCCCACGCCTGTGTAGCCGCAGATGAGCGCGCCGCTCAGATTGATCTGATAGTCCGAAAAGCCCACCGTCAGGCTGTCGCCCAGAAAGGCAGCGTCCGAAAAATAGCTCAGGTCTACCTGACCGCAGGCCGACTGCCGGATGACGCTGGCATCGTAAGCCTTAATGGTATAGGCCCCGTCAGTCTGCCGGGCGGGGCCGAAGCTTTCCAGCTGTACCGCCTGCGCCGTGCCGCTGTCCCCTGCTGCGCTCTCGCTGCCGGAGTCCGTCTCGCCCTGCATGGGCAGCGGTGCCAGAATGTTCTGCGCAATGCCGCCCGCGCTGGTCTGCGGGGTGCTGTCCTCCGCCGCTGTTCCCTTTTCCAGAATAGCGGTCACCGCATAGGCGACCAGCAGGATGACCACAATGACCCCTGCCAGCCGCAGTTTGCCGCTGATGCCCCCGCCCGTGCGCCGCCGGGGTGCCGAATGATATTCGTGTGAAATGCCCATAATCTCTGTCCAGCTTTCTGCAATTATCCCAACAGGCAGGTACTTCTGCCCGGTAATTTTGGAGTGCGCACCCATTTTATCATATTTTTTTTGCCTGTGCAACCAATTAGGTCTTGCATACAACAGGCAAAACGGGTACAATAGGATTGCAGCTTATTTTGCACATTTTACAAAAAGCGAATACACAAGCTGCAAATATTTTTGTGTCAGTTGCGGCAGGCGGCTGTTTTGCCGTTCCGGTCTGTTGGCAGTGCAGGGTCGACAGACTACTTTACCGGACGGTGCGGAAAACCGTTTGCCCGGCAGCGATACATTTTAAATGATCTGAAGGAGGTTTCCATGGCCAAGAATATCATCATTGGTCAGAGCGGCGGCCCTACCGCCGTGATCAACTCCAGCCTTGCGGGCGTATACAAAGCCGCCCGCAGTCTGGGTGCAGACAAGGTGTACGGCATGAAGTACGGCATCGAAGGTCTGCTCAAGGAGGAGCTGCTGGAGCTCAACATCCTGCTGGATGACCGCATGAGCATTGAGCTGCTCAAGCGTACTCCGTCCAGCTATCTGGGCAGCTGCCGCTACAAGCTGCCCGACCCGGACACCGATGCCGCCCCGTTCGTCAAGCTGTTCACCCTGTTTGACAAGTACGACATCTGCGCCGTGTTCTACATCGGCGGCAACGACTCGATGGATACCATCGCGAAGTTGTCCCGCTACGGGCAGCAGGTGGGCAGCAGTGTGCGGTTCATCGGTGTGCCCAAGACCATCGACAACGATCTGTGTCTCACCGACCACACCCCCGGCTACGGCTCTGCCGCCAAGTACATTGCCACCATCTTGAAGGAAGTCATCCGCGACTCCTCGGTGTATAACATCCGTAGTGTGACGGTGGCCGAGATCATGGGGCGCCACGCTGGCTGGCTGGCTGGTGCGGCCTGTCTGGCAGGCGGCGAGGACTGCGAAGGTCCCGACCTGATCCTGCTGCCGGAAGTGCCCTTTGATCAGGACAAGTTCCTTGCCCGGGTGGACGAGCTGCAGCGGGTAAAGTCCAACGTTATCATCGCAGCCAGCGAGGGCGTAAAGACCGCAGACGGCACTTATCTGTGCGATCTGGTTTCCACCGCCGGTCAGCTGGACGCCTTTGGTCACAAGGCCATCCTCAGCGGCACCAGCCGTTACCTTTCGGAGCTCATCCACGACAAGCTGCAGTGCAAGAGCCGCGCCATCGAGTTTTCCACCCTGCAGCGCTGCGCCAGCCATCTGGCCAGCCGCACGG
>OGKG01005202.1_pt1 | contig 10258 bp, 7 predicted proteins | sample 1572201 | NCBI WGS metagenome assembly OGKG01 (sample SAMEA2582146, study PRJEB24529) | metagenome | biome: Human gut stool | place: China | collected 2011 | reverse complement strand
TTTTTAAGCATTAGATGCCACTTCCCGATGTCGTATCGGGTCTACTCCTAAGCGGAAGGTCGGGGATTCGAGTTCCTTCTGGCGCGCCATGTGAGACCCCGCCGCAAGCCTGAACACAAGGCTTGCGGTGGGGTCATTTTTTGCTTACCTGATCGTTGCGCCGCAGAGCAGCAGCACGTCCATCGTGCGCAACGGCACAAATCCGAGTGCCGCACCGGAGCGGTTCGGATTGCTCGTTATTTCCATCTCTCTTGACAATCGTCCGCAAAAATGCTATTATAGTCCGTACAAATACTATTCGGAGGAACCGTATGCAGCAAAGTCCAAGAAAGTTCTGGGAAGTCTGGGGGCGCTCGGACGCGCTCTACAACCGCTGGGCCGCCGCGCACGGCGTGAACAACTACCGCCTGTTCGTGCTCTACGTGCTCGACAACCATCCCGGCGCCACGCAAAAGGCCATCGCTGACCACGCGGGCCTGCCCAAGCAGACCGTCAACACCGTCATCCGCGCGCTGCGCACTGAGGGCTATGTCACGCTCAGCCCCGCCAGCGGCGACCGCCGCGAGAAGAACGCCGTCCTCACGCCCGCCGGGCAGGCCTATGCCCGTGAGCTGCTCGAGCCGCTCTATGCACTCGAGGACGCTGTTTTTGCCCGCATGGGCGATGCGCGCGTGCAGGAGATGATGGACGCGATCGCGCTGTTTAATATGATCTTTGAAAAGGAAACGGAAACTATAAAATGAAGACAACTCGGCATGACTCTTTTGCGGCCTATGTGCTCCCGTCCGTGCTTGCGTTCGCGCTCTCGGGCCTGTACACGATCGTGGACGGGTTTTTCATCGGTCAATCCCTCGGCGACCTCGGTCTCGCCGCCATCACGCTCGCCTATCCGGCGGCGGCGCTGCTGCAGGCCGTCGGCACGGGCATCGGCCTCGCCGGTGCGATCCGCTGCACCATTTTGCAGGCGCGTGGGGAGGAGCAGACGCCGCGCACGTGCTTTTCCGGCACGGTGCTGCTGCTGCTCGCGACGAGTGCGGTGTTCACGGCGGTGCTGCTCGGGCTGCTTGGCCCAGTGCTGACGGTGCTCGGCGCGCAGGATGAGACGCGCCCGCTGGCCGCGGAATACATCCGCGCGATCGCCTATGGCACGGCTTTTCAGATCCTCGCCACCGGTCTTGTGCCCTTCATCCGCAACCTCGGCGGCTCGGCGTTCGCCATGGCCGCGATGGGCACGGGCTTTGTGACCAACATTGCGCTCGACTACCTGTTCGTGTGGGAGTTTCACTGGGGTATGGCCGGCGGCGCGTGGGCGACCGTCATCGGGCAGGCGGCGACGATGCTGCTTGCCATCGGCTATCTGGTGTGGCGGCGCGTGGGCTTCGTGCCGCCGAAGGCGGGCGAGGTGCTGCCGCTGTGGGGCGCGCTGCTGAAGGTCGCGGCCGCGCCGATCGGGCTGACGTTCTCGCCCAACATCACGCTCATGGTCATGAACCACTTCCTGCTGCGCTACGGCGGGGCGCTGGCGATCGCGGTCTACGGCTGCATCGATTATGTGCTCTCGACGATCTATATGCTGCTGCAGGGTGTTGGCGACGGCAGCCAGCCGCTCATCAGCCGTGCCTACGGTGCGGGCGACTTTGGCGAGCTGCGCCGCACGAGCACGCGCTCTTACCGCGCGGCCTTCGTCATCACGGCGGCGTGCATCGTCGCGCTCTACCTCGCGCGCAGCGTCATCGGCGTGCTCTTCGGCGCGTCTGCGGAGGCGAACGCCGGCGTCACCGCGCGGCTGCCGCTGTTTCTGGCGACGCTGCCGCTGCTGGCGTATGTGCGCGTGACGATCGCGTACTTTTACGCGACGGAAAAGACCGCGCTGTCGTATGTGCTCGTGTTTTCCGAGCCGGTGCTGACGTTTGTCGTGCTGCTCATTTTGCCGCAGCTGCTCGAGCTCAACGGCGTGTGGCTGGCGATCCCGGCGGCACAGGCACTCACGTTCTGCATCGCCGTGCCCGCGCGGCGGCGCACACAGCGCGCAAGAGAGCTTCCGGCGTGATCCTCAAACGGCAAGTCGTCTGTACAAAAAATCAGCGCCCATTGCATTCGCAATGGGCGCTGCCGCTTTTTGGGGTGATTTTCTGTGTCTTGCTCAGGCCTGCGTGTCGCCGCGGTAGAGCATGCACATGATCTGGCCGCGCGTGCATGCGTCATCCGGGCTGAAGGTGGTGGCGCTCGTGCCGGCGGTCACGCCGTTGGCTGCCGCCCATGCAACAGCATCGGCGTAGTAGGCGTCTGCCGCCACATCCGCGAAGCTCACCGTGTCGCTCACGGCCGGTGCGCCGGCTGCGTTATACAGCAGCGTGACGGCCTGTGCGCGCGTGCATGTGTCGTTCGGGCTGAAGGTGGTGGCGCTCGTGCCGGCGGTCACGCCGTTGGCTGCCGCCCACTTCACCGCGTCGGCATAGTAGGCATCCTCGGCCACATCCGTGAACGGAAGCGCCGTGCCGGACACATCCGGCTCACCGGCCAGACGGTACAGGAAGGTGACGATCTCGGCGCGGGTGCAGGTGTTGGCGGGGGCAAAGGTGGTCTCGGTCACGCCGGCCGTGATCTGCGGGTCGCTGAAGTAGGCCCACTCCACAGCGGCGTAGAGCTCGGTGTCTGCGGGGACGTCCGTGAACGGAAGTTCCGGAACGGCCGGGATCTCATCAACGGGGATCTCCGCGCTGACGGAAGCGTTTTCGAGCGTGATCTGGTAGTCCTGGCTGTAGTTGGCCTTGCCCGGCTCATAGGTGTAGATCACGAGTGCGAGCTTGTGGCCTTCCTTGACGGTGTAGAGGTTCGGCTGCAGGTAGATGGTGTAGTCGTGGTTCTCACCGACCTTGAGAGCGACCTTCGTGCCGGCGGAGGCGGAGTCATAGCCGGCGCCGGGGTTGCAGAGGTCCATCCAGCCGCGCGCAATGATCTTGTAGCTGACGTCGGTGGCGTTGAGCTCGGCGTAGTCATAGTTGTTCAGGCCGCCGCCCATCCACGCGCCGCCGGCGGTGATGGTCTTGGGCACATAGCTGCCCTGCGTGTTGTAGGCCGGGAACGTCGTGCCCTCGGGCGCGATGTCGACGAGCATGGCGCTGACCATGAGCGCGTCGCGGTCGATCAGATCGGCGCCGTCCGGCAGAGACACGGTCACAGCGCCGTCAGTGGACGCTGCGCCGACGTAGTTGTCGTGGTCAAGGGCGTTCGTCTCTTCGCCGACATAGTTGTCGTGGTCGACGGTGCCGCGCGGGCTGCTCGTCTCCGGCGCGTCATAGTTGTCGGCGCTGGCGGTGAAGCTCACGGCCACGCTGCCCTTGATGACGGTGTCGGCGTCGACATCCATGGTGTACATGGCGCTCACGTCGGTGGAGCCGGCGGTCAGCGCATTCTGCCAGTTTCTGCGGTTGATGCCCTGCGTGGCATAGTCGCTGTTGATGGTGGTCGTGCCGGTGTCACCGGCGTTGGACATGACGATGTGCTCGTCGGTCGTCCAGCTGTCATAGGTGTTCCAGACGGAGGCGTCGACGTTGCTCTGTGCGGTGACGGCGGCCATGTTCTCGGCGCCGTTTTCCACGCCGCACAGGTAGTGGCTGAACCAGCGGTTGAGGACGTTGTTGTAGCTCTCGCCGTCAATGTAGAACTCAAGGTTGCCGGCGGGGTAGCTCGGGGTCAGGTGCGCATCCTGATGCAGCAGGAGCTTGACGTTCACGCCGGCCTTCTGATACGCCTGATACATGAGGTCAAATTCCTTCGTGCGCACGTTGTCGTCGTTGAGGCCGTGCACGATCAGCGCCGGGCACTTGATGTTTTCCGCGTCGAGCGTGTAGTCGCGGGTCGCCCAGTGCTCGGAGTAGTCGCCGTTGCTCTTGAGCTGATCCTGCTGGATCTGGTACATATAGTTGCCGTACTTTTCGGCGATGGTCGCGTAGTCGTCCGGATCGAGGTAGCGGCCGTTGCAGTACCAGCCGAGCCGCTCGGAGTAGTTGACGAGGCTGTTGGTGGAGATGCCCTGAGAGTTGGTGTACTCATACCAGCTCGCGATGCCGGCGACGGGGACGATGGTCTCAAGGCCGGCGACGCCGGTCGTTGCCAGACCGAACTGCGTCGTGCCGGCGTAGGAGCGGCCGGTCATGCCGATCTTGCCGCTCGACCAGTCGGCCGAGATGGCGACGTTGCTGGTCTTGTCGGTGTAGGCCACGCGGTCGCCGTGCAGCCATTCGATCACGCACTTGAACGCATCGATCTCCAGATCGGTGCCGCAGGTCTCAAAGCCGTCGGAGCCCTTCGTGCCCAGACCGCCGCACTCGACCACGGCGAAGCCGCGCACAAGATAGTAGTCATACCAGTTGAGGTCCTCGTAGTCGTACATCTGCTCATACGGGTTCCAGTAGTACCAGTCAGCGCTGTCGGCATTGGCGGCAGCCTCAGCGGTCGTGGCGGTGCCGGCGGGCACGCGCTTGTCTGGCTGGCTGTAGAGCTTGGAGATGTCATAGCTCTCGCTGCCGAGGTTCTCGCCGGGGTTCATGCTGGAGTTGCAGCCGGTGATGTACGGGCGCGCCTCGTAGATGGTGGCCGCCTTGTAGTTGCCCTCCATCGCTGCGCGCGGGATCTGCACGAGCGCCTTGACAAGATCAAGCTTGCCGTCATCGTCGGTGTCGTAGTTGGTCTCGACATAGACGCAGTAGCGGATGATGTCACTCTCGTCGTTGCTGTAGCCCTCCGTGACCTCGCCGGTCGTGTAGGGGAAGATGGGCTGTGCCATACCGTTCATGTACAGCGGCTGCAGCTTGTCGGCGTGCAGCGCGTCATACATCTGGTCGGCGACCGCCTTCATCTGGCGGTAAGCCGCGAGCGTGCAGGGCGCGTCGGCGTCGGTGTCCGCGTCGATCATGCCCATGCTGCGGGCCTGAGCCAGATAGTCATTCGGGAACGAGCCGAGCTGCTGCTCGGTCATGCCCGTCCACAGCAGCAGTGCACGCACTGCGTCCGCTACGGTCAGCTCCGTGTTTTCGCCTGCGCCGTTGGGGACGAGCGCAGTGCCGTTGATGTCTGCCAGATCGGCATACGTCACGGCGGGTGCGCTGCTGCTGTCGTTCACGGCGAGCGCCGTGCCGGGCAGAAGCGACAGCACCATGACCAGCGTCAGCAGCAGAGTCAAGATTCTCCTCTTCATGATAAGCCTTCTTTCTGTATGAGATTGGATTCTTCACCGCCGGAGCAGCGGGAGTGCACCGCAGACGGAAAAAATCTTATGTGCAGTTTACATCTGAAATGTAAATTTTTCAATTGACAAAGCACACAAGGTTTTTAGTGTATTTAATTTCATTATTCGTCGTATTATTAGCATATTCATACATGAATTGTTTTTGATACGGTTATATACGATTATTATAGGTCAGAAAGCCTACATATTCCAGTGCCTTTCCAACTTGCGGGCAATTGAGGAGAAACGGCGTGTATTAGTATTTATTCATTCAATTTTTTGTTTTATTCGCACGCGGGCACTTGACAAATACCCTCCGGGGGTATATATTCAAAAATACCCCCAAGGGGTATACGGGAAACAATGAGGTATTTACCATGGACGATGAGAAAAAAACCTGCTGCTGCGGCTGTTCGCAGCGCAAGAAGGAACGCACGCCGGAGGAATACAAGCGGCTCATCCACCGGCTCAACCGCATTGAGGGCCAGATCCGCGGCATCCGCGGCATGGTCGAGAACGACGCCTACTGCCCGGACATTCTCGTGCAGTCGGCGGCGGCGGGCGCGGCGCTCAACGCATTTAACAAGGAGCTGCTGGCCAGCCACATCCGCACCTGCGTCGTCGAGGACATCCGCGACGGCAAGGACGAGGTGATCGATGAGCTGGTGGCGACGCTGCAGAAACTCATGAAATGAGCCGCACTGCAAAGGAGGAACCACTTTGAAGCAATACCATGTCACCGGCATGAGCTGCGCGGCCTGCTCGGCGCGCGTGGAAAAGGCGGTGTCGAACGTGACGGGCGTGACGGCGTGCTCGGTCAGCCTGCTGACCAACTCCATGGGGGTGGAGGGCACGGCGGCGGACCAGGCCGTCATCGACGCGGTGCAGGCCGCGGGCTACGGCGCATCGGTCAAGGGCGCGCAGCAGAGCGCAAGCCCCGCCGCCGGCGCCGACGCGCTGGCCGACCACGAGACGCCGAAGCTGCGGCGCAGACTGTTCTGGTCGCTGGGCTTTCTGCTCGTGCTGATGTACTTTTCCATGGGCCACATGATGTGGGGCTGGCCGCTGCCGAAGTTTTATGACGGCAACCATGTCGCCATGGGCCTGACGCAGCTGCTGCTGACGGTGATCATCATGGTCATCAACCAGAAGTTTTTCATCAGCGGCTTCCAGGCGCTCTGGCACCGCGCGCCGAACATGGACACGCTCGTGGCCCTCGGGGCGACGGCGGCATTCGTGTACAGTACCTATGCGCTCTTTGCCATGACGGGCGCGCAGGTGCGCGGCGACGATCAGGCCGTCATGGGCTATATGCATGACTTTTACTTTGAGTCCGCCGCCATGATCCTCACGCTCATCACGGTGGGCAAGACGCTCGAGGCCCGCTCGAAGGGCAAGACGACCGACGCGCTGCGCAGCCTCATGGAGCTCGCGCCGAAGACCGCCGCCGTCGAGCGCGACGGCGCGGAGGTGACCGTTCCGGTCGAGCAGGTGCAGAAGGGCGATGTCTTCGTCGTCCGCCCGGGCGAGCGCATCCCGGTCGACGGTGTGGTGCTCGCCGGCACGAGCGCGGTCAACGAGGCGGCGCTCACGGGCGAGAGCATCCCGGCCGACAAGGCGCCGGGCGCGTCCGTCTCGGCCGCGACGGTGAACCATTCGGGCTTTCTCAAGTGCCGCGCCACGCGCGTCGGCGAGGACACGACCCTCTCGCAGATCATCCAGATGGTCAGCGACGCGGCGGCCACGAAGGCGCCGATCGCGAAGATCGCGGACAAGGTGTCCGGCGTGTTCGTGCCGTCGGTCATGGGCATCGCGCTCGTGACGTTCGTCGTCTGGATGCTGCTCGGCCGCACCGTGGGCTACGCGCTCGCGCGCGGCATCTCCGTGCTCGTCATCAGCTGCCCGTGTGCGCTCGGCCTCGCCACACCGGTGGCGATCATGGTCGGCAGCGGCATGGGCGCGAAAAACGGCATTCTCTTCAAGACGGCGGCCTCCCTCGAGGAGACCGGCCGCATCCAGATCGTCGCGCTCGACAAGACCGGCACCATCACCTCCGGTGACCCGACTGTGACGGACCTCTGCCCCGCACCGGGCGTGACGGAGGGCGAGCTGCTGCGCCTGGCCTGCGCGCTCGAGCGCCGGAGCGAGCACCCGCTGGCCAAGGCAGTGCTGCGCCGCGCGGAGGCGGACGGGCTGACCGCCGCCGAGGTCGCGGACTTTCAGGCCCTGCCGGGCAACGGACTCAAGGCCACGCTCGACGGGCAGCCGCTCTGCGGCGGCAACGCGGACTTCATCCGCACCGCAGCCGACATCCCCGCGCCCATGCAGGCGCAGGCGGAGGCACTGGCCGAGGCCGGCAAGACGCCGCTGTTTTTCGCCCGCGGCGGGCAGCTGCTTGGCATCATCGCCGTGGCGGACGTGCTCAAGTCCGACAGTCCGCAGGCCATCCGCGAGCTGCAGAACATGGGCATCCGCGTTGTCATGATCACGGGCGACAATGCGCGCACGGCCAGGGCCATCGGCGCGCAGGCCGGTGTGGACGAGGTGATCGCGGGCGTGCTGCCCGACGGCAAGGAGCGCGAGATCCGCCGCCTGAGCGCACGCGGCAAGGTCGCCATGGTCGGCGACGGCATCAACGACGCGCCGGCGCTCACGCGCGCGGACATCGGCATCGCCATCGGCGCGGGCACGGATGTGGCCATTGACGCGGCCGACGTCGTGCTCGTCAACAGCCATCTGAGCGACGTGCCGGCGGCCATCCGGCTCAGCCGCGCGACGCTGCGCAACATCCATGAGAACCTGTTCTGGGCGTTTTTCTACAACACCATCGGCATCCCCATCGCGGCGGGCGTGTTCGTCCCGCTCGGCCTGACGCTCAATCCCATGCTCGGCGCGGCGGCCATGAGCCTGTCGAGCTTCTGCGTGGTCACGAACGCCCTGCGCCTGAATCTGTTCAAGCTGCGCGATACGCGCCATGATCATAAACGTGCAAACCATCTCAAAGAAGCACCAGAAATCAAGGAGGAAACTGCAATGAAAAAGACCATTTCGATCGAAGGCATGATGTGCACTCACTGCGAGGCGACTGTGAAGAAGGCGCTCGAGGCGCTGCCGGAAGTCACCGAGGCCGAGGTCAGCCACACGGCGGGCACCGCCGTTGTGACGCTCAGCGCTCCGGTGGACGACGCCGTGCTCAAGCGCACGGTCGAGGCCAAGGACTACACCGTCACCGACATCGCGTAATGCATCCAAAACCGCAGCAAAGGCGTCCCCTCTCGGGGACGCCTTTGCTGTTTTCTGCTCACTTTTTGTGCGCGTCGATCTTCTGCGCGAACAGCCCGTGCCGCGTGCAGTACCACAGCAGTGTGCCGTGCGCGAAGTACGGCAGGCGCGCCGCAGCCGCGCTCCCATTTGGAGGCGGCCTGGTCGCTCACGCCGATCGCGTCGGCGAGCTGCCGCTGTGTCAGGTGTTTTTGCTGCCGCAGGGCGCGGATGAGCGCCCCTGTGCGTGTCTGATCCATCGTTCGCACCTCCCGTGCAGATATATTGTACGGATTTCCGCCCGGAATGCAACCGACGCTCCGTAGAGTCCGCCGTCAGGGTAGCGCCGGGGCGCGTCCCGTGTCAAGACACGTGTAAAAAATATGCCGATTTTGGTTGCCGGGACGGCAAAAATTCGCTATACTGAAAAAAACACCCTGTAAGGAGGTGCCCGGATGAACCACCGCGCGCGTATCCCCGCGCTGCTGCTCGCCCTTGCGCTGCTGCTCGGCTGCGCCGGCTGCGGCGGTGGACGCGAGCCTGTGACCGTGACGATCTGGCACGTCTACGGCGGCGAGACCTATCTCAACCCGCAGGGCAGCGCGACGCGCGAGCAGGTCGCAACGATCCTGATGGAGTTTTGCAAGAACGTAAAGAAGTGACCCGTTAGAAATGCATCCCCCTCTGATTCATCCGGAATCAGAGGGGGATGTTGCTGTTTTAATTTGAGTTGTGCGCAAATTCCACAGAAAAGTATGCCAATAATGTAAATTGTATTGCATATATTATAAAAACTATTATAATTAACTTGATTTTCCCTGCTGCCGCGCCCGGCAGGTCGGCGGCGGGGCTGCTGCAAAATAGCGGAAAAAACCAATAGGGAGGAAACACATGAAAAAACGACTTTTGAGTTTCGTACTCGCGGCGCTGATGATCGCATCGCTCCTGCCGGCCACGGCGCTGGCGGCAAACATTGTGGACAGTGGTACCTGCGGCGCGGAGGTGACCTGGACGCTGGACAGCGAGGGCGTGCTGACGATCAGCGGCAGCGGGTATATGTATGACAATGGTTCTTCTGCTTCTGGTGCGCCGTGGTATGGCAGTAGAAGCCGGGTAAAGTCAGCTGTGATTGCTGATGGCGTGACGAGCATTGGAGTGTATGCTTTCTATGATTGCACATCTCTGACCAGCGTGACGATCCCGGACAGCGTGACGAGCATTGGAAGTGGTGCTTTCTCTTATTGCAAATCTCTTACAAGCGTGACGATTCCGGACAGCGTGACGAGCATTGGTGGTGCTGCCTTCAATGGCTGCTCATCTCTGACCAGCGTGACGATCCCGGACAGCGTGACGAGCATTGGCGGTGAGGCTTTCTTTAATTGCACATCTCTGACCAGTGTGACGATCCCGAACAGCGTGACAAGCATTGGTGAGTATGCTTTCTCTGATTGCTCATCTCTGACCAGTGTGACGATCCCGGACAGCGTGACGAGCATTGTCAATGGCGCTTTCGCTGGTTGCAGATCTCTGACCAGCGTGACGATCCCGGACAGCGTGACGAGCATTGGTGATGGTGCTTTCTCTTATTGCGAATCTCTGACCAGCGTGACGATCCCGGACAGCGTGACGAGCATTGGCGATGATGCTTTCTCTAATTGCAAATCTCTGACCAGCGTGACGATCCCGGACAGCGTGACGAGCATTGGCGATTTTGCTTTCTCTTATTGCGAATCTCTGACCAGCGTGACGATCCCGGACAGCGTGACG
>OGKG01005188.1_pt1 | contig 10290 bp, 7 predicted proteins | sample 1572201 | NCBI WGS metagenome assembly OGKG01 (sample SAMEA2582146, study PRJEB24529) | metagenome | biome: Human gut stool | place: China | collected 2011 | reverse complement strand
TGGACGAGGCCGAGCGCACCCGTCTGCTCTCCGGCTGGCACAAGGCTGTGGGCCGCAGCTGCGACTGGGCAGAGCATTGATAGTTTTCGCCCGACTTTATGGTTCGCGCACAAAATATTTTTTAATTGTTTATTTTCTATTGACATTTTGTTACAAAGCGCTATACTAGAAGCATCCCAAGAGAAGTGAGATGGGGATGCACTGTATCGTCCAGATGCAGTGTGTCCCCATTTTTATTACGGAAAAATCAGATTCAAAAAGGAGGTCCCCCATATGAACGAGAAAAAACTTTCAAGGCCGCTGATCAGTCTCATCGTCAGCATCGCGCTCATCATCGTAGGCATTGCCGGTTCTTTCATTTTACAGACGAACTCCGGCAAAACGACCATCCGGAACGTTACCATTGAATCCGAATCCGGTCATACCCTTGCGATGGATGTTTATATTCCGGAAAACGCCACCGCTGAAACGCCTGCGCCCGCTATTTTTGTACAGCATGGCGGAAACAACAACAAAGAAGAAATGCAGCACTACTGCATTGAGCTCGCCCGCCGCGGCTATGTTGCGATCGGCGTGGATATGTACGGCATGGGCGAAAGCGAACCTCTGCCGGACTCCGAATGGCTCACCCAGGGCCGCGGCCTTTATGATGCGGTACGCTACGGCGTGACTCTGCCCTACGTTGATACCGACCGAGTTTCGCTGCTGGGCTACTCCCGCGGTGGCAAGGCAGCTGGCGAAGCACTGCAGTGCGATAACGACAGTCTGAATGTTGTCAAGGCCATTTTCCTGATCCACAGCGATCCCATCGTGCGTAACAGCGAGGGCTACACCGATGTTTACGGTGCCCGAGATGTCGCAGTTCTCGCAGACAAGAACGACGAGTTCTTCTTCTCGGAAAAAGCCAATGATAACGGTACCTATTCCAACGACGCCAACAAGTATGCAGCCAACCTTTCCAGCCCGGCAGAATATGTGATCAACAACAGTGCACAGTCCTTCCTGTATTTCGGTATCGACCCCGCAACCACCAGTGAACAGCGCGTGGCAGAGACCGTTTATGAGCAGGATTACGGCGGAAAGACCGGAAGCCGCCAGATCTTTGTTTCTAACGAGACGCATATGGCTGGTTGGTGGTCCCCGCTGGTCATGAACCGTGTGTTGACCTTCTTTAACCGTGTTATGCCCACTGGCACTGCTCTGAGCGCCAGCAGCTACACCTATACCATCTGGAACATCTTCAAGATCATCGCCCTGTCCGGTCTGCTGCTGTTTGCCGGGTCTCTGATGGTCTGGCTGGTCAACTCCGTCAAGACATTCCAGTGTGCCGACAATGGCAAGCAGGACCTTCGCCCAGTTGGCGATAAGAACGCAGTTGCATGGTTCTGGGGCATCCAGATCATCGGTGCCGTCCTGTCCATCCTCATTATTCGATTCCTGAACAAGCAGGGACTGGCATCTTACCGTGATGCACTTTTCCACTCGGCCAACCCTGCGTACCACGGCCTGATCTCTCTGCTGTGCGGCGCACTGACTCTTGTTCTGTGCACGGTGTGGTACATGGCCTACGGCAAAAAACACGGTTTCTCCTTCCGGAATACCGGCATCGCTATTTCCGGGCATGCACTCCTCAAATCCATCGGCGCGGCCCTGCTTGCAGTCTTTGCCCTGATCCTGATGGTTTTTGCCGTCGACTATTTTGTGGATGTGAACTTCCTGATCGTTTACTGGGGCTTTATGAAGTTTGGAGCCAACCGCATCCCGGGTATGCTCCTTGTTGTACCCATGTATCTCGTGTACTACATTGTCATGTCCATCAGCGTCAACAGTTTTAACTTTAGCACGGCGCTCGGCAAAAACAAGCTGCTTTCTAACCTTCTGATCAGCTTTATCGCATCGGTTCCCACTCTGTTCATCCTCTGCTACGTTTACGGCATCTTCAAGGCTACCGGCTCGAACCCGATGTTCGGCGGTCTGGCTTCTGCCGCAACTGCAGTGTATGCGCTGCCCGGCTTCATCTTTGTTGCGATCCTGATTTGTCGTCTCCTGTATCAGCACACGGGCAATCCCTACCTTGGCGGCATCTTCTGCGGCGTTCTTGCAGCTGTCAGCGAGTGGGGCATCTGCGAGATTCGCGTGCACACCCCCGGAACACAGTACGCTGGCACTGCTCTGGTCTACGCACTGATCGCGATCGGCTTTGTAGTTACCATAGCATGCGCTGTACTGCTGAAGAAAAATAATGCAGCCGTGCAGGCACATAAATAATGCCTCTTTAATCCTCTTTACAAATCCCTCAATTTTTTATAAACTTGGTTTGCGCATGGTGCGGCCCTTTTAGAGTTTTCTGAAAGGGCCGTATCTTCTGATTGCTCCCTATCTCTGTAAATCTGGCTCGAAAGGAGTCTTACCCAATGCATCCTCTTGCCGAAACTTTGTTGAACGAACCGGTGATCGCCGCCGTGAAAACGGACGAAGCCCTGACTGCTGCACTGGCCTCGCCCTGCAGCGCCGTTTTTCTGCTGGCAAGCACCCTGCTCACCGTAGACGGGCTGGTGCACCGCATACATGATGCCGGAAAACTGGCCGTGGTTCACATCGACCTTGTGGACGGCCTTTCGTCGCGGGAGATCGCGGTGGACTCCCTCAACGCCCTATGCCACCCGGACGGCATCATCTCCACCCGCCCGACCCTGATCCGCCGGGCGCGCCACCGCGGCCTGCTGACCGTCCAGCGGGCATTCATCCTGGATTCCCTCTCGCTGACCAGCCTGTCCGGTCAGCTGGAGCAGGGCAAGCCGGATTTTGTCGAGATCCTTCCCGGCATCATGCCCCGGGTCATCGCCGAGATCAGCACCCGCACACAGGTGCCTGTCATTGCAGGCGGCCTGCTGCGGGACAAAGCCGACGTCATGGCCGCCATGCGCGCAGGTGCCGCCGCAGTTTCCACCTCTGCGCCCTCCCTGTGGGATATCTGAGCCAGAACAAGATCCCAGCTGAAGTACGAAAAGCATAATAGTATCCTGGTGTTTTATTGGATATGCCCGCCCACCGATGGAGCCGGATCTCCACGGTGAGCGGGCATTTTTTCGTTTTCATTCGATTCGAGGGAATCTATTCAGCCTGCGGATTAACTCGATAATTTAAAGCAATCCTACAAGTCGCACTCCCCTTAAAGTCTTTCTGCTTCCTGCATCTTAGCATCATACCGGATGGCAGAGATCGGCACGAAGCCCTCGATCATATCCAGTTTGCTGTTGACAAGGTCATCATACACATCTTTGGTGGGCAACATAATGGAAGGCTCCTGTTGTTCATTTGCAATTACGCTTTCCACCAGTGCTTGTTTGTTTTTCAGTTTCTGCGCCATATCGGGCAGGAAGTGATAATTTTCAATCATGCGCAGAATGATGTTTGCCATAAAATTGCCGCGGATGCTGCTCAACTCGATATAAATCGCTCCGGCATCCTCCACGGAAATTTGTGCGATGCTCATCAGGTAATCAGCCAGAGTCGTTTGCGTATCGTTCAAAATTCCCTGACTTGCCATACTGCGTTGCAGGATATTCATTTTTCGATAGTCCTGAATTATACCGGTTTTTATCATTACATTCCACTACTTTATGCCGTCACATGGGTGGCATTCTCTTTCACCGAATTGATCGTATCCATCAGTTCACTCCCTGTTTTGCCATCAAACAGGCGGGTAAACAGGATGGGCTGGTCAAAGGGTGGTTTCATCAACACCGCTTTGCTTTCCACATAACCGTTCTGCTCGATGTAATGAATGACCTTCTGCACAAATGCGATCTGCTTTGCATTCAGCGATTCATCGTTGATGAACTTGGAAAATGCCTGCATGGCAGCATCGTGGTCCAGCTTTGCCACTTTACGCACCAGCAGACCAAAGGGTGTATCCCGAAACTCCCGTGCATAGTCCTCTTTGCTGCCCAGCTCACAGGTGAAGATATGTTCCAGCTCGGTATAGTCGCCCCGGGAAAGCGGAATGTTCTGGGTCAGCTTGTGGATGGCCAGCGTATCGCTGCGGTGCTCCATGATGTAGCGGTTCACACGTTCCCGGTACTCGCCGAAATCATAGCCGGGATCCAGCGTTTTGCCCTCGGTCTGTTCCAGTACCGGGTCGGCAAGGGCCGTGTAGACAGGCTTTTGCCCTTCGCCGCCCTCCACCAGAAACTTGATGAGCTCCCGCAGTTCCTGCCGCATTTCCTCAAAGCGGAGCAGATCGTGCGAGGTCAAAAATTCGTCTGTCTGCACCTCCCGGATGAGGGGCAGCTTTGCCTGCACCTGCGGGATGGTAGCCTTCCCTTCCAGCATTGCCGCTGTATTGCGCAGCTGTTTCTGGGCGCGGCCCAGCCCCGGCAGACCTTCCAGTTCACAGAGCAGCAAGCCATACACAAAGTTATCGAACCGTTTGGCGGCTTCATCTTTGTCGTCCAGCGAGATGAGCGGTGCGACTTCCCGCATCAGGGTGCCCTTGTCCGTTTCGGTCAGGGCGGTGAACGCTTCCGGTTTCTGGTAGTGTTCCACGGCCTTCCGGTGCAGGCGCACAGAGACCAGTTCCGGGTTCAGCGTGCCCACCTCAGCCCGACAGGTTTCGGTAAGGACATTGCGCCAGCTCTGGTATTTTTCGTCCGCATAGGCTCCATCCTGCAGCGCGGCGGCGATCCGCACCTGCTTGCAGAAAATGCTCTCGGACAGGCTCTTGGTGTCCGCGCTCTCGTAGCCGTTGGGTTTCTGACGGAAAAATTCAAAGTTGCCGCAGTAGTCGAAAATCAGAAACCGCCGTTTGCCCGTATATTCGCCGTCGATGGCATCCACGCAGGCAAGGGATGGGCAGAGCCGCGTACCACGGCCGATCATCTGCCAGAACTTCGTTTTGCTGCGCACTTTTTTGAAGAACACCAGATTCACGCACTCCGGCACATCGATGCCCGTGTCCATCATATCCACCGAGACCGCAATAAACGGCGGCTTGTCCGGCTGCTTGAAGTCGTCAATGATGGACTGCGCATAGGCATCGTCGCAGACCACCCGCTGGATGAATCCCGGGTACTGGGTCTCCAGCTGCGGGTAGAGCTTGCCGAAGCGTTCCCGGATAAACTCCGCATGGCGCTTGTTCTGGGCAAAGATGATGGTCTTGCCGATGCGGTCGCCGCCCGCCGTCTGGATGCCCCGTTCCATCAGGTCTTGCAGCACCGTGTCCACGGTGTTGGCGTTGAAGATGAACTTATTCAGCTTTTCGGACGGGATAAAGGTGGGCAGGGTGTCGTCCTCGGCGAAATCGTCCTCGTAGCGGGCCTTGTCCTCCGGTGAAAGCTGGTCGTAGTGGATGCCCTCTTCGGTGAATTTCGTCTTGACCTCGTAGTTGTAGTAAGGCACCAGCACATGGTCGGTGTAGACCGCCGTGTCGTAATCGTAGGCGTAGGTGGGGATGCCGTGCTCCATCTCGAAAAAGTCGTAGGTATTGCGGTCCACATCGGTTTTCGGAGTGGCAGTCAGGCCCACCAGAATGGCATCGAAATAGTCAAAAATCGCCCGGTATTTCTTGAAAATGCTGCGGTGGCTCTCGTCCACGATGATGAGGTCAAAGTGGGCGGGCGAAAACAGCGGCACGCCGTCCTTGGTCTTGGCGTTGTCGATGGCGTTGAGCATGGTGGGATAGGTAGAAAACACGATGCGCGCGGCCTTATCGTCCTTAGAGGAGCATAGGTTGCACAGCGACTGGTCGGGCAGATACTTTTTGAAGTCGTCCTTTGCCTGCTTGACCAGCGCGGTGCGGTCGGCCAGAAAAAGCACGTTGGTCACGTGACCGCCCCGGCTCAGCACATCGGTCAGGCTGGATGCGGTGCGGGTCTTGCCTGTGCCCGTTGCCATGACCAGCAGATTGCGCCGGAAGCCCTGCGCGATGTGGGCGCAGACTGCCCGGATGGCGTTTTTCTGATAGTAGCGGTCGGTGATTTTATCGTCAATTTCGATGGTGTCCAGCGGTTTTTTCTCGGTGCGGCGGTTCATCAGCTTCTGCAAGTCGTCCTTGCAGAACACCCCGCTCACGGCACGCTGCGGGCCGCTCTGCTCATCCCAGAAATAGGTGGTGTAGCCGTTGGTGGTAAACAGCATCGGACGGCGGCCAAACTTCTGCTCCAGACAGTCTGCATAAAGCTGAGCCTGCTTGCGCCCGATGTTGGGGTCTTTGGTGCTGCGCTTGGCTTCAATGACCGCCAGCGGCAAGCCGTCCTTGCCCATCAGCACATAGTCCGCATAGCCCTTCTGCCCCAGCACGCCGTTCATGTTGTCCACTTCGTACTCGGTGCGCACATCGGCATCCGGCCCGGTGAATTTCCAGCCCATGGCCTTGAGGTCGATGTCGATGATCTTCCGCCGCGTTTCGGCCTCGGTCAGGTCAGCGGCGGTAAACGTGCGGCACTGCTGATTCTGCTGTTTGCCCGCCGTGTATGCCGCCGAAAGGCTCTCCACCTGCTTACGCAGGACTTCCAGCTCGGCATCTTTTTCTTCCAGCAGGCTTTCCTGCTCCCGGATCTTCCGGATGTCCAGCTCCACCTTCTCGCCGGGGATGGCGGTTTCGTCAAAGGAGCGCTCCACATAGTCCGTGCCGTAGCAGTAATCCACCCACTGGATGAAATCGAACAGCCCCCGCAGACTGAACACCGCATCCGCCGCCGACACGCTGTGCCCAGTATGTACCGCCAGATTGCCTGCCTTCACGATGCTGGGCAGCACGCTCCACACGTCCTTGTCCACCGCAAAACGGAAGCTTTCCTCATGCAGCAGGGATTGCAGGTTGTCCTTGTAGGGCATCGTGATGGTTTTGTCTGCCGCATACACCCACTTCACCGCCAGCTCCAACGCCTTCCGGCACCCCACCGCGCACATCGCCGGAGAGGTGGAGAACACTTTCTCGGCCTCGATGGCGGCAGACGCAAAGAGGGAATATTCGGGGCGGGTGGAGAGATAGGAGAAGTTGGACATAAAATCAGCTCCTTTTCAATCAATCCATAAGACCACTTCGGTTTTCAATTACATCAATATAAAATGCTTTGATTTTCAAAACTTCTTGACGTAAATCTTCCGTCCATACTTCAGTTAAGAGTTTTCTTTGTATGCGACACAACTTCAAGTAATTCACTGCCATTAAAATTCTCGTATAATGATTCGGAATTCCGTATACCGTCCAATCATGACACAGCACAATTTTATGGCTGTTCTTCTTTATGTTTCCTAGGAGTTCCTTTTTTTGATTCTCAAATATTGCGGTAACTTCGGGATCAATGTCAGAGTCTTCATCCATTTTTAGCCAGTAATGGTGAGCGATATCGTAAACAATATCATTTTCAGTGTATAAATCTTCATTCATATTCAAGAGAGCTTCAGCACTTGAAGCAATATCATCAAGTGCTTTGTCTTCCTCGTTTTCTCCATATGGTGACAATCTGGGGAAATCATCTTCATGCTCAATTTTTTGTTTTAAGTCATTAACGTCGTCCCAAATCGAATGATAATTATATCCCTCTAAGGTTCCATAATACTCTTTTAATGAATTATTTAATACTCCCGCAAAGCCTTCCAAATCATCCGGATCAAACATCGCACACAGACCACCTAAACTATGAACCTTATTTTTGATAAAACGCTGTTGGTCTGTCTCCGCTATATTCTCTGCATCCTTAGCAACAAATGCAAGAATAGTCGCTCCGTGCTCCGCCGCTTCATCGAATTCAATTTCCGTCATTGAACGCCCATCATAGTATTTGGAACCAAAGCGATACCCATATATGCCAATTACAATATCGGCATCTTTTACTTGGTCAACGCAAAAAGCTCCGCTTGATTTTTGACTTGCCGGAAATTCCTCCATTGCACTAATTTCAGCAGTTTTCCTTTCAGTCAAGCTTTCAATAGTATTAATTGCGATGCGCCTAATGTCTTTTAAGTCCTGGTAAGTCGAGCTGATGAAAAACTTCATGTAATAGCCTCCTTGTAACCATTAATGCAAAAGTACTTTCAGTTCTGGATACGAATTCATTTTCCGAATCAAATATCCGACCACATTGCTAATGCAGTAGGGGCGAACGTTATCATCATCTGAAACAATATAGGTTGGTTTTAAAGTAACTCCATCCGTTATTATATACCCTTTTAAACTGTTCAAGCTTTTCTTTACGGTCTGCCATTCTTCTTTCCACAGTTCCACTTGAAATTCTTGTATAATTTTCGTCGTTCTTTCAACAAGTTTTTGCGAATCAATGTTCTGATTTTCCTTTTGGATTTTTTTCAAATCACCCTTGGTCTGTTTATTCATGTCTCCATTTTCAAGTATTTTATCCACTGGAATCAAATATGATACTATCCCCGTGTCTAACGCAAGTGTAGTCTTGGTTATACAACAGCTTTGATGTGTTGTGTACCGCCGAAGAAAATATGTTATCCTATACTCTGGATACTGGTCGTAGAATCTTCCTTTTAATTTTCCAAACAGAATCTTATGATACCGTTCGTGATATTCAACCCAAACATAAAATGAATTTAGCCAATTCATAAATAGGCGATTTAAATTTGCAAACTCCTCCATTTTTTCAAGATTGATATTTCCATCTTCTGTATACTGCAAAAAATCTTTTGAATTTCCAAGCAACATCGTATAATTATCTATTTCATTCATAAATTCAAAAGTAGTCGCAATCACTCTTTTGATTTGGCGCACTTCTTGTTCTGGTACGTTATCTTTTAAGTTTCTTTGACAGCTGCCAATCATACAAACTATACTGTATTTCATTTATGCTCACCCAAAATATTCCTGCATCAGTGCTTTTTTTATCAGTTCCAGCTTCTCAAGACTCTGCTGTACGTTCTGCTTCTGCTGGTCTACACGCTCAACAAAAGACGCAAAGTCTTTTTGGAGTGAAAGAGGGGGAACTAAGACGGGCAATGCCTTCAGCTGTCGCATATTGATACTGGCAATGCCTGTCGTTTGCTTAGCACATCCTAAAAAGTACCGCTTTGCCTTTTGATGCTGCAAATACTCCGCAAAAAAAGATGGCAACAGCTCGCTTTCATCTAATCGCACTCGGAAAATATGATTTTGGTGAATCGAGTTTTCCAATGGATTTTTAATGATAGCACCTCTTCCCACTTTATCAGGGTCACCGCCCTCGGTCATTAGAATATCATCTGGTAACAATCGATACTGCTCAATTTCCTGCCGTGTTGCTAGGATTGTTTTAACGGTTGTCCAGTCGATATACCCGTTTTTAACATTTGAAACCGCCATATAAGGCACTTCCTGCAAGTCTGTTTCCGTGGTTTTTCGTCCTTTTGTGATGCCAGAAACAATATCCGCCAAACATTCCAATGGTTTTTCCGACCATCCTAGCGAATTCAGTAGCATATCTCCAAACATCTCTACAAACCGTGCCTTTACCAACTCGTCCAGCTTGACGAGTTGTTGTTTTCGACAAGAAATCAAGTCAGACACTTTATCCAATATATCGGCAACTCTCTTTTGCTGGTTCAAGTTTGGCAATGGTATTTCGCATGATTTTACAATGGAATTGCTGACCGCAGGATAACTCGCCCCAGTCGCTTGAGATGCCATCTTATTTATAAACGTGTCTGACTGGCAGAAGTTGAAAAGATATCTGTTGTAAATTTTTGGTTTGCTACGAAGAACACAATATCCAGTAGAAGCAACCTGCAAATTTTCGTTTTGTTCCTCGACGATTGCAACTGCGTTCAAATTCGGTCGAACAAGTGATACTATAACATCTCCGTCTTGAATCACTTGTTTCGCTCTGCTTGGTGCATCTTTTGCTGATATCTCTTGTATTTGAACAATTTTCTTTTCGCAATTATCAACAGCTGAAATATCAATATAATCGATTTTTCCTGAATATTTTGCATCAAGTGTTTCGATTTTTTCTGCGCATACCTCTCCCAACTTTGCCATCACACCATCTTCTCCCTCTCCCGCAGGTCACTCCGATTTCTCGTCATCTTTTTCTGTTGCTACACCCTCAATCATTCCGGCAACTGTCTGCCCCAACAGCATGGTACTTGCATTCTCGGCAGTGACCACCGGGCGGCCAGTTTTGGATTCAATCTCTTTCCGGGCATTTCCGGCCACTGCGCCACCCTGCTTGGCAACAACACGGTTTTCTTCCAGCCCCTGCGGGTTCTGGGCATTCGTCAACTCCGTTGTAGTGGCTTCTGCCAGCATATTCAAGGCAAGTTCCAGCGTGCTCATGTTATCACGCA
>OGKG01005182.1_pt1 | contig 10304 bp, 15 predicted proteins | sample 1572201 | NCBI WGS metagenome assembly OGKG01 (sample SAMEA2582146, study PRJEB24529) | metagenome | biome: Human gut stool | place: China | collected 2011 | reverse complement strand
TCGTGTCCGCTTTCCCCCTGTCTTTCAGCACTTTTCTAGAAAATATCAACATCCTACGACAAACATCTTCGACATGGCACCGCATACCCCGGGAGTTCTGTGTTTTGGAAAGTTGCCAATACACTAGTAGCCACGGCTGGGTGTAAGAATAAGCTGACCGTAAACAGACGCCGGCACTTAGCGAGGGTATTTTCCTCGCTTATGTGCCGCTGCGACCTGTTTCTGAGTGGAAACGATGTCAGCGTTTCTTATACCCTGCCAAGGGCTACGGTAAGCTGGCCAATAAGTTAATCAACTAACTTTAGATTTAGCAATTTCTAATTTTTTTGACGTTTCGGTTCATTAAATGCCTGCCAAAGTGTTTATATAAAAATGCTTTTATCGCAGACATTTCTTGATGGTGTACTTTTAGCAAGTCATCAGGCGAATCATAGACTCCAAAATCTTGATTAATTCCTTCACTCTGAATATATGTATTATTTCTATCAAAATCTATAATTGGATTTTTGAAGTCTTTTACGGCTACACCGTAACCACAAAATGCACCTTTACAATCACTATTTTTTTCCTGTAATTTTTGTAAATACTTTTTATCAAGAATAAACGCCTCTAACTCATACCATCTATCCTCAAAGTAAACTTCAACCCAACTATGAAATACATTTTGTGGTGCATTTTTATAGACAACCCCTGTCATTGCTCCCTTTTGTAATTTTTTATCAATGGTGAATCCATGTACCCTGCAAGGAATATTGCATGCCCTTAGTATTGCCATAAACAATGTTCCTTTTGTATTACATTGTCCATAACCATCTGCCAAAACCTTTGATGCAGGAACATTATCATCAATATTATATCCAAACAATATTTCATCCCTAACAAAATCATAAATCGATTTTAAGCGTTCAAATTCATTTATATTTTTCCATCTTCTTTCCCGAATTAACTGCTGTATGTTTTCGTTGGAATAATTTAACATTTTTGTTTCTTTTAAATATTTGTCCATAATGCACCTTCACAAATCCCGATTTGTTGATTTCACAATTTAGTATTTGTTACCTACTAACTTAATTGTCATCGTTTAATTTTCTCTTTAATCTATCAATGCCCATAATAACCGGCTTTAAACAAGTTTGATCTGTTTCAATTTCAAATAATAATTTATTATCTTTGTCTGGACATTCTTGATAATTTCCCTTTATATTTGCTTTTCCTCCAGACTCCATAAACACTTCAAAAAACAAATCATTTTCTAAAAAAAGTGTATATTTTGCATTTCCTTTCAGCATTTCATAACATTTAATAAGCTCTTTTTGAAATCTATACAAAGCACCTGATGCTGCAAAATACCTGTCACAGTTCACGGTATAGCATCCACATTTTATTTCTAATGTGCAAATAATATCATATCCACCCTCATAACTTGTTGTATCAGGATATCCTAGAACTTCTATCAAATTTAACGTGATATGTTCACCGTCATATCCTTTGAATGAAAAAATTTCCTTCATTGTACCTCTTTCCTAAAAATGCCTACTTTATTACAGTTTATTAATCTTTGCAATTCAAAATAATATCTTTTAATTACAAATATCATCACTCTTTTCTATTTTTTCTGTACTAATTTTTCTTGGTAGTCTTATATACTTATCTTCTTCGCTCACAAGCCCAGCAGGATTTAACTTGACTTATTCATTCCTTTATTTCTTTTACCTTATTTGCCAATAGCCCTAATTTTCAGCCTATATTTTTCTTGCTTCTTTAAAACAGTATGTTGGTATGCTATTTTGTGTATCAAGTACAGAATATTTACAATCCATACCTATGTTTGCTTCTTCATATGCCTCTCGTTTTGCAGATATTATTATAGTTTCATCCTCGTCTTCTCCACCACCTGCTATAAATTGCTCCTTCTTCGTATAACCACAATAACAATTTACGCGAAAATAATTCAACAGATAGTGATAAGAATTTTACTTCTTATACCGCATGCAACAGCTTAAACTGTGACTCCATTAAAGATGTTTTTTCTCTTAAGTCTTTTCTGTCAAATTTCGTAATACATGAACTTCCTACCGAATATAAAATATTTCCATTATACATATTTTTAATAGTATATAAATATTTATATTCTCTTTTCCACATATGCATATTTCAGAGCATTTTTCATCTTCCTCGCAATCAATAATTTTCCACTCCATTACAGCATTATCCCAATTATTACTTTCTGATTTATCAATAACTTTACAAATCAAATTCTTTACATATGTGCCTTACATAGTTTATTATTTCATCTCCTTCTTTTTAAAGTTATTCCTATACTTATCTGTATACCACTTTGGTATATACGTTTCAAAATTGTCGTAGTCATCAAGTGCCATACGGCATCTAACTACCATACTATCTATATCTTCTTGCCCAAATTTCTCTGCCCATTTAATTGAAAATAAAGAAGCCTGTGCTACATACACTGCAAGTGTACTCCAAAAGTCTTCTGGTATTTGGTCATCAAAATATGCATCTATTTGTCCGATACAATACGGAATGCTGTTTTCAATTCCAAAACTTTCAAGTTTATAGAATTCTTCATAAGGGTCACCAACTTCCCAACGATTAAAATCAATTACACCAATTAAACCATTATCTGTGTAAATAAGATTTCCCGGGTGATAATCCCCATGCATATATACAGGTTTCTCTTTCCATATTAGGTCGATATTTTCCTTTACATATTTAATTGCAATTTCATCACCATCAATACGAACGTGTGACTCTTCATAACGTGATAATTGCTGCAACTTCTTCGATTTCTTTGTATCTTTTGGAATGTCATTTATATCAACATCTATTGAATGTATTTTCTTTAAAATCTTTCCTGCTTGTCTTCCAAGCTGATATTGTTGTTCTTCTGTCAAGTCAGATAATACTTCTTCTAAATCTTTGCCTTCAATCCAAGTAAGCAACATATACACGTTTTTTCCATTGTTACAAATTCCAAAATCAATTGGTTGAGACATTAAAAATCCAAGTTTTGAGTATTTTTCTACAATCTCATATTCTTTTTTCTTTGTTTCATATTGTTCTATATCTGATATTCTAAGCAATAGCATCTTTCCTTCTTTTGTTTTAATAAAGTATTTACTATCGCTTGACCATCCCTTTGAAACCTTATCAACAGATTGCCAATCACTACTATTCTTTATATCTTCAAACATCTGTGTACCTCTATATTTCATAATTATCCAACTCTACAACTTGGGATTCGTTTACTTGATTTACGGACAATTTTTTCATCCAATTCCTCTATCAATTCACACCAAATAGCTAAGTATTCTAATGGTAATTTATACTGTTCATTAAAAACTTTCAAAAGTTCAATAATGTTATTCCTGTAACAAGCTTTATTAATAAAGATGTTACAATTAATAAATGTAGCCACCTCGTTTGCTATGCTTACACCTATATCCTATTTGCCCGATAAGAACTTAATCAAACTACGATGAAACAAACGAGAGATTTGATAGTGCATATCATCTCTTAAAGCAAACTCTTTACATAATTTTTCATTTCTACTGTAATCGTATAACTTAATATCATCAGTATGGAAGAATTCACTGTCTGAAATATCTATTTTTTCGATTATTTCCAAATCAACAGTTACTCCATCTTCATATATAACGATAAGTATGCCTAATGATTTATGGGTAAATGATATATACACAGGTTTTCCATAACCATAAATCAGTTCATTCAAATTTTCCGTGTTACAAAAGGTACTTATATCTACATCAAAGAACAATGTAGCAGTTCTATGCAAAAAAAGAACCAATTAACCAAATGTGACTTTTATTTTCTTCCGCAAATCGCATAACATATTCAATATACTGTTGCTGATTGTTCTTCATATGATAGCTTTTACCTCCTCACTAATTTCAACCTATATTTCAAAATCTGGAATAACACCATTTTTTACGCATCCAACAATATTCAAAGCTTCTCTCTTTGCTCTTTCTCTTCCCTTTGGTGTATTCATCCAAGTATCACGATTTGTATTATTATCATCCGCAGGACCGGGAACTATATCTATATGTATTGGAAATAAGTACCTTGCAATTGCTAAGCTGCGCCTCATATGATATGTACTTGTTACTAACAATACTTTTTTTACTCTATTCAACCAAAATGCACGTTGCAATTCTACTAATGCACAAAGAATATTTTCCACTGTACTTTGTGATTTATTCTCCAAAATAATATTTTCCTCTGGCACACCTAATTCCAAAACCCTTTTATACATATGCTCAGCTTCAGTACTTTCTTCATCCGGAAATTTTTTTAAAGCACCGCCACATAATATTATTTTGTTTGCTCTGCCTGAATTATAGGCTTTCACTGCTACTGGAACTCTATATTTTGATGCCTTTGTACTTCCTAAAACAATAATACAATCAATATTTTCTCCTGTATCCACTATGCCTTCAAATAATAATTTATCTATTATTTCATTACTTAAATCTTCTTCTGTAATTTTTGATACCCACATTTCTTTTACCCTTTCATTTTTCTAAGCAAATATTTCTTATTATATTAATCCTACTACTTTGAAATAATTATGTTCTATGATGCAACAAACATTCCATATTCCTTTGGTACATTTAATATTCCATTTGTCATATTTTGCATTAGTACGTCTTTTATTATATGTTTTGGTACATCATTCAAAGTTGTCATACTCGACAGGGAGTAAATATAATCTATCATATCATCTACATTAGTAACTGCTAACGAATCTATATATTCTAATTTATCAACTTTAGAAAATGTTTTACTTAATATCTCATATCCATTTTGAAGTGTGAAGTTCTTATTTATATTGTTTTGAACACCATATTCAGAAAGAATTTTTGAAAGATATTCTATAATTCCATGTTCTCCATATGTTGCACAGTAAAAATGTCCACCTTTCTTTAATACACGTCGCACCTCATTCAAACCTTTATCAATATCTGGCACATGGTATAACATCATGTTTGCTATAACAACATCAAATGTCTCATTTTCGTAAGGGATTTCTTGAATATCTATAACCTTATATTCGGTATTTTCATAGTTTCCTATGTTGCTTTTTGTTGTTGCTACCATTCCTTCTGAAAAATCAGAAAGTATTAGTTTTGAGCAAGCTTTAATCAAAGACTGGCTATTCTTCCACATATCTCCTGTTCCACAACCTAGTTCTAAAACTTTCATTTTCTCATCAATTCTATAATTAGACATTATCCAGTTTCCAAAACCCATTTTGTTTGTTGAATATTTATCGTGAATAGATATTCTTGTATTTAAATTGTTTGCATTAGCATACTGCTGTTTTACAACTGATGTATTATTTATTTTATTCATGTTAACCCTCACTAACTTTTTATTCTTCTACTCATTTTATTAGCTCTCAAACTGGATTTTGTCACCTTCTACATATTGTATTTCCCAAGACAATAATTATCACAACATCAGCTAAAATAATACCCAATGCAATATACACAAAAAATGCCGGTAAAATATTTTCAAACACTCCCATAATTAATAGAAGAATTGCTATGACAGACATTCCAATTCCCATTGTTCTGCATAGCTTTTTTCATTATATTTTGCCTTTTCTTCTTTTGAAGCTGTATTATATCCGGAAATTAACCAACTTCCATGTCCAGAAATCAAAACTATGGAAAGTACAGCAAATATTATAAATCCAACATATACTACCCAGTCTGGTCCAGTTGATAAGTCTGCCAGTTTCATTTGTATAACACCTCCCACCAAATTCCGAGTTGTTAAAGTCCACAAGTCGAAATTTCTGCATTACTCATCATCCTTAATCATATATAACAAATTATTATATTCTGACTGCACAAGTAATTGCTTAAAACCAGAAAGTACTTCTTCTTTTGTATAATTGTTGTTAATCAAAAACTCACTATCTTTCTCACTAAGGTATTGATAGAAAAGAGCTGCCGCCATAACATCATCATTATTTGTATAATCAATGTTATCTAAAAGTATATTCTCCGCTTCGTTAATTTGCCCTGAATCAATCATATCAAGAAAATCTTTCAAATTTTTCCCTGATACTTCATATTTATTTTCTTTTTCAAGTTCAACAGAAACATACTTTTTCCCAAACATTAAAGAAAATAATACTCTTACCATTTCTTTTATCATTCGCATAATATAGTCTTTTTCGTCTGTGAAATACATTTTTCACCTCCATAACTTCCGATTTCTCAATCTCAAAAATTGGAATTTGCCGCTTTCCATTCATACCAAAACTCAGCAAATGTTAAATAACGTTCACTTTTATTAAGACTTACCGCCTTGGTTGCAACTTGATAACTCTCTTCACTTAATTGCCAATTAGGTAATGTGCAGGGAATAAATTGATTGTTACAATATCTTTGATGGATTTCTTCATCAGAAAATCTTCCAAAAAACTCAAAAATTAATGCACCTAAAGTAAAAATATTCGTCTGCTCATCAATCGCGCACCCCTCTATATATTCCTCTGGAGCTTTCAGCCTCTTTGTTCCAAACCAATCTACACCTTTATCGTTGATAACTGGGGCTTTTTTAAAAAAGTCAATGTCGCAAATTGTAGTTACATCTGTTGAAAAATCATACATAATGCTTCCATCATAAAAATCGACAGCAACATATCCCTTTTGGTTTACATTTTGCAAAAAAGAATTTAAAACCTCTATTGCTTTCAGCTTTTTACTAACAGGTAATTCTTTAAATTTTTCTTTAGGACTTTTAATACCTATATCTCTTTGGTATGTTTCAAAATTCCAATGGTCAAATAAACATTCTCCATATGCCCATTCAAAAACCACAACATAAAATTGGTTATAATCGTATTCCTCAATAATTTTAGTCAAATTGGGGTGTTCTAAATCGTAATATAGATGAACAGCTTCTTTTAGGATTTTCACAGATTCTTCCGGTGAAACTTCTGCTTCAACTGTATTTACTCCTGCAATTTTACAAAAATATTTTCTTTCAGCATCCTCCATCCCAATACAAATACATCCTGAGCCGGTTTCATCTACAACCCAAAAAGCAGTACCATATTTCTTTAACCAAGTAAAATCATGCAATTCTTTAAGTCTAAATTCGATAGAATCAAGTTTGTTAATTATCATTGTTCCTCCTAATTTTGTGAAGGGTTACAATATTTTTTTCCTCCACTTTTTTGTTAAACGACAGATACTTCTATTTTTCATTTACAATCATCTCCTTTGCTATTTAATATCTATGTAAACTCTATTAGAGAACTTAAGAATCATAAACAAATTCTAATTTAGTAATTCTTGTCTAAATATCAATTATTTCTTTTGCACGATGCAACACCGGCAATTCTCTATTGGCTATAAGTTTCCCTAATCTTGTATTTGATCTATATTCATACTCTCTAATAGCTTCTTCATAAGATAATTTCAATGTTGATAAGTGAAAATTATTTATTTCATCTTCTGTCAGTTCTTTTTCACCAAAGAATTCAACTTTGCACAAAAAATAGTTATTAATATTATGTCTATGAATCAGATTATAATAATCACTTACAACTCCGATTTTGCAGATTACATCTACTTTTACACCCAATTCTTCTTTAAGTTCTCTTTTTATTGCATCCTGCAATTCTTCACCTTCTTCAACACCCCCACCTGCTGTTTCTATAATTGTTGCCTGTCCGAAATCATCATTTCTTTCAGCTCTTACAAAATAAAAATTTCCCTCCTCATCATACACTATTGCTCTGGCAATATTTCTGTTATGATCAATATATTCCATTTGCCATTGGTCATCCTGCAACTCTATATTAAGTTCCGTGGTATGAATTGTAATATTCTTATTTACATTCTTTTTCAATTTCATCAAGTATTTTTCCTTATCTTCTCTGCAAGTAAATCTAATTATTGTTTTATATTTGTATCGCTCTAATACTTTTTCTATTTCAGGCAATGTATCTTTTCTAAAATCCACAATCCATTTTTCAAAATCAGGGTCCAATTTTGTTTCTATCCACGGAATATCATCGCGCTTTACACCAATTCTTGATTTAACTCCTTCTAAACAATCTTTCGTTATATAATCAAATAAAAAAATTGTGTCTGCACCTTTTATTCTTTGCTCAATAGTTGATATATAATTTCCATCAAGAATCCATTCTGATTGACTCATTATTTCATCTACCGTGCAAACCAATTCTCCCCTACTAATATGCGTTTTATCTTTCTTCCAATATATATTATCCATATGAAAAAGTTCTATTTGCAAAATTTCTGACAACTGTTTTGCAAAGTAAGTTTTCCCACTTCCCGGACATCCGATTATAATTATTTGTTTCATTTTGTATTCTCCGTGTTATACTTTGTAACCAATTCTCGAAGAGAATTGATTGCCTACTTGCACACCTGCACGAAGTGCATCTAAATGGTGTGCAATTCCCGTCTTGTAAAATTTCATATTCCATTTGACGCTATCCATATATAATTATTTGACAAGAATATCGCTAATAAATTTTATTTTACTATCTATATTTTCAAAAGTGCTAAAATGTTGCTTACCATCAAATTCCAACATATCACAAACTCTTTTCTTTATATCAGGAACAGTAATTTTTTCTTTTGCAATGTTTGGAGTAAACCATCCTACTTCAATACTTTCATCTGATACATTTTCATTTCCATCTATATATTTACAAATAAATGTCAAATTCACAACAGGTGGTAAAATCATTCCTTCAAGAGGACCATATCCATCTTTAGTATTCAATCTCTGATATATACCAACAAACTTTTCCGGCTCGGCAACAATGCCACTTTCCTCAAATATTTCTCTTTTTAAGCCACTCATTATATCCTCTCCCTGTTCTACCACTCCGCCAGGGATTTCCCATCCTCTACGTTTTGATTTAATCAATAAAACTTCATCGCCTTTATATACTAATCCTGCAACAGATATAAAATGTAAAGGTAAGTTTCTTGTTTTTAACCATTCGTCCATCGCTTCTCTCCTTTTCGCCTCCTGATACTAAATTTTTCTACAATTCCTTTTTCATATATCCACATGTAAATGGAAAAAATCATATTTATTTATCCCAATATGTATTGCTCCATTCAACTCATACTATTTACGAAGAACTCTGTTTTCTTCTACAATAGCTATATTAATAATTCTACAGCCTAATTCTTTTGCTATATTAAAGGAATGAGCTAATAATTGTCTTCCAATGCCCTTATGTCTATACTCTGGCAATACTGCAAGATTATTAAGTTCACATTCTCTATTTCCTTGTAACAAAAGTGAATAATATCCACACAAAACACCATCTTCTTCAAATACATACATTGGCCTATGCTCTCCATCCATATGCCAATACAATCTATCTTGCGTAGTTGCAAAAGCTGTAAACCTAGGAGCATTTTCCTCCGTAAAACCATATTCATCTGCAACTGTCAAAAAACTTTTTTTAATAACTTCCACACATATTGGTATTTCTTCAGATTTTATTTTTCTTATCATTATCACACCTCGCATAATTCAAGATTATCTTAGCGGTACCATTCGCATTTTATCACGTCATACTCACACTATTATTTCCCATTCAAAACCATTTTCTATATTCTACCATATCCATAACTAAATTGATATTTCATTATTTTATCAATTACAAAATTTCATTTCAAATTATTTAGAGTATTGGTGTCTAATTAGCATCTCCTCGAAGCAAATTCACCCACCAATACAATATTTGAAATATAGAGGTTTTAGGATTCTTCCTAACAAGAATGTATTTGTATATACAAATGCGTATCTTGCAAAAGACCTACTTCCATTTTCTTAATCTACTTTTGACAACCTTGATTTAATATTTTTCTTATTTTTTCCTCTAACAGATACGAGATACGCTATGCATATCTCGTATCTGATTAGCGGTCAGCAAATGTTCATTCATGCAAGCCTGATGACCACTTGCCTCGTCGCTATAACAAAAAGGGAACCATACTTTAAAAGTATTATTCCCTGATTATTTTTATCAAACCGTAATCGTTACGTTGATGTCTTCCCATTTACCCGCTTTTTTCATGTTTTTATCGAACTTTTTGTACTCTTTCAAGTAGTCCTTAGAAACTGTGAAATTGCCGATGTTTAGGGGCTTTTGACACCATAAACGATTATTTCCCACTTTCTGCAATAGCTTCCTGAGCCGTTACATATCATAGGCTTACTACAGCCACTCCTCTTTCTGCTTTATC
>OGKG01005179.1_pt1 | contig 10306 bp, 6 predicted proteins | sample 1572201 | NCBI WGS metagenome assembly OGKG01 (sample SAMEA2582146, study PRJEB24529) | metagenome | biome: Human gut stool | place: China | collected 2011 | reverse complement strand
CTACGTGTTTCTCATAATACTCCTGTGCCTGAGTTCCCAGAAAAGCACAAAGTAATGCCGCACTTAATTTTGTTCGAGACCAGAAAAGAAGTAAAAAGGCCCATGAGGTGTGGATGGGGCAAGTCGTTAGTGATGAAAGTGATGCTGTAGAGATGGCCTTGGAGGAAGAGGCTATTACTCGTTTTTATACCGTGATCACACGTTTACCCGAGCAACAACGGGATATTTTATTACGAAGTATGAAAGGAGAAAGAGTAAGGGATATGGCAGAGAAGTTGGGTATATCTGAAAATACGGTGAAAACACAAAAAAAGAGGGCCTATGCTTTTGTACGTGAGCAATTAGGGGATGTTTGGATGGTAATTGTCGGGTTGTTTTTCGTGTAGAATTATTGAATTTTTTTTAATTTCTTGTCACCCGTTTTTTTGTATCGAGTGTCTGTTGTGAAAATAAATACAGAAATGATATGAAATGGGATGAGATACATGATCAATCACGTGTGGTTGTAGACAAAGCGATAGAAAACTTATTAGCCGAGGGGAAGGAGGTAGAGAAGAAGGAGAATGATATAGTGGAGAAATTACGGGATGTAGAGTACGTGGGCAAGAAATTAGAAAAACGGAAACGTTATTCAGGAAAAGATGCTTTTTTGCGGCTAAAACATCAAATGGAAAGGAGAAAACGTTTGCGAGTGGCAATGTGGATGGCAAGTGCAGCGTGTGTGGCTGTTGTTTGTGTAATCTTGTTGCAGTGGAAACAAATAGAAGTGTTGTTGCCGAAAACGAGTACGATTGTAAAGCAGGAAAATATTTTTCCGGCGGAGATGAAAGCAATATTGGTGAGAGCGGACGGGGAACAAGTTGTGTTAGGAAAAGAGTATCGTAATTGGGAAGAGATCGGGAACGTATTGATTGCTGCAGACTCGACAGGATTGGAATATAATCGTTTGAAACAAACTAATACAGATACGGTCGTTTTTAATCAATTAATAGTTCCCCGGGGTGGTTTGTATTTGTTGGTATTGGCAGATGGTACACGGGTATGGATGAATTCTGATTCACATTTGAAATATCCGGTAATGTTTGCCGGTGGTAAGCGGGAGGTGATTTTAAGCGGTGAAGCGTATTTTGACGTGGTAAAAGATAAATCAGCCCCTTTTATCGTGAGAACGGAATCAGGAAATATAGAAGTGTTAGGAACGGAGTTTAATATAAAATGTTACTCGGATGAGACTGCTCTGGTTACAACCTTGGTAAATGGTAAAGTGAAATTTGATGATGGAATAAATCCGTCTGTGATTTTGAAACCGGAGGAACAGCTGGTATTTGAAAAAGAAAATAGACAATCGATCGTTCGGAAAGTAAATGTAAATCATTATATCAGTTGGAAAGATAACCGTTTATCCTTCCAAGGGGAGACTCTAGACATGATTATGAAGACATTATCACGATGGTATAACGTGGAGGTCGTGTTTGAAGATAGTACTTTGAAAGCGTTAGAATTTTCTGGAAACCTAGATAGATTTACAGATATACAAGAATTTCTTTCTCTTTTTGAACTTGGTGTAAATGTGAAATTTGAGGTAAAGAACCGAACGGTATATATACGGAAAGGAAATTAATAAAAGAAAAGAGAGTATAGCAAGCTACCAACTATTTATACCCTCTCGTTTACATATTATTCATTTAATACAAATAAAATGTTTGACAAATTTATGAAGAAAAAACGATTGGATGATTATACATCATCCCTTTGTTGGAGAAAAAAATTTTTAGTTATGCGTTTGGTTTATTTTCTGATGATTGGATTCGTTGTTTTGGTACCAACTTCAGTGAGCGCACAGAACAAAATGATTTCTTTGGAAATACGTTCAGAAACGTTAAGTAGCGTGTTGATGAAGATTAAGGATCAGAGTGGGGTAAATATCCTTTATAATGAAAATGTGTTGAGAGATGTTCCTTGTAAGGATATGAAGCTGGAAAAAGTTACAGTCGAGGAGGCTTTGAATCGAATCTTCGAGGGTACACGTTTTGGTTATGAGGTGAGTCGGGGTGTAATCGTGATCAGGGAACGTCAAGCTAAGGAAATCATACAGAAATCCGTGAAGGTGTCCGGACAGGTTTCCGATGAAAAAGGAGAGCACCTACCGGGAGTGACGGTGTTGATAAAAGGAACATCCATTGGTGCCGCGACAGATGTTGACGGGAAATTTACCTTTTCAATCCCGGCAGGGAAACATGTATTACAGTTTTCAATGGTTGGAATGGAATCTAAAGAAATTGTTATTGATAGTAACAAGGAGATTCCTGAAATTGTTGTGGTGTTGAAGCCGGCAAAAAATGAGTTGGAAGATGTTGTCGTGACGGGTATTTTTAAAAAAAGCAAAGAATCTTATACCGGAGCCGTAACTACCATCACTGAAAAAGAGTTGAAAACATTCGGTAATAAAAACCTATTGACCACTATCGGTAACATTGACCCTTCTTTTAATATCTTAAGCAACAATGAAATGGGATCCAATCCGAATCATCTGCCAGACATCCAAATTCGTGGAGCAGCCAGCCTGCCCAATTTGGAGGAGTTGCAAGACAATAGCAAAACCAGTATCAATCTTCCACTCATCGTGTTGGATGGTTTTGAAATCACTTTGGAACGGATGATGGACTTGGACGCCAATGAAGTTGCCAGTATCACGTTATTGAAAGACGGTACCTCCACTGCCATTTACGGATCTCGAGGAGCTAATGGAGTTGTAGTTATCACCACCAAAGAGCCTGAAATGGGGAAATTGGCATTGACTTATAATGGAAGTGTCAACATCGAAGTCCCCGATTTGACAGAATACCGCTTGTTGAGTGCCAAAGATAAGTTGAAATTGGAACAACTTTCGGGATATTATGAAAGTTATTCTCCTTCTAGAGATTATTTGTTAAAAACCAAATATGCATCCATCTTGGCCGATGTGGAAAGGGGAGTGAACACCTACTGGCTATCAAAACCATTAAGAACGGGCGTGGGGCACCGCCATAACCTCCGTTTGGAAGGTGGAGACAAAAGTTTCCGCTACTCAGCTTCCATTCAATATAATAACGTGGCTGGAGTTATGAAAGATTCTGATCGCAACAATTTTAACGCGGGAATCACTTTGACCTATCACCACGAAAAATTAATCTTCCAGAACGCGTTGACCATCGGTTTTACTAAATCTAACGATTCTCCTTACGGTTCATTTTCCGATTACACCCAATTAAATCCTTACTGGAAACCGTATGATGACAATGGAAAAATCGTCAAATTGTTCGATAATGACACCGACTATTGGGGAGGATTGAGTAGTTTACCCAGAAATCCTCTATATAACGCTACTTTACATTTGTTAAAACAACAGCAATATACCAACATTACCAACAATTTCTCCATCGAATGGAGACCATTTGAAGGATTTATTGCTCGTGGAAGAGCCGGCATTTCCACCCAAAGTTCAGAATCGGATGATTTTAAACCAGCACAACATACTGATTTTGAAGCAGAACAATATAAAACCGATAGCGGGATTTTTAGAAAAGGACGCTACAATTACGGCTCCAGTAAAAATTACGATTACGATTTTGCCTTGACTTTGAATTACTCCAAAATATTTGCCGACAAACACCTGCTCTATGCCGGTTTGAATGTTGATCTGACCCAGAAAAAATATAGAAACTACAACTTCGTGGTAGAAGGATTTGTGGAAGAAACATTGGATTTCCTCTCCACTGCTTTACAATACGAGGAGAATGGCAAACCAACAGGTTCTGAAAACATCACTCGACGGATGGGTGTTGTTGGAAACTTGAACTACTCTTTCGATGACCGTTATTATGTAGATTTTGCTTACAGAACAGATGGTTCTTCTCAATTCGGGAAAGACAAAAAATTTGCACCATTCTACTCTGCCGGTATCGGTTGGAACATCCATAACGAAAAATTCATGAAATCGGTTGATTTTATCGATCGCCTAAAATTAAGAGCTTCTTACGGGCAGACCGGTTCTCAAAATTTCAGTGCCTACCAAGCCATCTCCACCTACTCCTACTATTTAAACGACCGCTACTATCAATGGATGGGTGCTTATCAAAAAGCGTTGGACAATCCTAATTTGGAATGGCAAAAAACTGACAAATACAATTTAGGAATCGAAATCAATACATTCAATAACTGTTTGAATTTCATCGCGGATTTTTATTTGGAAAAAACATCTAATTTGCTTTCTTCTTTGGAGTTACCGTTATCTAACGGATTTACCTCTTACGTGGAAAATATCGGTAAGGTGAAAAATCGCGGATTTGAATTAAAAGCCACCGGATTTTTGATTCGGGACACCGAAAGAAGATTAATCTGGACTTTGACCGGTTCGTTGGTACACAATAAAGACGAGATCGTTAAACTATCAGATGCTCTTAAATCGGAATACTCTAAACGATTGCTGGAAGGCGGAACCCTACCGAATAAAGTGCTTCGAGAAGGAGAATCCCAAAATAGCATTTATGCGGTTCGCTCCATGGGTATAGATCCCAGCACCGGACGCGAAATGTTCTTAAAACAAAATGGAGAGGTATCGTACACTTGGGATGCAAACGATCGGGTATATTGTGGAGTTAGCGAACCGAAATACCGGGGCAATTTCAGTACCATGTTCCGTTGGCGTGACCTTTCCCTCAATCTATCGTTTGCCTATCGTTTTGGAGGGCAATTGTATAACTCCACTTTAGCTTCCAAAGTAGAAAATGCAGACAAACGATACAATGTAGACGAACGGGTATTTACTGACCGTTGGCAAAAACCGGGAGACGAGACCCTGTTTAAAGGATTGAATAACGAATCCAGTACCTATGCAACCACTCGTTTTGTACAGGATGAACGCACTTTAATTGGTCAAAACCTGTACGTCAGCTACGAGTTTTTGAATAATCCCTGGTTACAGAAGCGTTTAGGTATACGGACCTTGACTATAAGCGGGGACTTGAGCGATCTGTTCTATTGGTCGACCATCAAACAGGAAAGAGGATTGTCTTATCCATTTTCTCGCCGTTTCTCCTTTTCATTATCCATGCGATTCTAAATTTGATACTATGAAACAGATAAATTACATACTCATACTGTTGCAGTTGTGTTGTATCACCGCTTGTAACGACTGGCTGGAGGTTGCTCCACAAGCTGAAAAAGAAGAGTCCGAAATGTTTGAAAAAGAAGCAGGATTCCGGAATGTTTTGATTGGCGCGTACATCCGCATGAAGTCGAATAACCTGTATGGAGAAGATTTGACTTACGGAAGTATAGAAATGTTAGCACAACATTGGACTAATACTGACGATTTAGGTAAATATTTAAAAGCTTATAATTACGAACAGGGTGATGTGGAAACTAAAATCAATAGTTTTTATGGAAATCTGTACAAAGTAATTGCAGATGTTAATGGACTGTTAAACAACATCGATGCACGGAAAGAGGTGTTCGAGGGCAATAACTACGAGATTATCAGAGGAGAGGCCTTGGCTATCCGGGCTTTTTGCCACTTCGATGTATTGCGCCTATTCGGTCCCGTACCGACTAATTTGTCCGAAGGAACCATTCTTCCTTACGTCACTACAGTTTCTATCGTCCCCAATCACCTGGTCTCCTATAACGATTTTACTACCAAGCTATTGGCTGATTTGAATGAAGCCGAAAGATGTTTGGAAGCGAATGACCCGATTCTTACAGCTTCTATCAAAGAGTTAAGTACATTGGAAGTGGCTCAAGACGATAATTTCTTGTGCGACCGTCAAATGCGTATGAATTATTATGCTGTTTGTGCCTTAAAAGCTCGCGTGCAGTTGTGGTTGGGAAACAAAAGCGAAGCGTTGAAATATGCCCAAAAAGTAATTGATGCCAAAGATCCCAACGGCAACGCGGTGTTCCGTTTAGGTACCACCACGGATTGTGCCAATGGAGACTTGATCTTCTCTTCTGAACACATTTTCAATTTGAACGTGTACAATCTGAGCGATTCTAAAATCAGTGCTGCTAATACATTCTACACCAACAGCACGACATTAAAGTATTTCTGGGCTTCAGGAACTACAGACATCCGTCGTGGAAAAATGTGGAAAGAGGTATATGACGATTATTGGTGGACCTATTACTACTATATAACCAAATATACTCAAGCTACCAATATGCCGGTTTTGGCCAAAAACTCTATTCCTTTATTCCGCTTGGCCGAAATGTATCTGATTGCGATGGAATGTGGATCTATCCAAAATGCAAACGACTTATATAAAGAAGTGTGTATTGCTCGCGATATTACTCCGGTAACTTTTGGCAGCACGGAAGAATTATTAGAAACGTTGATTTTAGAATACAATCGGGAATTTTACGGCGAAGGACAAGCTTTCTATGCTTACAAACGTTTGGGTAGAAGTAAAATTTTCGGAACTTCTACCGTCGGATCTGCATTAATTTACGTGTTGCCTTTACCGAAAGCAGAAAGTCTTTACATCCAATAAATTGAATATCACATGAAAAAAATAACCTATTTATTTATACTGTTTTTGGGCATCGCGTTTACAGGATGTCAGGAAGAAAAAGGATTCCTGTTTCAAGATGTCACACGTATCAGTTTCAGCCCGAAAGAAGCGGGAAATTATGAAATGACCTACTCTTTCATTTGGGGAACTCAAAATCGAGACACCGTTTATTTGCCTGTTTCTATTTCCGGAAGAGTGGCTGACCACGATCGTCAGATTGAAGTCGTGCAAATTCCGGGATATGATGTTACCTACAATCATGATGACCAAGGCCATTTGACCGATTCTATCGTTACGGAATGGAGTAATTCTGCCGTTGCCGGAAAACATTATATTGCCTTTGAGGATGCAGAAGCAAAAGCATTATTAAAAATCAAAGCAGGAGAGATTACCGGGTATGTTCCTGTCATAGTTCTCCGTGATAACTCTTTGAAAACAGAAAAAGTTCGTCTTCGTATACAATTGGTGGTTTCCAACGATTTAGAATTGGGACAAGCTAAAAATTTAATTATGTTGTTAAATATTTCAGACCAATTGGAACAACCTGTTAATTGGACTCGATATAGCTCCGTGCAGAGCTATTTGGGTGCCTACAGCAAACCGAAACACGAACTGATGATCGAGGTATTGCATGATAAAGTGGACGAAAATTGGTTGGATCAAATGGTCAACGATCGACCGAATCTGATTTTCTGGAGAGGGAAATTCCAAGAAGCGTTGAATGCCTTCAATAATGACCCGGCAAATATCGCCAGTGGAAAAGCTCCTTTGCGAGAAAATCCGAACGATAGCAATAGTGCAGAGGTTACTTTCCCAAGTAACGTTTAACCAGATGATTAATTTTAATTGACATATTATGAGAATATTACATGTTATATTTACCTTGTGTATAGCCTGTTTAGAAATCGCCTGCTATGAAGACAAAGGCAATTACGACTATACAGACAAATTGGAAATCACTGTTTCGGGAATACAAGAAGCCTACAACCGAATAGTTGGCGATACCATTTCACTAAAACCCCAAATTACACCGGCCAATCGGGAATACGACTGTTTTTGGGGTATTATCGCGTTCAACAGTGGGTCTAACAACGTGGACACTATCTCTTTTGAACAGGACTTGGATTACAAGATCAGTTTAAGAACCGGGAGTTATAATTTGCTTTTCTGTGCGAAGGACAAAGCAACAGGTATTTACGCTTATGAGAGATACAACCTGACCGTGGGAACAGAAACCACAGACGCTTGGTGGGTCCTAAAAGAAAATAGTAATGGCACCGATCTGGATTTGATTACTCCTACCAAGACCATGCCCAATTTTATCTCCAGCATCAATGGTAAACAGATGGCCGGGGCCCCGGTATCTTTAGCTTTCACTCATTATTATAGCGAATTCGATTCAACAACGAACGCTAACGTAAAGGTTAGTTCTGTCTTTGTCGCTAGCGAACAGGACATCGTGGCTTTAGACTATTATAGTGGAAAATTAATCAGAGATTATGACAACTTCTTCTATGAATTCCCTCAAAATCGGAAAGTAACCCACCTGTTCAATGGTCCCAGTGATATTCATGCTGTGGTTGACAATCACCTCTACACCATCCCGGCGATGAAAAGTAGCGCCCCTTACACCCAATTTTCAATCAAAGTGGACGGCAATTATCGGTTGTCTTCTCAATACCATGCTGTCGGGGCAAAACAACCGCTGTTGTATGATGAAATCTCTTCCTCTTTTTGTAGTGTAACAAGAGGTACTTCCCTTCTAATGTACACAGACAACTCCGGCATTTCACCCAACAATATGGATATGGAATTGATTTTTATGGGTAGCAGATCCCCCAGCATATATGCTCAAGGAGATGTGGCGTATGCTATCATGAAAAATGGAAACAAATATTACTTGATGAACATTGATGGTACTCTAATCAATCGAGTAAACAGCAATCCCATCAAAGAAATGGTAGAGATGCCTTCCGATTTAGGTGTATTGAATGCAGATTTTAGAACAGTCAATGAAAACAACGATATCATTTATTATACCAAAGGTAATGAAGTATTTGCCTGCAAATTAAATACTTGGGAAGAGATCCCTCAGAATTTAGGCATTGGTAGTGGAGAAACTATCACCTATATGGAGTATGTTAAGTTTGCTCCTTATGGCAGTGAGCCGGACTGGTTCGATTATGTTGTCATTGCTACCCACCAAAACGGAGAATACAAACTCTACCTGCATCCGATACAAGCCGGAAATATTCAGCCGGCAGAGAAAGTATACACCGGAGAAGGCAAAGTAAAAAAAGCATTATTTATCAAATTGATACAATTTTCTTGGGGAACGGGAGTTTACGATTCTATCGCTTCTTAAAATGAATGACATACTCAAGTAAAATATTTCGTAAATTTAGATTTTGTGGAGGCATGTTTCCTTTACAACAACATTTTAAATATGATCATGAAACAACTCATAACTTGTTTACTTGCTTGTATGGGGCTATTTGCCTGTACAGCTCCTTCCGTGACCATCGAGGGGAAAAATGAGATCAATCGTCAGGAAGAGTTCCACCTATACTGTTGTCAAGCGGGTAGTTTTATTCCTATTGCTTCTGCCCCAATCGATTCAAATGGCTGCTTCCATTTGAGTGTTCCATTACCTCAAGAAGGTTTCTATTTATTAGGAACAGAACGGGGCGTTATGCATCCGCTCTATCTGAAAGGAAACGAAACTATTCGTCTCCGCTTTCGAACGAAGGGAATTGTATTAGAAGGAGAACAGACGCCAGAAAATCAAGTATTGTCTCAATGGGAACGAGCTGCAACTTTAGTACGAGAACATGCTTTTCTATATGAACGTTTCGGAGGTGGGTATAGCACAGATCCGGTAACTTTTACACGGGAATTGGAAGACCTGCTTCGAGTTCGTCAACAACTTAAACCGGAGAAGGCTACCGACAATGCCACTTTCAACTCTTTGTTAAAAGCTAAAATGGAGGCTGATGTTGATTTCTATGCTCTTGCTTACCTACAACGAAATGCCGGAAATCTTTCCGATACGGTAAGATTATCCAATTATTATCAAGAAATGCAGCCGGAAAATACATTGCAACAAACTGCATTGTTACAACTTCCTTACGCTGGAGAGATGTTACGAACATACGTATGGCACAAATACGGTGATCCTGTCGAATTGCGAGAAGCATTCAAATACAAATCTACCTGTTTGAGTGATTTTAAATTTCAACAACATTATTTGTATAATGAAATCACCCGTTTTCGGTATTATGAACAATACCAACAACTGATAGATAGCGTGGGGAAGACATTTTTCGGAAAATCCTATCAAAACGGATTAGAATTAATAGAAAAACAGTTGGCTTGGTCAAAACCGGGCATTCCCGCTGTTGATTTCAAAGGAATGCAACCGGATAGTAGTTCATTGGCCCTTTCTGAACTACTCGGAAAAGTCATCGTCGTAGATGTTTGGGCCACCTGGTGCTCCCCCTGTCGAAGGATGATGCCCTATTTCAAACAGTTGGAAAAGGAGTTGGAAGGCGAAGAGGTAGAATTTCTTAGTGTTTGTATCGGAACCTCCATCGAATGGGACAGCTGGAAAGAGATTGTTGCTACCGAAGAACTCGCCGGTCACTTGATCTTTATTAACAGCTGGACCAAAGGTTTTGCCAAAGAGTATCGAATCGTTGGAGTTCCTCGGTTTCTAATTTTCGACCGCAAAGGTTACATTGTTTCTGTCAATGCCCCTG
>OGKG01005176.1_pt1 | contig 10313 bp, 4 predicted proteins | sample 1572201 | NCBI WGS metagenome assembly OGKG01 (sample SAMEA2582146, study PRJEB24529) | metagenome | biome: Human gut stool | place: China | collected 2011 | reverse complement strand
GGCCGTGCTGGTGGTCGGTGTGGTTGCCGCCGATCTCGGTGCGGCCGGGGGCACTATACAGACCGGCCTCGGTATGTGCGCCAAAGGTGGTCTCTAACCCGTCCAGAACAGCCGCATAGCGGGCTGCCTGTGCAGGGGTCTGGTCGGGGGTGCAGCAGTACAGCGCAGCCAGACGCGCAGCGTGTGCGCCCTCGGTCAGCTCCTGCTTCCAGGTGGAAATGGACTTCATCATGGAAATTTCCTCCTACTATTATGATCGGAAAAGTTGATGCAGCCGTTCGCAGCTGCCGTAACTGCTTCTATAATAGTCAAATGCAGCGCAAAAAACCATGTGTTATTGTTGCATCTCGATGAAAAGTTGCAAAAAGCGTCTGTGCAGCCCAATCGACTGCTGCCGAACAAATAAAATAAAAGTTTTTCGGGCGAATCAAAATGCTTGGCATAAATGCACACAAATCCCGGAATTTTGAGCGCAGCGCCCAAAAAAGATGGGATGGAAAATTGCACTTTGCACAAAAAACACCCCCGCACCGATGCAGCCATCGGGTGCGGGGGTGTGGTTCAGCGGGTAAATTCGCTGCCGGTCAGGCCGTCAAGGTTCAGCATTCCTTCCAGTGCGGCAATGTCGGCGTTCACGTCCAGCGCATCGGCTTGGAACAGCTTGTCCAACTGGTTTTCAAAGGCGGTCACCAGCAGGTCCATGCTGCGCTCGATGCTGTGTTTGGCTTCGGTGATGTTCGTGCCCTCCACTGCCTGCCCGGAAAGGCTGGCGTAGGTGTTCAGCAGCTTGAGCGCGGTGGGCAGATAGTAATTCATAAATTTTTGCAGCTGCGCCTTTTTGTCCGGGTCCTTCTGCGCCAGCGCAAAGATGCGTCCGCTGACCTCTTCCAGCCGGGAGATCTTCTGGCTCATCACCGGGTCAGGGATGGCATCGTTCACCTCCCGCAGCTGGCGCAGCAGGGCGGCGTATTCGTCCTCTGCGGCGGGCTGAGCTTTAGGTGCCGGAGCTTGTGCGGGCCCGCGCCCCGCACCACCAGCGTGTCGGTGCGGTTGTCAATGTAGGCATCCGCGCCGAAGTATCCGTGCTCAATGGCGCTTTTCACCGCAGTGCGTCCCCGGGCGGCGTCCACCCCGGCAGCGGCAAACAGTTCCGGCAGGGGGATGTTATCCCGCTCGCCCACTACTTTATCCAGCAGCCGTTCCAGCTTGCGGGTGCTCTTCATCCGCAGGCCGGTCAGCAGCGCACCGCCGCCGCCAATGGCCATGGCAATATTGGAAAACAGCTCCCCGGGGTCGGGCCAAAACTTCCACACACTGATGACATCCACCGCGTCCGTCACGCCGGCAAACAGGAAAACGGCACCCATAATGGTGCAGAGAGTGGCAATATTTTTATACCACTGTTTGGCGCTTTTTTGCTCTGCCGTGGGGACGTCCTGCCCATAGGATGCGTCCGCGTTTTGCATTGGTGCAGGCTCCGGGGCGGGGCGGTAGTCACCCCGGGCACGGGCAGCTTCCTGTTCTTCCTTCTGCACCTTCTGGTCGATGCCTTTCAGGATAAACAGCAGCACGCCCAACGGCCCGGACATTGCCATCACGATAAAGATGGCAATGGTGGGGATCTTTGCAAAATAATGTTTTCTCGGCTCCATGAAACAGAATTCCTTTCACAGAAAGATAAAAATAAGACCGCGTTCCACTCTATTATAGCGGAGCGCGGCCTTTTTGTTAAGGGGGTATTTCTGTGTTGAGGATGTTTACTTCATCAGGCTGCAAACGGCCTCGGCGTAAGCGGTGGGGTCATCCACGGGCAGGCCTTCGATGAGCTGTGCCTGTGCATACAGCAGATCGCTGTATTTCTTCACCTTGTCGGTGTCGCCAGCCTCCTGCGCGGCCTTGAGCACGGCGAAAACGGGGTGGTTGGCATTCAGTTCCAACACCTTGTCGCTCTTCACGCCCTCGCTGCCGGGCTGTTTGGACAGCACCTTTTCCATCTCAATGGACAGCGGGCCGTCGGCGCTCAGGCACACCGGGTGATCCTTCAGGCGGGTGGAGACCTTGACCTCCTTCACCTTGCCGTCCAGAGCAGTCTTCATGGCGTCGAACAGGTCCTTGTTCTCGGCGGTGGCATCCTCGGCGGCCTTCTTCTCTTCCTCGGTCTCAAGGCCCAGGTCACCGCTGTTGACGTTCTTGAACTCCACGGTGCCGTCCTTGCCCTCGGCATCCTTGCGGGGATAGGTGCGCAGGATCTGCAGGCAGAACTCGTCCACGTCCTCGGTCAGCAGCAGCACGTCGTAGCCCTTGATGATTTTCTCGCGGAAAGCATTATCGCGCTTCTCCTCATTGCTTAGATCAGCTATTGATGTCGCACTTTCAAGGTACTCGATTGCTTTGTCGATCATTGCAGGGTCGTTCTGACGGCGGCTGTTAAGCAGGTCGAATACAGACTTTGCCTCCTGATATTCGCCGTCAGGTATCATGCAGAGTATTGGCATCGAATACTTGTCCGACCACTCTCTCGGAGTTCCTGTGTCGGTTTTGCTTATCCAGAGTTCTTTCAGCCTGAGCGAACCCTGTGTGCTTGCAAATTCGTCAGCCTTGCGCTTGACTGTATTCTGGTATTCCTGCTTGTCAGTCGTGAATAAGTTCACAGGCAGCGACTTGTATATTTCCTTGATATCATCAGGTGAAAACTTTGAAAGAATATAAGAGCAGACCTTGCTGAAAAGCGGCAGAGGGTCGTTGTATAACTCAATAAATTTCTGACCGAGCGCAGTGATATTGTCAAGGAACGCCTGACGTTTTGCATCAGGGAGAGAACCGGTTTTTACAATATCAAACAGCATTCCCATCAGCGGTGAAACGCTTTCCCAGTCGTTTATCGCATAGAAGTAAGATATTTTGATGTTTCTGCACTTGTCTGTCCACTCGTTCAGTGCGCCCTCAAAATCAATGCTCTTTGGAAGATATCTGTTGCTTTCATTGATGATTTTATATTCGAGAATAACTTCCTGAATTTTTAGGTCTGCGGTATCCTTATTCCACACCCAGTTTGCGTCATCGGCATCAAATTTCTTTTTCAGTCTGTTCATGTATCTGCCGTTGTCGCCGATTTCGTCTGCAAGAAGCGCAAGCTCGCCACCATTGAATCTGTTGATATACGCGTTCATTCCAGAGGCGCAGTTGTCCCGCGTGATGACCGCTTTAAGGTCGGTAGATGCGGATTTGTTGCCGATGCACAGCCTGCCGATTTTAAGCGCAATATCAGTTTCGGTACTGTGCTGGCTGAGATTGTTGGAGTTGGCTATTCCGCCGAACAGGTCGATAAGCTCCTCAAGTACGCTCTGGGGAGTGCTGAGAGTAAGTTTCGGGAGGACGTGCTTTACACACCATATCGGAAACACTAGGGTTTTTAGCTGCACGCGTATCTTGTTCCTTGTGGCTTCGATGGACGAGCATACGGCCGGGTCAATGCCGAATATTTCAGCGGACGCTGCGGTAAATTCGCGTTCTTCAGCAGTCATGGTGACGATGTATTTTTCCTTGTATCGCGCGATAGGAGTGAGGTGGTGCTTGATTATTTCGGATACCATATCCTTGAGTTTTACCGTGCTCATAGGTTCGCTTGTCATTCCGTCCGACCAGCTGTATGCGGAGCTTGCGTATTCTTTCAGTACAACGCCCATTATGAATGCAGTCAGATTGCACGGCATGAAACCGAACGGCTCGCTGATAAGCGCGTCGTAAACTTTGGATATTGATATCCGTCCCTCCGCTTTGAAATCGGCTGCGATCGTATCGTCCACAGCCTTTTTAATTTTGGAAATACGCAGGGAGGGATCCTCTTTCCAGTAATCCTTTGTATAAACATCGCATTCAAGATAGTTCAGCAGATTTGTCTGCGGGTTTGCAGAACGAAACAGTCCGGAAAGATTGCCTGTCACACCGCAGTCAACTCCGGCTGCAAGCGAGGAGGACAGCCACATAGTATCGTTTACGGAGCCGCCATTCTCCAGACCATACGGGTAACGCTTTCTGCTTATCAAGTGCAGCGTATTAGCGAGAGTTTTGATATCAGGGACGCGTTCACCATTGGGTTTGTCGTGAGTATATACGATAAACTCACCGTTGCCGATCTTGTTGCGCCATTCCTTGAGTGCTTCGCCAGCGAGTTTTTCATACTGGTTCGCCTGCTGATTGTCCTTGTTGCGATGGTACTGAGCGTTTGCCATTGCATCGATATATCGGTCGTAAAGGTCCTTGCCGAGCGGTGACAGGGAAGTGTCAACTATAACGACATCATAACTGCTGTCGGTGACGACCTCTTTAATAGCCTTGAATAGCTGGGTGGATTCTGAATCGTCCTTTGAATATGCAGTAAGCAGACCAATACGATTTCCGGACACAGTGCTCCTAAGTTCGTTTGCAAGCCGTTTAAGATCGGAAGCGCAGCAGTTCTTTATGGCATAGCGAAGTTTCATTGCACCGTCAAGCACAATGGCATTGCCGACCTGACCGCTTTCGACCAGGCTGGTAGTAGAGCGCGTTCTGAGTTCCGGCTTGAATTTTTCAACAGCGCTGGTATCAGTGATTGCTGTAAGGGCAGAGTAACAGGTCTTTCCGGCACCGAGCGGCTTTTCAAAGAGTATCTGGTCCTTGACCAGCTTGTGGGCGATACGGGAGGCTTCGCTGCTGCCGAAATTGGATCCTTCGAAAGCGTTGTCGAGATTTTTGTCGTTTGGAATATAAAGCTCAACGGTATTGCCCGTGCGCTGGGAAATAGCCTGAAGCAGCAGTACTGCTTTCAGCACTCTGTTCTCGTCCCTGTCAAGCTTGTGCGCTGTCGCTCTGGGATAACAGTCGAGTATAGCGCGGATATCAGGCGTCAGAAGCTCCTTTCCGTTTTCGTAAAAGAATTCCCACAGCATGTCAATGGTCAGAAGCGGATTTTCGTCATACGGACCGCAGTTCTTTATGTACCACTGGAATCCCTTGATATCGTCACCGCGGTCGTTCTTGATGAAATCGAACATGCTTCGCTGGTTGGAACCGAAAGCCGCTGAAATATCCTTCAGCATGAGGGCAGTATAAGGGTGTATCGGGAGAATGCTCTGCAGTTCTTTGTCGGAAATGTGAGCCTTGTTCTTTATCAGATTTCTGGATTCGTGTGTTCTGTCGTAGAGGTCGTCAACAGTTTCGTTCCATTCCTTGCGGATAACCGGGTCGTCTTTCTTTTCCATTGCCGCTCCGAGCAGACGGAACGCCATTGTATCGGGCAGAGTTATCCTGCAGATGGGGTCAATGAATCGACCTTTGATCTTGCCGAAATCCTTATCATTAGCAGAGAATATATTTTCGACATCGTGAGTTACGATTATGAAATAAAAAGGCGAACTACTGCTGAGATCCGCAAGCTTTTGGAAACCAGTCAGCGAACGCATATTGTTCCTGAAGTATTCAGTAAACTCGTCCCATATAAAAATCAGGGCTTTCAGGTTATTTTCCCTGATAACGGAGTTTATCCATTCGGTAAGACGGTCAGGGTCGAGCGAAAGCGCTTTGAACTGGCGTTCTTCAGCGACTTTCATTACCTTGTCCATTATTTCCTGAAGACTGGCTCCGCTGTATGAATTAAGCTTGCTGATAATGTCGTCTGTGTTATCTCCGCCGAACAGGTCCTCATACTGCTTTGATATTAGAGTGTTGAAGTATGCCTTGTTTGCCTCATCAGAAAGCCATTCGACGGTAGAATCACGTAGGGAATTTTGACCCATGCCGGAAAAGCCACCGTCTTTGAGGGCTTCGATTATGCTGTTCTGTATAGCGAAAACAAGGCTGTTGTCGTTCTTGATATTCGACGAGCCATACCTGTGTACGGTAAGTATTTTGTCGCCTGATTTTATCTGCGAGAACTGGTTGTACAGGTCTCCGGAAAGCTGATCCTTATATTTGTCGAAGTATTCTTTTGTGGCTTCGGGAGAGGCGTCAAGCAGCTTTTTCAGAGTAAGAACGGCGTGGGATTTACCGGTTCCGTATGCGCCCTCGACCCAGATGGAAACTTTCTGTTTGCGCGTAACTACGCTTATGGTATCGCGAATAAGCCCTACAAAAGATTCGTGGGGGTAGAACTTTTTCCAGAGGTCTGGTTCCTTGTTTATTATCGCTTCGTTGACCTGCGGGAAGTACTCCGGGTCTATATTGAAGTAATCTATGTATTTTTCAGCCATGTCAGTTCCTCCTTAAAACAGTTCAAGAACATCAGAAGATGATTTGGTATTTACCAGGTCTATCTTGTCGAGGTCAAGAGTGAACGAAGCATTGATAAATTCGGGATAATTGATTGATAGTCCGATAAGTATCTGCTGCATTGAATCACTGTCTGTGCCAAAAATCTGTGTAGGACTGATTCCGGCGCTGTCCACATCATGATCCAGCAGACGGCGAAGCGTGAAGTGATAGTAATCACCGCAAGCCTCCGCGAACTTGTAGAGCGAATACAGGATCACCCTGGGGTCGGGATCCTGCCACGGCTGGCGGACAAGGCTATTCATGGACTTCTTTTCACCGGCTGTTGTCTGCTTGACGGTGATGTCGGGAATACCCAGACCTATTTCCTTGAACGCCTCATTTGTATCAAGAATAGTTTTGAAACCGTTCCAGAATTCGCTTTTGGCTTTTTTTGTGGTATCTTCACCCATATCAATATCAAGCTGACGTTCATAATAAGTTTCATTGAACGGAATATTCTTGATATACCATTGAAAAGCGGGTGTGTATGCCAGATTACAGAGCATGAGCGTCCATGAATTTGCATCAGAAGTACCCATTCTTGTGATAAGCTCACCGAAGGAGGTAAGCTTCCTTTTGGCGACTATTCCGGCGTCAGTCATGAACCCATACATTACGTCAGTTTTTCTGTTGCCGGGTTCAAATGAATTGTCGTCAATGAACGAGTTTATCCACTCTGCGTCTACACCGACGCTCAGATATTTGTTGATTCCTTTTAATGATTTCATAGCTTTACTCCCTCTTATAGAATTGTAGTATAAACAGCCACTTAGTATTTTCAGGCACTCATGGCATTTGATACATTTGTCGGAAATCGTTACTTTTCCATCTGACATGCTGATATTCCGGTGTGGACATTCAGCAACGCAGGTCTTGCAGAAAATACAATACTGTGATTTAGCAAGCACGCTTTTGAAAAGAAAGATAAATTCAATGCTGTTCTTGCTGTTGCCTAAATTCTCAATTTCTATCAGACCACCATTTTCATCTTCTGATTCACGACATTTGCGCCAGACACTGTTATATTCCAGCATGATTTCTCCGCTGTTTTCTTCGATAATGCCCATGGTTTTATACCATGTTTTCCAGACGGGGGTCAGCTTATTTACCGTAAATTTGAGACATGCCGACGTTTCATTAAGCTGAAATCTGTCCTCTTCAGATAATTTTAGCTCCCGTCCGCTTAGTCGTGATTTCCAGCCGCCAGTTTCAAGAAAAATTTTAGCGTTATCCCCGGATAAGTCTTTGGCGCTGTTCTGAGTTATGCGTTCGCAATATTCGTCAACAAGCTCGGGAAAACACTGCCGTTTGATATATTCGTGTTTTTCTGATGAATTTGGACACATTATACAGCCAACCCTGTTGAATCCGTATTTATATGCATCATTGAGCAAAAGTCCTTGTGAGTAGATATACAAATAGATTTCGGCAGAGGACCATTCAAGAATAGGGTGAAAGCTGTACTGACCTGCCATTTTCTTTCCCATGCTCATTTCGTCATATTCTGATCTTGATACGCTTTCATCTCCTCTTACTCCGGTTATCATTACGCAACGCAGCTTACCGTTGGCAAATTTGTCACTAAGCATATTGATAACAGGTGCGGTTTTATGTACTGTACAGCACCATCTGACTTTTCGGGCTGGCGGACCGAAAATACTCCATGATTCTTTAGAAGTCATGTTTGAAGCTGCTTCGAGGAATTCAATACCCTCATCAGAACATTTTCTGCTAAGTTTTTGAACGAGTTCGGTCGTGGTTGGGAATTCCATGTCGGTATTACCGAATACTACTTTAAATTCATTATGCGGCAGCGCACGCTGAACGATATCCAATGCGACAACGCTATCTTTTCCGCCACTGAATGCAACGTAAAATATGTCAACTTTCTTCCTGTAAGAAATATAGATGTTGAACACCTTTTTTATTGTGTCCTGAACAAGCGCTTCGAGTATCGTATGATTTTTAGCCACCATGAGCGGTATGTTAACAGGAATCAGCGGTTTTCCGTCAGGCTCTGGTTCTTCAAGCAGAACCAGTTCAGGGGCGGTATAAAGCGAGCCTCCCTTAACAGAAGCGACCTTTCGCCCGTGATACCAGTAATTGTTGGCTTCTGCCCACATATATGGAGCTGAATCATCTTTGGCGTAATTCCAGTACTTATCGAAGCCCAGAATATCAAGCTCCTTGTAATAAACGGGTCGAGGCTCCTTGCTCATTTTCTGCTGTGCGCTGTTGAGCAGTAGACCTCCCGTTTCTTCGTCCCAATCGTATGAATACATATATTAACCTTTCGAGTTCCTTAATTTTTTTGCAGAGGAGAGCATATAGCTGATATCGCTATAACGCCTTGTAGCGGTGAGCTCATTTGCGACCGCCCAGCTCATGACATCTTTTTCGCTGAGCGGAACATTGCTGTCTGCGGCAGCATGGGCGAACAGCACCCTGAATTCCTCAAATTCAGAGCCTTTGCGGACTATCGCTCCAGTCAGACATTTGCTGAAGCTGTTGTGAGATAGGCTGAATTTCTTGCTGAAGTGGAATACATAGCTTTCCAGAAAATAACTGTTCCATGAATACCCGGCGTATGGGAACGACATGAATGAGCCGATATTGCTGAAAAGCAGATAGTCTTTTGAAAAGAAGTTCTCAATTGCAGAGTCTATTGCCTGAACGTTGAAATTCAGAGAATCAAGCGAAATAAATTCTGATTCGCTTATTCGCATTGAATTTGCATACACCTGCTCGAAATTGATCTGCGTGTTCAGGTCGTCTTTTAGGCCATCAAGCTGGTCGATAGTAAACCTGCTGTTATGTTTGCAGAAATCAGCAAATACCTTAGTTATAGACAGATTATTCTCTTTGCTGATGATTTTGTTGTTGAAGTGGAATTTTCCGTCTAGCTTGAATTCGAGAAAATCCCTGAAGCCTGCCACTGTAAGGAATGAGTACCTTTCGATGATCTCCGGAGTTCTTTTCTGAATCATGTCGTAAAGTTCTGAATCAGTGACATAATCCTTATCATCAATAATGCTGTTTATCATTGATGATATTTTTTCAAGCTCCGATTCATTTATGTCAACGATGTCTGCAAGCAGATATTCTCCCTTGCTGTTATGAATAAAGCATGGCTCTCTTGAAAGGGTCTGTGAGATCCTGTCCTTTGGAATGTGCGAAAGCGCCTCGCATATATGCTCCTTTGAGCAGACACTTCCGGCGTTTCGCAGGTAGTTTTGAATTTCGGATTTGACATCGGATTCACCAGTTTTACTGTTTGACAGGCAATGGGTGCGGAAATAATATTTATTTCCTGTAATAGTTTTAAGATAGTCGCTGAGCATTTCTGCATTATTTATCTGGCTGTTCAGAAGGTCATCTGAAAATTTGTCAAACAATGCGCTGAAATATATGGAGCTGACGCCTGATTCGAAAGTTTCGTCTATATATTTCAGCATCGTGTTTCGGATATTTTCGCTGAGCATGGTTTCCGGGAGATATGATTTCCCACCACTTGTGATGGTTAACGACCTAATCATTGACAGGATTTTATGATCGTCAGCAGACAGTTCCTCTCCAAAATGACTATTCCAGAGTTTGCGGAATCGTCTTAGTTCTATTGATGAGCCAAATGTGAAACCCCTGCAGAAATCTTTTCTTATAACCTCGAGGTATTTTTCGCTGTCATTTGCCCGAGAAGATTGAACGGATTTTTTGGCAATCTGAGCACGTGATGTAATGGAATCAGTCGTTCTGCCGGCGGCAGTATTGAAGTCCTGGTCTGTGTACCAGCCGTCCTTTGCGCGAAATTCGGTGTTGCTTCCGAAGTATGTGTCAAAATTGAAAATGACGCCTTTCTTTTTGCATTCCCTTACGAATGGAATAACAGCGCCGAATATCCATAAATGACCGGAGGGGCGTTCGTCAAGATATCGAATATTGCATTTCTTTATCGAAGATATCAGGTCATTTTCCAGATAATAAACAACAGGCTTTTTTTCGCTTCCCAGATCTACGTAATGTATGGC
>OGKG01005164.1_pt1 | contig 10332 bp, 8 predicted proteins | sample 1572201 | NCBI WGS metagenome assembly OGKG01 (sample SAMEA2582146, study PRJEB24529) | metagenome | biome: Human gut stool | place: China | collected 2011 | reverse complement strand
GAGACCGATCCTTGCCAGAGGGACGGACTTGTCAAGACTTACGCGCTGACCCTTAGAAAGATTTACTGCCATTTTGTTTTCCTCCTTGAAAATCATATATGTTGTCCCCCGCGACCCCGCATTCTGCGGAGCCGCCGGGAATTTACCGAGCCTTACTTGTTGGAGACCGCCTTTGCGATACCCTTTCTGATGAGGTCCACCGGAATAATGGAGATCGCCATTACAAGCACCATCAGCCACTCGGCAGCATTCAGACCGTAGCCGCTGAGGATAGCGCCGCCGAGGTAGGTCATGAGTATCTGAACTACCGCGATTATGCCGAATACCGTAAGGAATCCCTTGTTCTTTCCGAGGTTATCGAACAGGTTCGCGCGGTCGGTTCTTGCGTTGAACGCATTGAACACCGCGATGAAGATGAAGAATGCGAAGTATGCGGTGTGAAGGAACATATGGGTTTCGCCCTCGATGGTGTTCTGACGGAGGAAGCCCCAGCTTTCGAGGAAGCTTACGCCGGGTACGTTCGGGTCAGCGTCGAAGCTGCCGAGTACCAGAAGCGCGAGGGAAAGAATAAACGTCCAGCCTGCGCCGGTGATTATCTGGGACATCATGTTCCTGCTGATTATCTGTTCAGTTCTGCGCTTGGGCTTCTCGTGCATGAATCTGGAGAGAGCCGGCTCGCCGCCGAATGCCAGAGCCGCCAGCGTATCCATTACGAGGTTTACCCACAGGATCTGGATAACGGACAGCGGGTTGTCAATTCCGATGAGCGGGCAGATGAAGCTGATGAGAACCGCAGAAACGTTGATAGTGAGCTGGAATACTATGAACTTCCTGATGGAGTTGAAGATGGTTCTGCCGTAGAGGATAGCGCGGTCGATGGAGTTGAAGTTGTCGTCCAGGATAACGATATCGGACGCTTCCTTTGCGACTTCCGTGCCGCCGCCCATTGCGAAGCCTACGTCCGCCTTCTTGAGCGCTGGGGAATCGTTGACGCCGTCGCCGGTCATGCCCGCAACGAGGTCAAGCTCCTGCGCAAGGCGCACCAGACGGCTCTTGTCGGAGGGAAGCGCTCTTGCGATAACGCGGATATTCGGGAGCATCTTCTTGATCTCATCATCGGAGAGCTTTGCAAGTTCGTCGGATGTCAGGACAACATCGGTGTCCTTCTCGAGCAGACCAGCGTCCTTCGCGATGGCAACTGCGGTCTCCTTGCGGTCGCCGGTGATCATTACCACCTGCACGCCTGCGCCCTTTACCTCCGCGATGGCGGTCACGGACTCCGGACGCACCTCGTCGCGGATACCCACAACGCCTACCAGCGTCCAGTTGCTGCTGTCCGGGAGCGCGTCCTCGCCGAGAGCGTCCTCTGTGGTAGCGATAGCCAGCACGCGGATAGCGCGGTTTGCAAGCTCGTCTATCTGCTTGTTGAGCTGGGTCATGTCAAACGGCTTCTTCTCGCCGTTTACGTCCCAATAGTGGGAGCATCTCTGGAGTATCTTCTCAGGCGCGCCCTTGATGAGCGTCAGGTCGTAGTCGCCTGTTACCTGGGTCGCGGAGTACTTGTTTGTGGAGTTGAACGGGATATTGCCGACCGCCTTCACGTTCGCGGAGCACTCGGTGCCTGCCGCAAAACCGAGTATAGCGCGCTCGGTGGCGTTGCCGCCGATAACCTTCATGTCCTTGCCCTCACCGGAAACGACGGAGAGCGTGTTCTTATGGATAGACAGCGACAGAATATCCTTCAGCTTTCCGCCGATGTCGCCGAACTTCTTGGATTCGTTGAGGGCGCCGTCGATGAACGTTACCGCCTCGAGCTTACCCTTGGTGATGGTGCCGGTCTTATCGGAGAACAGGATATTCAGGGAGCCTGCGGTCTCGATACCTGCGACCTTTCTTACAAGCACGTTGTCCTTGAGCATCTTGCCCATGTTCTGCGCGGAAACTATCGCGATCATCAGCGGAAGTCCCTCGGGGACAGCCATTACGATGATGATGACCGCAAGCATTACGGACTGGATAACAGCCTCGAGCAGAGCCGCCCACTGGAAAACTCCCTCTGCGAACAGGAACGCTTCGATGCCGCCCTCGCCCATGAACAACGTCTTTATGAGCATCGCGACCGCGATAGCGATACCGCCGATGTAGCCGAACTTGCTTATGCCGTCAGCCAGCTTGCCGAGCTTCACCTTGAGCGGAGTCTCGCGGTCGTCGTCGGTCTGGAGTTCGCTTGCGATCTTGCCGTATACGGACTTGTCGCCGACTACGGTGACTTCCATCACCGCGTTGCCGGAACATACCACGCTTCCGCGGAACACCTTGTGCTCGTTGTCGAAATTGAGGCTCTCGTCGGTATCCTTCCAGCCCTCGGGAACTGCGAGCTTCTTAGCCTCGCGGCTCTCGCCGTTGAGCACGGACTGATCTGCCTTGATATCGCCGTCGATGATAATACCGTCAGCCGGAACCTTATCTCCGGACTGTAACAGGATAGCGTCGCCGACCACGATGTCGTTTATTGCCACCTCGGCGATCTCGCCGTTGCGGTAGACCTTGCACATAATGCGGGAAGCCTCTTCCTGGAGCTTCTGGAACGCGTTCTCGTTCCTGTACTCAGAGAAGGTGGAAACCAGCGTTGCAAGCGCGATAGCCACGAAAATTCCAAGAGGCTCGTACCATTCCGGAGCGCCCTCCTTGATGATCCCAACGCCGCCGAGCACTGCCAGAACAACGTTGATGAGCAGGGCAACGATGAGTATTTTTATCATCGGGTCGCCAAGGTTGCCCTTGAGCTTATCCCAGAAGCTCTCGGACGCCTGCTCCGTCATGCTGTTGTCGCCGTATTTCTGTCGCGACTCCTCAGCCTGCTTGTCTGTCAAACCAAACTGCTTCATAAATTTTCCCTTTCTTTCAAAAGAAATCACCCAAAGGACTAATACACCGATACTTCGCACAGCAGACCGTCATCACGGTCGGTCATGCGGAACACCGCTCCGTCCCTGAGTTCTACCGCCTGTCCCTTCGGGACAAGCCTTCCGGAGGGAGAAGTCATGCCCTCCACCCCGTTGTTGACGAGCAGCCACATTCCGTTATGCCTGCAAATGTACGCGCGCATATCGGTGCCCGCCTTTTCATCATTGTGGACAGCGGAACTTACGTGCCAGTCGTACAGCGGCATGCCATCGTACGCGATAGCCTCGCCGTTGTCGCGGTATACGCCGTTCCTGCCCCTCATCATGCTCTTGAAGCCGAGCCTGATCACCCTGTCCCGGAGGCGTGTTCCGCAGAAGGGGCATACGGGAGCACTCTCATCTCTGAGAATGAACCATTTTTTCTCGCAGCCGGGATTCCCGCACTTCACAAGTCTGTCCCACGCGCGCAGGAGCTCACGCTCCCACTCCATCGCGGTCGGTCTTTGTGAAGGGTCGTGAAGCCCGTCCACGAACGCCCTAAGGAACAACTGCTCAAGCCCCTTCGAAAGCGACTGTATCGTCACATTCAGATCCGGAGGACGGTTGCTCCTGTCGTTTGGGTTTTCTATAAACAGCGCTTCCGGTCCCATCGCGAGGTAGTCGTCCTCCTCGGCGGAAGCCGCGCTGTGTATCTTAGGTCCCTTTAAAGGGTGCCTGAGAAAGAGATATTCGTAAATAAGCACCGGCAGCGCGTGCAGGTCTGTGGAAACGCAGGGCAGGCAGCGCCGCGGGTCGTTGTAGTCGTACTCCAGCGTTGCGAGAACCTCCGGCGCTATGTACCCGGACGTCCCGCACACCTCCGGCGGATACTTTCCCGGAACCACCAGCGAATCTATGTCGATAACGACGGTGGAACCGCTCTTGGGGTCGATGAGCACGTTGTTGCAGGAAAGGTCGGAATGCGCAAGCCCCGCCTGGTGCATTCTGCGAATGCTCCTTGAAAGGCATATCGCCGCCCCGAGCATGGTGCGGAAATCGCCCTTTTCCTCCGGGGCGATGTACTTTCTGAGCCTTCCGGTGAACCAGTTGCTCTTTTTGTCCTTGCCCTTGAGGTTCAGCCCATTCGTGGAAGCGTTCCCGCCGAAAAAGAACTTCTGCGGATAAGTCGGGCAGACTATCCCGAACTCCGGCTGGCTGACTATCGCGCCAGGCCAGCAGAATCGGCTGCGGAAGTACTCCGCGGTCTTTTCCGTATTGCCGAGCGCTCCCCCCGCCTGCTCCGACAGGGTGGGATTATAAATGCTGACGATGGTGCGGATACGATCCTGAATGTTCGGATTGTGCCCGTCGCGCGGATCGTTGAAGAACTGCACCGCGTATTTTCTGTCCGGTGTGAAGAAGGTGTGCTTCATTCCGCCCCGGGGCGCGTTGGCGTCCACCACGAAATCAAGCGTGCTGCCAAGCGGCGAACCTTCCTCGAGCACCGCAGTCACTATCTGACCGCTGTTCATATTCCGTCAGTCTTTCCTTTCCGCGGATACCCGCGATTCATTATACGTTATGCCGGAACTCCTCCGGACATGTTTTTCAGTCCTGCGCGCTGAGGTCCAGCACCACAAGCGTGCGGTCGTCGAAGCTGCCGCGCTCGTTGTAGTTGTCGAGCCAGGTCAGCAGTCTGTCCTGCGGGCGCTTCCCGATGAATACTCCCCAGGAGTCCAGCGACCAGGGAGCCAGCTCCCCGCGCCTGTCCCACAGCCCGTCGACGTCCTCGCCATCGTTCAGGAGCTGCTTTGCGTACTGCAAGGCAACAGAGCGCTGATCCGGGCTTACCGACGGGAACCGCACTGGCTCCGGCGGGAGAGGCTCAGACTTTCCGCCAGGCATGGGGATTATCCCGTTGAGCATGAGATCAAGGCACAGCCGCTTCATCTGGGGCTGCGCCGGGAAATAATCGTCCGCTACGCCGTCGCTCATCAGCATTATGATGTCTGACTTTCCGCGGCTTATTCTGGTCCTGCGGGCGATTGCGCCTTCGGAGACGTTTTTTTCCGACAGGAAGTCAGTTTCGCCGGAGTACGCGCCGCTGTCCGCTTCGCCAAGCAGCCGGAAGCAGTTCTCGTGACATGCGTTCCTGTCGATGGCGCAGATACAGCCGTCGCCTATCTGGGCGGAGAGCACGAAGTTCTCATGTCCGCCGTTTATCTCCAGCGGGACCACCAGAGCCGCAAGAAACGTGCTCCCCATATCCGCGAGGGTAGGATTCCTGCCGAGACTCGCGGTGTAGGCGCTGTCGGAGTAAATGCTCCCGAGCTTCTTTATAACCGCGTCGAACGCCGCGCGTGCGGCGTTCTGTATCAGCGGAGCTATCTGCCCGCAGGCTTCCATGAACTCTGCCCCGGACATATCCCCGGAGAGCTTCACGCGAAGCTCCGGCTGGCTTTCAAACAACCCGGAGACCGCGCCCCTGAGGTACTCGACGGCTCCCTCGCAGCTTACCCTTGCGCCGATGCGCGACAGCGGCTTAGAGCCGGCGCCGTCCGCGACCACCGCGATAAGGCAGCCCGCGGATTCCGCAGTCTCGAACCAGTCGTCGCAGTTGGTGCCCTCGTGCTTGTGCTTCTTTCCGCGTACCCGCGCGCCTATCGCCTCGCACCTTCCGACGCGCTGATATTTGCTGTGGAACTCGGTATGAAGCTCCGTGCCGTCCTCTATCACCGTGCGGTAGCGCCATATCGACGCCGTGTGCCGCATTACCTCCCGATCGGAGAGCTTCGAAGCCTCCGGCTTCGCTTCTTCGGGGGTTCGCTCAGGCTCCGGAGTTTCATCGGATTCCGGCGCGGATTCAGAAAGCACAGGCTCCTCCGCTCCGGAAACGTCAGCTAAGGCCTGCGGTTCTTCTGATACAGGCTGTTCAGCGGTTACGCCGGATAGGTTCAGAGCGTCAGGCTCCTGCCTGATATCTTCGTCGTACATAATACCCCCTTATCAGGGAACGATAACAAATCCCTGGGGAGGCGGCGGAAGCTGGATAGCCTCTCCGGGCTTTGCGTCTATGCTCTTGGAGGACGCCTTTATCGAGCCGGACACCCACGCGAAGAACGCCGCGAGGTCGCCGGCGGTGAGGTTGTTCATCATCAGGACGTTGTTTGTTATCTTGCGGAGCGTGTTTGTATTCGCGTTTGCTCCGGCAGCGCATGCGATGATGTTTCCGGTGGAAACCGACTTGAGCGCTTCGATTCCTTCGTCGAGGTTATCGGTGGGAGCGCCGTCGGTCAGCAGGAACACCAGCGGCTTCCAGTCGCCCTTCTGGGTCGCGGTGGAGGTGCGCACCTCTGTACGGATGCAGTCCGCCAGAACGTGGAGCGCTCCGCCTAGCGCAGTTGCGCCGCCTGCGGTGAGCTCCGGCTCCTTGAAGAGCATCAGCTCAGTCAGCGGGGATATCTGCCGCGCGGTGCTGTTGAATGTGATAACTGACAGGCACGCTGTTTCCAGCGCCTGTGGATCTCCCTTGAGTTCGGTGAGGAGCGCCTTGATTCCCTGCTTCACTGCCTCGATAGGCTCGCCTGACATGGAGCCTGAACAGTCCAGCAGCAGATAAACCGGCAGCCTTCTGATGTAGTCTGACATTTGCTTGACCTCCTGACATGCCGCTTCACCGCGGCTTTATTGCTTAAGGTCACCTCTAAAAACCTCGTTTGAGTGAAAATGTGTATAGCACACCGCCTGCTTCGTCAAACCTCCTCGTAAGGCATACAGCCTTACTTCGTCGGCTTTCCTCGCATTCGGCGCACTCTACCCATTTTCCTTTTTCAAATCGGTTTTTAGAGGTTCCCTTAATTTACTTTAAGACCTAACCAGACCGGCAGACTATATTCTGCCAGCTTAATGTTAATTATACCCTAAAAAGCCCCCCATGTCAATAGCATATTTGAATCATATGTCCAAACTATGGAACTCCGGAAAACCAAAATCCCCCGGGGATACCGGGGGATTTTGGTAATGAAGGAGGATCATATATCATGTTGGATCGTTATGTCACTTGTGTTTCTGAACATATTGTATCATACCCGGGAGGAAAAATCAACATATATGACAGGATTGTAACCGAAATCCGGATATTGTAATTTTTCAGTAACTTTTCAGTCTCTTTTGTAACCATTTTGTAACTTTTCTGTAACCCGACCGAGAACACAATGAAATAAAGGTGAAAATTTTAAAAAAAGACTGTTCAAACACAGCAAAATGTGCTATACTATACTAGTATATAAAATGCATTATTATGCACAGGAGAGAAACAAATGATATATCTGGACAGCGCCGCCACCACAAAGCCCTGCGAACAGGCAGCGGACGCTATTTTATCGGCAATGCAGAACAGCTTCGGAAACGCCAGCTCCCTGCACGGAATGGGCATACGTTCCGAAAAGATCATCGCCTCCGCGAAAAAGACCCTGCTTGCAAAACTTGGCGAGGGCGACATAATATTCACCTCCGGCGCGACCGAGAGCAACAACACCGCGCTGCTCGGCGCTGCGGAGACCTATAAGCGCTCCGGCGACCGGATAGTCACCACGGCGATAGAGCACCCCTCCGTCGCGAACGTCATGACAAAGCTGGAGGAGCGCGGCTTCCATGTGGAGCGCCTCGCCCCGAAAGATCACCCCGACTTCGTGCAGGCGCTCGCCGACGCAGTCGATGAGCATACCGTGCTGGTGTCCTGCATGGCGGTCAACAACGAGACCGGCTTCGTCAACGACGTAAAGCGGCTGTACAGGCTGGTCAAGCGGAAGAATCCGAAAACCATCGTACATATCGACGCAGTTCAGGGATTCCTGAAAGTCCCGCTGGACGGCGACCTTATCAGCATTTCCGGCCACAAGATACACGCAAGCAAGGGTATCGGCGCGCTCTATATCAGAAAGGGTATACGCATTTCCCCGCTGCTGGCAGGAGGCGGTCAGCAGAAGAACCTCCGCAGCGGCACCGAGCCGGTGGAGCTCATCGCCGGACTTGAAGCGGCGGTCAGAGCCTACCACGGCACGCCGGAGCACTTCGGAGCGCTGAAGGCTCATCTTCTGGACGGTCTTTCCGCGCTCGGCGGGATAACCGTGAACTCCGGAGAAAACTGCGTCCCCAACATCGTGAATTTCAGCGTCGAGGGAGTCCGCTCGGAAATAATGCTCCACTCCCTCGAGGAGCGTGAGATCTACGTTTCAAGCGGCTCGGCGTGTTCCCGCGGAAAAACCAGCGGAGTCCTGGCGGCGTTCGGAATACCCGATAAGCTCGCCGACAGCGCAATAAGGGTCAGCATGTGCGCAGACACCACCAAAGCCGACATCGACGCGCTTATTGAAGGGATCAGGGCGGGTATCGCGAGATTCCGCAGATAATATCGAAAAAGGAACAGAACAAATGAAAGAGATAATTCTTGTAAAATACGGTGAGATAGCCCTCAAGGGTCTGAATAAGTCCACATTCGAGGACATGCTCCAGAAGAACATAAAGCGCCGCCTGAAAAAGCTCGGCACATTCGGGTTTTACCGCAGGCAGTCAACCATCTACATTACTCCCCCGGAGGAAGCCGACATCGACGAGGTGATAAACCGCCTTCAGAAGATATTCGGCATCAGCGCGATACAGCGCTGCGCCGTATTCCCGAAGGATTTCAGCGTTATCGCGGAGCATGCCCCCGAGTACCTGCGCGAAGCCCTCGAGGGCGCAAAGACCTTCAAGGTGGAATCCAAGCGCAGCGACAAGGCGTTCCCGATGAAGACCCCTGAGATACAGCAGGAGCTGGGCGCGGTCATTCTGGACGCGTTCCCGCACATCGGCGTGGACGTCCACGAGCCGGAAGTCACCGTGCGCCTTGAGATCCGCGACAACGGAGCCTACCTCAGCGCACTGAGGATCCCCGGCGCAGGAGGAATGCCGGTCGGAAGCTCCGGCAAGAGCCTGCTCATGCTCTCCGGCGGCATAGACAGCCCGGTAGCCGGCTACATGATGGCAAAGCGCGGTCTCATCGTGGACTGCATTCACTACGTAAGCCCGCCATACACCTCCGAGCGCGCACGCATGAAGGTCGAGGCGCTCTGCGAGAAGCTCACCGACTGGTGCGGCAATATCGTGTTCTACTGCGTTCCGTTCACGGAGCTTCAGGAGGCGCTCCGGGACAACTGCCCCGAGGAGCTGTTCACAGTTCTCATGCGCCGTCTGATGGTCAAGATTGCCAACCGCATATGCGCTGCGAACGACTACGGCGCGATAATCACCGGCGAAAGCGTAGCCCAGGTCGCAAGCCAGACGCTTCCCGCGATTTTCTGCACCAACGCCGCTGCGGAGTACCCGGTATTCCGCCCGGTGATCGGCATGGATAAGCGCGAGATAGTCGACATCGCGCGGCACATCGACACCTTCGAGGTGTCCACACTGCCCTACGAGGACTGCTGCACGGTATTCTCCCCGAAGCACCCGAAAACCCGCCCGTCGCTTGAGGAGATCCTCGCGGCGGAGGCGTCGTTCGATTTCGAGCCGCTCATCGAAAAGGCAGTAAGGGAGACCGAGGTGAAGCAGTTCAAGTACGGCGTGAGAAACGTCGACCTTGACATGTGATATGGATATTCAAAACATTTATAATAGTATAGCGGAGCTTTCCCACGAAATCGTCCGGGAATGCACCTCGCGCAGCGTGAAAATTTCTACGGCGGAAAGCTGCACCGGCGGCATGATATCCGGCGCGGTGACTTCCGTTTCTGGAAGCTCCGCAGTAATAGAGCTGGGAGTCTGCTCCTACTCTAACCGCATAAAGCACGAGATCCTGCATGTTCCTGCGGAAGTGCTCGAGCGGTTCACGGAATACAGCGTGGAATGCGCCGCGGAAATGGCAAAGGGCGTCATGGAGCTTTCCGGCGCGGACTACGGCGTTTCCACCACCGGAGTGGCTGGACCCACCGGCGGCAGCGCGGAACACCCGGTCGGGGAGGTCTGCATAGCGGTCAGCGGAAGAAACGGCTGCCGCAGCGAGCGCTTCCTCTTTGCACAGGGCAGCGCAGATCGGGAGCTTATCCGCGCGCTTGCGGCGGAAAAGGCGCTTTCAATGCTGCTCTGCGAGATAAAGAAATAATCTGGGGTGAATATTAATGGCAAATTACACAGACAAGCCTAAGAAGCACGCTTCAAGGGATATCGCGGTCGATAAGCTGGATTTTTACACCGAGCCGCCGCATAAATCCCCAAAGAAGCAGGATAAAATAAAGGGCAGGCCGAAGTCCGGCTGGGCGCGGTTCTGCTATGCGGCGTTCCCGCAGGCGGATGACTCCGGCGGCGAAAAGGTGCGCAAGATCGTACTGATAGTGGCGGTCGTGGTTTTCATCGTTACCATCGGCGTGCTGATCCTCCAGGGCCCGGCGTATATCGCCAACCTGTACCA
>OGKG01005158.1_pt1 | contig 10339 bp, 9 predicted proteins | sample 1572201 | NCBI WGS metagenome assembly OGKG01 (sample SAMEA2582146, study PRJEB24529) | metagenome | biome: Human gut stool | place: China | collected 2011 | reverse complement strand
ATGAGTACGGCAACACCCCGGCACAGCGGGCAGAGCTGGACTGGCTGCTCTACAACAAGCCCTTGGAGTACGCACAGATGGTACTGAGAGGGGAGATGGAGCGTTATCTGTCGCTGGGGTGTGAGCACGGCTTTTTAGAGGACTGATACACCTTCGCACCGTTGTTCGCAAAAAATTAAGAATCATCGTGGCAAAAGCCATTGCAAACCGGGTGCAAATCGAATATAATATAAATAGGAAAGTGGACGTCATTCCACTGGTGAGGCTGACACCTAAAATCCGATCTGATGCAGGACGTAAGAGCCTGAGGTTGGCAGGCAACGATAAAACCTGAAAGCGATGCAGGACGCAAGGGCCTGAGGTTGGCGGACAACGATAAAATCAGTCGTTAAGGGACATCGGACAGCACTACGGTGTTGTAGGTGTCCCTTTTATTTTGTAGAAATGCAAAGGAGCGCAGTACAGTATGACAAAGAAGGAAGCCTTGGGAATCGTTTTTTCCTGCGCGCCCTTGTATAAAAAGAATCTTGTGGATCAGAGCCTGCTGTTCGTGACAACGGACAAGCACAAAGAGGTTCACTGTCTGGAAGTGACCTTTGACACCAGCAACTTTCTGCATATGACCGGGTTCAAGCTGCGGAAACCCGGTATCAATGCACGGCACTTTTTCAACCTGTGCTACGACAAGCGTCTGACGGAATCCGACTTCGACTTTGCAAGCGACGGCACCACAGAAATGAAGATGCGAGTCCTGCCCAGCTTGATGAAGAAGAACCTCTCTGCCAAGATGCTGGGCGACTACAATCTGTATCAGCCCAAGCTCTACACGGACAAGCTCGCCGGTTCGCTCAGTGCCTGCATGGGGTTTGTCCGGGATGGCGGCAACGGTCGCTTTGTTCCGAACACCGTGCTGGAGGGCGACATCCGCACCAAGGTGAAACACGCTGACCGCATTATCCTTACATACCGCAAGAAGCGCATTGATGCACAATACGCTGAAATCGTCTTTCAGGCCAAGAAGGTCGCGTGGGAAAAGATTGTACTGCCTGATGAGTACAGCTATCTTCCTCTGCCGCAAAGCTTAAGTACAGATGATGTATAAGGGTCAGGCTTCAAATGCCATTTCTAAATAATCCAACTGATTTAATTCTTTCTTTGTAAAAGCACCTGAATTTTCCAGTTCGCATCTTACGCAGGTTTTGAAAACCTCTTTGCAGCCGGTCTTAAACGCAGTATCTTTATAAACAAGCGCAATGATTCCTTGGAGCTGCCGCCGGAGTTCGTCCATTGGAAGCTGTTCATAAGTAGCTTGGTCAATATATCGAAATCGTACATCGCTGAAATGCGACCAATCCACTCTGTACTTACGGATATATTTCTGAATCACCACTCTCATCAAATCCATATTTTCGGAATCAAGTGCTTTCTGTGCTTCTTGGCATTTGATTTCGGAAGTTTCCGAAACTGCATGAACAGCTTTTGCCGCTTTGACCACACATTTTGCGAAAGTTTCGACTTTGTCGGCATACTTATCTTGAATCTTAAGACACTGTGCTTGATTGCTTTCCATAACTTTCACCTCTTTCCAACCTTATTATACCACGACGTAATGTCGAAAATCGACTACCATTTTCCCTTGAAATCGGTGGTCGAAAATTACCATCACAATGTGGTATAATTAAATTTTAAGCAAAAATTCAAGTGGGAAAAGATTGTACTCCCTGATGAGTACAACTATCTTTCTCTGCCGCAAACTGCTATTACAGATTGATACAACAACAGCCCGTCCATTGTGGAATGACCACGATGGACGGGCTGTTTTCGCCATTTTATTCTACGAGTGTTCCTTTTTTGATATGATAAGAAATTTTGTGCTCATCGCAAAACGCTATAACTTTTTTTGCACAGGCATTATAAAAGTTTTGATGTTCTTTATATGCCGTCACTTCTTTATTGTAGTGCAATCTCCCAAAAATAATCCTATCAGCGAACGATACTCGTTCCAAAAGCTGTTCGAGGTTTTGTTCGTGAATATTCGGCGTTGGATAAGGTTCAATACTAATCCATGTGTAACAACCACGTTTACTGAGTTCTTCTAGCGCATGAATACGTTCTTCCATAGGTGCTGCACCGGGTTCCATTTCCTTTCGGAAATCTTCATCCAATGTAACGACCGTAATGCCATATTCATTATTCAAGGGCATATCCGCCAACTCAATAGGAAGGATGCCTTTTGTCAAGACTGAACAACTCACACCAAAAACATTTGCTTTTTCAATTATTTGTGTACTTGCGTTGCAAATATCCTGATGTCCATACATATAAGGGTCTGTCGAAAAACAAAGGTGTAGAATTTTTATCTTATCTTTATACTTTGGTAGTTCCTTTGACAGCAAAGGAAAAATATTATCAACCAACTTGGGCTGAATCCAATCTTCATAGCCATCGACCTTTTTGAATCGCTTTGCCATCATATACGCATAACATGGATATTTGCAACCGTGTGAGCAGCCCGTCACATGATTCAACGTATAATCGCCATATTCAACAGCAGTTTTATATATCAGACTTTTTCTGACATTTTTGCATTCTTTCTTTTCACTCATATAAACGCATAGCTATCCTTTTTGAAATTTGATTTTCCAAAAATATTTTGCTTCACAACCTTTCCTTCATCGATTAGTGGCTTTAGTACATAATTAATAATCTGAGAATCTTTGAGCATTGTTTCCAGTAAAATTTTCTTCTCAATCTTTTCAAACGGAATAATTTGTCCTCTGAACGATTCACATACAATATGTTGCGCTTCCTGTTCATACTCTTGTAGATTCAGCATTTTTATATCTTCAGTTGTAAACATTGACAACTGCCCAATATTACTATGATTTCGGTGATATTCCTCACCATTAAACACATCCCAGATACTATCTTTAAGAGCTTTAAGACCTTTTAGGCTTGGTGTCGCATAAAGTATCTGGTACAATTCCGCATTGTTTACAGTTCGGAAAGAATAAAGATAGACGTACTCAATTTTCCCAACCTTTAAGGCTCGAACCACATCATCAACCACTTGTTTTCTGTCTTTCGGCTTTAAATCTCCTAGACATCGCTGTATACGGCCACGATCTTGATTTTTATTTCGGTTAAAATCACTCGTAAAGAAGTTAAAGAGCAACTCGCAATAGTTGTCCTTTAAAATATTATGGAGCTTTGGAATTTGAACTGTCCCAAAACTATATGGATCCACATATATTAAGCTACAACTTCCATATTTGAATAATTCTCTATGGAGTGGAGTAGCATTTGCAATGTCATCTAGTATATTGTTGACATCTGCATGGGCAGTAAATATCTTTAAATTCCGGCTTTTAGTAATAGTTCCGTTAATTAAGGTTATAAAGTTTTTTATTCTATCTTCTCTTAAATCATTCAAAAAAACCACAAACTTTTTTGATGCATAACGTGAATCTTGTGCCAAGTCATTAAAAATCCGAATGACTTCCATTCCTGTACAGAAATCGCCATCTTTATATATTCCGGCATTACACATGCAATCAATGAAGTTTATTTGGTTGATATCTTTTCTTCCTGCTTCAATAATAGCCCACTGTCGAACATAGCGTGTAACATATTTTATTTTATAAGTGGTCTGCTCTTTTTTGCTCTGAATCGCAGAGTCATCTATACCAATTTTATCAAAGTCATCAGGTGAAATATTCATAATTCCTCCACAACGAATTATTATTCTATCACTCTAATCGCACTCTCAATAAACGCGATTTTATTCTCCGTCTGTCCAACACTTGCTGAAATCCGACGTGGAACAAAGCGATATGTATTAAATCAGTAAAATTTCACAGCATTCAATTCATTCTCATACCAGTACAAAAGCCCTTCGATTTCAGCATTCCAGAGTTTTTTTCCCAAAAGTACATTCGAATCATCCTGCCATGCCCGAATAAGAATTTGAGAAATAACATTTTCCAAAGCAACCCCACTTTGCTCAAGAGATTCACAAATGTCGCTAAAAGAATCTTTACAGCCGCCATCTTTTAAAAGCTGTGCAACAGATTCTTCATTCCATCTCTTTTTCCAGAATGATGAAAGGATTGTTGGTTGATTTTTCACCAATGCCACAGACTGGAGCAACGTTTCTGCCAGCTTATTACTGTCATTCAGCAATGCGTCCACCCCGTGCGCCCATTCCTCTGGCGAAGGGCAAACACTTCCATCTTTAGCACGAGATGCTCCAGTATAATCGGCAATAGCGTCTTGTGCGATATAAACCGTATTATTTTTCGGAGACAGACCATGACAGAAATAATGTCGGAGAGCATCGATTCTTTTATACGTTTTGTTTGCAAAATGCCGGTCTTTTATAAGCGCAAATGTCATTTTCTTGCCGTAATCATATAGAACAGCGTATAATTCCACAACCAATCGCACAAAATTTTCCTGCGGTGCAGGCTCATTCTGCCAGTGTGAAATAGGCATTTGAGAAAAAATGACCATACCATAAGGAAGAACTTCCTTGTTGATTGCACAGAGCGTATTTACATCTAGAAGTTTGCAAATTGGCTGAATCTGAGTTTGATAATCCAATATTTTCCACTCACTCATGGCGCACGCCTCCCTGCTTAGCCGAAGAAATAGGAGCCAGCGTAGCCTGATTGAGTTTGAATCGAATCTCTGCGCCATATCGTATCAAATCACCCAGAGCAAATGGGTTGGCTTTAGAGTGAATAATATGAAACCTCGTATCCGGCGAAATTTCCCATAACATCTGATCGATACTTATCGGACCGTCAAACTCCGCAATGGTGTCCCGAGTTGAGGGATAACGAAGGAATGCATCATTAGTGTTAGTGAGAATATGACAATGTACCTTCCAAGATAGACGTTCCTGTGTGTCGTCTGCTGGCACACATAGAATAATATAGTCGGGCGTGTCAGAAGGCCGACGGCAAACAGCGCCCCGTTCCATATTTCGCGGAAAGCTGTGACCGTTTGGCAAATCATTGTATGCAACACCGTGCAACAGTTCGTAGATGGAATGAATGAACATTGCAAATGCCCACGGTCTTTCATTTGCATCCCGAGCAAATTGAATAACATCACGAGCATCTTCGTCTAGTGTAGACCACTGATTTGCAGTGAGTCCTATGCGTTGCTTTTCAGTGAATGGCATATGGCCTGTATAAAGAATCCAACGACTACGTAGGCGAATCTCTGCACAGGGGATATCATGCGCTTCTTTGATAAGCCTTTGATTGTCTGTTTGATCCAATAGTTTCAGTGTAGCCTCAGCATAGTCTCTAAACTTCAGCGGCACAAACTCATTAGGCACCGTTGGTTGATTACAATGGATTTTTCCCAAACCGGAACGGATATATGTTCTTCCAGTATCGGAATTCAGCAAGTAAGCGTTTCCGGTTTCATCCTGCCACTTTTGTAAAGCTTCCAGCGACAAATATGCGGCATTGTGATGGTTTTTTAATTGTTTCTCGACATAACTCAGCAAATATTCTTGATTGATGCAGTGAATCGTATCGCTAACCTTTCCCAACAAAGTCTGCGGAATCTCCTCCCATGATTCAAACAGAAGCTGTTGTATTTTTTCATAAGCATAGGATGCATTAACCATAAAAAATGACTCGTAACTATTACCTTCTATACTCGGAAGGTCCTGATACCAATCTGAATCACGACCTTCTTGATGCGCTTTTTTAGCACCATGGGCATATTTGAGAAATGCGTTCAAGAAAACATCCAAAAGAGATGTCAGCGCAAAGGATCCACTATAATCCGTTCGGAAGCGAATCTTGCAGACACAGTTGAAGTTAGTGATGATTTCCCGATAACATGTCAGATGTTCTCGTTCGAATGGAACGCTCATTTTATATTCAATATCGTAATCCGGCAAAGTTCGCACACGGTTCGCACAAATCTCAGTGTAAATACGCATAAGTTCTTTGTCATTTTCTATTCGGCTATTTGAAATATTCTTTAGCACAATGAGATTATCATAAGCAATTTTTAGATTCTCCAGCACAAAATTTTTTCGAGGCCCTTCAAACATCTCACTGGGCCGGAACTGCTCACGTCGGAGCATAGCTGCGTAGAGTTGACCGTCCAAATAGGCATTTTTTCCGTTCTTGCTCTCGAGTGCAGCAGCAAGTTTTAGATAGAGATTTTGAGGAGACTCCCGATATTTTTTTATGACATCATTACGGCTACGGTTATAATCATTTGGCGTAAAATATCGAATCAGCTGTGTGATTTCATAGTTTGCGCGTTTTACCGTTTCATCATTACAGTTTAAATCCGATGCTTTGATAATTGCACAAAGACTATCGATTTGGTCTTCCTCTTTCATACCATTGCTTTGAATATACGCAACAGCATCATCAAAATGGCGGTAAATCACATATCTCTCACCCTCTTCGCTGGATGAAAGGCGAATCAGACTACTACGCTTAAGCAAATCCTCAATGGGATAGTTCTGCCTCTTTTGTAGCAGACTGTGCAACAAAACTGAAACGACCTTAATTGGCAATCTAATGCAAAATTGACCCGCCACAGCAAGTGCCCGGTTGCATTGCTGTATAGTATACTGCGCATTATCTCTCAATTCTTGTTCTACCGCCTCTATGGGAATTGCGCCTTGGTTGATTTGTTTTTTCCAGCTGCGCACAATATTTTCAATCTGCGCTTTTTCCTCGTTCATCGGTCCACTCTTTAGATGTTGCTGCACCGATTGTATGCTACGCTGATTTTGAAGCTGACTCAGCATTCGAGAAAGAAAATGTGTATACTTTAGGTTCCAAATCTCACGACCATTCCCGCCAAATACTTGATTGTATTCCTGAAACAGCTGCTTTGCAACCCGATCAAACTGTTCTTGATATCGGCTTCCAACCTTTCCGAAAAGTTTTGAAAGGTCATCCCGCGTAATTGGAGATTCATTTAAATCGAAAGGCTTTTCAAGGTTTGTCGAAGGTTGATCATGACTCATCTCGGGAAAAGAATAACAACTTCCAACCAAAACAACATTGTAAGGTGCCAGTTTCTTTTTTAAATTCACAAAAACAAAATTTTCCAAATAGCTGTTCCGATCCCAAATCAGCAGAATACTAGTGCGTGCTCTATCAGAAAGATATTTCATCAAAACACACAGATTTTCAAAAATTTTTTTGTTTTTGGTGGCAAATTCATCTTCTAGTTTTCCTTGGATAAAAACTACAGGATATTTATGAGTGCATTTCACCCTATAGGCAAGATTTGCCAGAAGCGTCGTCTTTCCGCTACAGTTGTCACCCTCCACCAATTCTACTGAGGCATGATAAATGTCTGTGCTCTCTAGCTTATCCATGACCGAGTGGAATAGGGCATCGTCTATTTCTGACCTCGGAATGTACCAATTGTTGTCCGGGTGAAAGCCCCCCCAATATGGCTCGGTTACAGCATCGCCAGAACGCAGAAATCGCAGTAATTCCGTCTCACGCCCGGCAGCTGTTATAGCTGCATCAGCGGTCTCTATCTCATCTGACAGCACATAAACGTTTGGCATTAAACACAGCAGGCCATGCTGCTCTTCAATTGGAATAGTTAGTATTCTGTTCGGCAAAGATATTGTCAGGCCATGAGTAGAATCGTTCTCAAAAAATGTTTCCTCTTCATCATCTTTATCGAGCAATTCCTGAAGATTCTCAAATAGCGATCCTTCGAACACTGAAATATTGGGATTGCTCTCATAATGAATCAAATCACTATATGTTCTTAATAACTCATCTGGAATGCCAAAAATATAGATGTGCGAATCTCCAACCCACCTACGGCGAAATCCATCAAATAAATCATCTCCTTCGAGCCAATCATCTTTGCTCCACCCATCAATTACCAGAACACCGTTTTGGTCTCTCAAGGCAGCTTTCAATTTGTCCCAACGATTGAACGCTTCGCCCTTATAGTCCAGCAATTCCTTCTCATCCGAGGGGGGCGGGTAATTTCCATCACCGATTTGGCCAAACAAATACAAACAGTGTAAATTGCGCTTACTGAGCATAGCATCAGGGAAATCAGAGTCATTTACACCGGTGATGCCTCTCAGATGCATCTGGCGATCAAGAGTGTGGTCAACACTACTAGTTACCAGACAGTTCCACGGTAGCCGGAGTACATCAGCCAGCCAAGATAGATTCTCAAAACTCTCACGGGACACTTTCTCAGCAGCATTATAGAATTTCTGTACGTCCGAATGATTGGTTACAACATCGTTCCAATTGGGGGATGTGGAACCGACACCGACTATCTGATAGATTTGTTCAAAATAATGATTTGTTTCGAGAGAAAACCGTAAATAGTCCTGTCCAAGAAACAATCCACAAACATCTGTTCGAATTCGGTGCAATAATGTTTTCGCTTCGGAAAGTTCCATGTGTTTCATAACATAATACTCCTTTTTAGAAACAAGATTATGAAGTCAACTTTCATGTGTCTAAATTTTCTTCTATTCTTTTTTCCGAGAATTCTTTTACTGTATCTATGCACACATCAATGTCCTTCAGCACCTCTTTCTCCCAGAAGTGAACAGGATACCAGTCTCTCGCCCTTAAATCTTTATCATTCCGAACGTCCCGTGCGATATTCTCCTCGATTTTGGCTATCCAATATTCCCGATTGCGCTTTAGCTTTAGCTTGCGTTCTTCCCAATTCTGTCCATGCCAAAACTCGCCATCCACAAAAATGGCGATGCGATACTTCAGGATAGCAATATCTGGCGAACCGGGAAGTCGTTTGTCATTCAATCTGTATCGGAAGCCGAGGTGCCATAAGCGTTTTGCTAAAAGCATCTCGGCTTTTCCTTGTTTTAAGTGGACATGAGACATTCGCTCGGATGTTTCCGGGGTCGTATCATACGATTTAGGATGTTTCATTTGATTTTTGTCAACGCAGAGGTGGTGTCACATCTTCATAAACGATTTCACCATCAACGCAGGTATATTTCAGGAGCTTCAAATCATTCCATTGCTTGTTGCGAACCGGGTGACTTCCCTGTGTATAATGCCGCTGAACTACTTCTCGATAGTACCTGTCCATACCTTCCTCATAACCGGCTGCAATGATACAGGCTTCTATCATTTCATAGTCACCGTACGCATATTCTGTGCATACCCAATCGACATATTTCAGTATTTGATCAATCGTCGATTTTTCTGCTTCATCCTTTTTCAGTTCAACTGTAAGATATTTGCACGTTATCTTAGGTCAGTTTACAAGGAACTACACGCAGACCACGAAACGGGGGCTGCTGACAACAAATAAAGGCTGAGTATCAAGCACCGGGAAAGTGCGAGATATTCAGCCTGTTTTGTTGTCCGGGGTTTCCAAAGGGGCTTGCCCCTTGGCACACGACTTTGCTTGCAAAGTGTAGTGTGTTATACGCTCTGTCGGCGTTGCTGCGAAAATGCGGTTGCCACCGGGGAGGGCAAGGGCATTTGAAGCGGCAGGAAAACAGGACTGTGATTGCGTGGCGTGGAGCCGCAAGCGCAGGACTGGTTTCATCAGCAGACAGGGCGTATATGAAAGCCCCCGTCCCTCGTCCCACGCCGGACTTCGGGACAAAATGTCCCGAACTTGTGGACACACTCACAAAAAGCAAACAGATTTTTCTCTCAAAATTGGAATGGGCGGGGAAGCCATTTTAGGGCTTTGCTATCTCCCTGATAAATGAGAAGTTAAGTTTCGTCCATATATATTTTTACCTCGATGTATTCATGATTTCTTGCATAAGCAAACGACGCTGATTTTCTGATATAGTCAAATATATTTTCGTCTAAATCTTCGTCCCATGTTGTTTCGCTGAAAATTTTATTTTCAGCGGTTGGCTTATACAAGATGACTACATGGATTTGATAAAACTCTTCATCATCATTTGAAAACTGTCGAACTAATGAAATTTGAAAAAATGGTTCTTTTGAAAAAGCAGTAAATGTTCCGGTTTCAAATAAAACCATATCTTCTTCAAGCGGTGTGCTGCACATCTGCTCAAAAACATCAACTATTTCTTCCACAGACATTTTATCCGTTATCTTATCTTCTAAAAACTTAATCAAGTTCTCCATTGATTTTCCTCCTGTAAATTCTTATTTATTGTTCTCTACTTCCGTCCCCGCTGTGGATTTGGATTTTTCAGCAAATCTGACTTATCAGTTCTTAGAAATGGGCGGGAAGCCATTTTAGGGCTTTCCCGCCTTGATTGCCCATTAGCAAAGACGGGCGGGGCTGTCAACGGCGGCGCATGAAATGCGCCGTTCATCTTGACCGTTGACTGGCTCGG
>OGKG01005157.1_pt1 | contig 10339 bp, 7 predicted proteins | sample 1572201 | NCBI WGS metagenome assembly OGKG01 (sample SAMEA2582146, study PRJEB24529) | metagenome | biome: Human gut stool | place: China | collected 2011 | reverse complement strand
CATTAATAGTCTCTTCGCCATATAATTCATATGCCTTAGAATCCTTGGCAAGCACACAAGGGTATGAACCAAGTCTTAAAGTTCCACCAATATCGTCAATACCTTCCTGATCTGGCATAAGATGGATAACAGGATGTGTCGTATCTGGCTTTAACTCTACACTGTGTGCATCATCATATCCGATGACATCTCTTGCGAACTCAACAATAGAAAGCTGCATACCAAGGCAAAGACCAAGGAATGGAATATTATTCTCTCTTGCATATCTTATAGCCTGTATCTTACCTTCTATACCACGGTCACCGAAGCCTCCTGGCACAAGAATACCTGATACATCTGAAAGAATCTGGGCCGCATTATCTGCTGTAACTGTTTCTGAATCCACCCACTTGATAGTTACATCACATGAGTTAGCTACGCCGCCATGCTTAAGTGCTTCAACAACTGAAATATATGCATCATGAAGCTGGATATACTTGCCAACAAGTGCAACTGTAACCTTCTTTGTTGGATTCTTCCATGCCTTACACATAGCTCTCCATTCATCAAGATCTGGTTCTGGGCACTCAAGCTCAAGACACTCACATGCTACCTGTGCAAGATGCTCTTCTTCCATAGCAAGTGGGGCATCATAGAGTATCTCAACATCAAGATTCTGTAATACATGTGACTTAGGCACATTACAGAATAATGCAATCTTATCCTTGATACCTGGTTCAAGTGGATGCTCTGTACGGCACACAAGGATATCTGGCTGTATTCCCATTCCCTGCAGCTCCTTAACGCTTGCCTGTGTTGGCTTCGTCTTCATTTCACCTGATGCCTTAAGATAAGGGATAAGTGTTACATGGATAAGTATAGCATTCTCACGGCCTACCTCACGCTGGAACTGTCTTATAGCCTCAAGGAATGGCTGTGACTCGATATCACCTACAGTTCCACCTACCTCGATAATAGCAATCTTAGTTTCATCTGTTGAGTAATCTCTGTAAAAGCGGCTCTTTATCTCGTTAGTGATATGTGGAATAACCTGTACTGTTCCCCCACCGAAGTCTCCTCTACGTTCCTTCTGAAGCACTGACCAGTATACCTTACCTGTTGTAACGTTAGAATTCTTGTTAAGGCTCTCATCTATGAATCTTTCATAATGTCCGAGGTCAAGATCTGTTTCTGCACCATCATCAGTCACAAATACTTCACCGTGCTGTATAGGGTTCATAGTGCCTGGATCAATATTTATATATGGATCAAACTTCTGCATAGTCACTTTGAATCCACGTGCTTTTAATAATCTTCCTAATGATGCTGCTGTTATACCTTTTCCAAGTCCTGAAACAACACCGCCTGTTACAAATACATACTTTACAGCCATTTTTCCTCCTGTCTGCCATATGGCACGTCCGTTTAGCATAATATGATACCTGTGTGAACCACTCTGCAGTTCACACAAGCCACGAAAAAACAAATATCCGGCAGTACACATATTACTACCGGCTACTTTTTCGTCGCAAAATTTTTTCTACATTATACAGTCATTTTTTTTTAATTTCTACCCTTTTTTTAATAAAAAAACTATAGATTTTAATTTTATAACAATCGTTAGTTTTTAATGTATTCCATGGCAGATATAACGTACTTTTGCTTAATAATATTAAGTTCATATATTTTTATATTATCTGCTTTTTTTCCAGATATATACATATTTACAACTGATGCCATATTAGCAGCCGTCTCATGCCTGAACTCCACTTTTGATACTGTACCAGCAATTCCATCTCCTGTGAGCTTTGCATATGCCTCCTTAAGTGTCCATATACGGGCAAATCTTAAGCTATCATCACCTATCCAGTCACATTCTGCCTGTGTAAAGAATCTTTCTGCAACCTTTATAGCATTTTTTCTTGGTCTTTCAATATCTATTCCAACTGCTCTGTCTGATACTGCACACACTACACAAGTGCCTGCATGGGATAAGTTAAAATATGTATCCAGGCCACTGTATACAGGCTTTCCATTTCCTGCATATTCTATATTATAATCATATGAAGTGTCATAGCTTTTCACCAGTTCATCCAGTTTTACGTTAAATATATCATCTGAAGCTGTCTTTAGCTCAATCTCACCGGCATATGACATATATATACTGTAAAGCTTCGTTGCATAATTAAGAAGAAGCCCCGCAACGAGGCTTCTTTCTTTATCTTCCATAAACTTGTACCGCTCTATTTTATCTTTTCTGTAAGCTGGTACAAGTTTAAGTCCTTTATTCATAATGTCATCATTCATATCTGATATATCTGTAAGAAATATTTTCATAATCACTTTCCTAACATTGTATTACTATGCTGTAACAGTATCAAACTGACTCTCATAAAGTGTCTTATAGAAACCACCTGCTGCAAGAAGCTCTTCATGATTGCCTTTTTCTATGATGTGTCCATCCTTCATAACAAGTATCACATCTGCTGACTGTATAGTTGAAAGTCTGTGTGCTACGATAAAGCTCGTTCTTCCCTCCATAAGCTTTGCAAATGCGTTCTGTATCCTGATTTCTGTTCTTGTATCTATAGATGATGTGGCTTCATCAAGTATAAGCATAGGTGGGCGTGTAAGCATAACCCTTGTTATGCATAAAAGCTGCTTCTGACCCTGTGACAGGCTTCCTCCATCCTCACCTATAACTGTATCAAAACCGTTTGGAAGTCTTTTTATGAAACCATATGAATATGAAGCTTTTGCTGCCTGTATAATCTCTTCCTCAGTTGCATCAGGCTTGCCCATGACGATATTCTCTCTTATAGTTCCTGCCTTAAGCCATGTTTCCTGAAGAACCATTCCAAAGCCATGTCTTAATGAATATCTTGTCATATCCCTGATATCTGTACCTGACACATCTATGCTTCCCGAATTAACATCATAGAATCTCATTAAAAGATTAATAACTGTTGTCTTTCCACAGCCTGTAGGTCCAACTATAGCTATTCTCTGACCTTTCTTTACATGAAGATTGAAGTCCTCTATAAGCTTCTTATCCGGTGTGTATGAGAAGTATACGTTATTAAGGTCAACCCTTCCATCAACCTCCTTTATATCTGCTGCATTTTCAGCATCTGGAAGCTCTGGCTCTTCTTCTATAAGCTCAAACATTCTTGCCGCACATGCAAGTGCATTCTGAAGCTCTGTTATGACACCTGATATCTCGTTGAATGGCTTGGTGTACTGGTTGGCATAGCTTAGAAAACTTGATAGCTGTCCTACTGTGATTCCACCTGATATAGCTATAAATGCACCTGATACAGCAACACCAGCATATACAAGACTATTAACAAATCTTGTTGATGGATTAGTGATTGATGAGAAGAAGATTGCTCTTAATGAGTATTTCTGTAACCTTTCATTAATCTCGTCAAAGCGTGCTACTGCTTCTTCTTCATAACCATATGCCTTTACAACCTTTTCTCCACCTATCATCTCATCTATAAAGGCTGTCTGCTCACCTCTTGTTTCAGACTGAAGCTTAAACATTGAAAATGTTTTCTTTGCTATAAAGCTTGCTACAAAGAAGGATACTGGTGTAATAAGTACTACTACAAGTGTTATCCTAACATTAATTATAAGCATGAATACAAGTGTTCCAACTATAGTAAGAACTCCTGAGAAAAACTGTGTGAACCCCATAAGAAGTCCATCTGCAAACTGATCAACATCGGCTATGACACGGCTCACTATATCACCATAAGACTGTCCATCTATATACCTAAGTGGAAGCTTCTGTATCTTTTCCATAGCCTCATCTCGTATATCTCTTGTTACATGATATGTTATCTTGTTGTTACATATGTTCATTATCCACTGTGACAGGGCTGTTATAGCAACTATAACTCCTATCGTTACAAGAATCCTGCTTATACCTGCAAAATCAACATTGCCAGGTCCTACTATATGATCTATTCCACGTCCGACAAGAATAGGAACATATAAAGTTGATGCTACTGTCACTGCTGCCATAAGTATAGACAATATAAGAAATCCGCTATACTTTTTTATTCTTTTAAGAACCTTTAAAAGCGTGCCCTTCTGGGCTTTCTTCTTATCTTTATTATCTTTCATAACTACTCCATTTCATACACAAGCTTTTAAACTTTCGACCATACTGATAATTTATGCACCCTTAGCTGATTTAAACTGTGAATTATATATTTCCCTGTAAACCTCACAGTTTGCTAACAGTTCACTATGTGTTCCGATTCCTGCCACATTACCATCATCAAGTACGATAATCTTATCTGCATGCATAAGTGATGCTGAACGCTGTGATACTATGAATACAGTAGGATTGTTTGGCATTGTCCTGATTGACTTTCTAAGTGCTGCATCTGTTGCAAAATCAAGTGCCGATGCGCTGTCATCAAGTATAAGGACATCTGGCTTCTTAACAACAGCTCTTGCTATTGTAAGTCTCTGTCTCTGACCACCTGAAAGATTCTTTCCACCCTGCTCTATCATATAGTCAAGACGTCCGTCTTTTTTATCAACAAACTCCTTCGCCTGTGCTATGGCAAGTGCCTCATCTATCTCACCATCAGTTGCATCCTGTTTGGCAACCTGCATGTTGTTTCTTATACTGCCCTTAAACAGTACAGCCTTCTGCATTACTATGCCAACCTTATCTCTTAATTCTTCCAACTTTATATCCTTAACATTGACACCATCTATAAGAACTTCTCCCTCTGTGGCATCATAAAATCTTGGAATAAGTCCTACAAGACTTGACTTACCGGAGCCTGTACCACCTATGATACCTATAGTCTGGCCTCTGTACGCCTTAAAGCTTACACCTGCTATACTTGTATCACCAGCTCCACTATACGTAAGTGCAACATTCTTAAACTCTACTACCGGCACTTCATCATCAGATTCCCTCACACTGGCTGTTCCATCCTGCATACCTGGTTTAACATCAAATATTGACTGTATACGTCCTGCACATGCAAGAGCCTTAGTTATATTGATTATAAGATTAGCAAGCTTAATCAGCTCCACAAGAATCTGTGACATGTAGTTATAAAGTGCCACAACCTGTCCCTGTGTTAAAGCTCCCTGGTTTACTCTCACGCCACCTATCCATATAAGTGCTATGATTGAAACATTTACAACTACATAAGTAAGTGGATTCATAAGTCCTGATATCTTACCTACAAACTTCTGAAGATGATTAAGCTCTTCATTCTTCTCTTTAAAATGCTTAAGCTCATCATCCTGCTTGTTAAACGCTCTTATGACTCTTACACCAGTAAGATTCTCTCTGGTTATACCTAGTATGGTATCAAGGCCTGCTTGAACCCTTTTATATAAAGGTCTTGTACCGACCATGATTCCAAACACAATAACAGCAAGCACTGGTATAGCTGCTGCAAACACAAGTGCTGCCTTAACATCTATGGTAAATGCCATGATCATGGCACCAAACACTATGAATGGTGAACGTAAAAACAATCTAAGCACCAGATTTACACCATTCTGTACCTGGTTAATATCGCTTGTCATACGTGTTATCAGCGTTGAAGTACCAAGCTCATCAAGCTCTGTGAATGAAAGTGACTGGATATGCTTAAAAAGTGCATGCCTTATACCTGTTGCACATCCAACTGCTGCTTTCGCACTGAAATACTGTGCTGTTATGGAACACGTAAGTCCTATAACTGCAAGTAAGAGTAACATAAGACAGGATTTAACAATATAACCTGTATCCTGACTGGCTATACCCCTGTCTATAATCGATGCCACAACAAGTGGCACAAAAAGTTCAAAAAGTGCCTCAAGCATCTTAAAAAGAGGTGCAAGAACACATTCCTTCTTAAGTTTTTCCAGATACTTAAGTATCATTTTCATAGTTAATTTCATTCCTTTCATGGACATCTGCTTTAAAATGCATAATGCCTTATATATTCTTTTAATACTTCTACTCCAGCATAAACAACTGTGCTATAAGATTCTCATAGCTATATTTTCTCTTAGTCATAAAGAACTTATTATATTCTTCATAATTGTAATAAGAATGTTCATATTGCCTTGAATATAGATGTGCAAGATCAACCTGTCTTACGAATTCAAGCTTTTTACCGTTAAGATACCAGTCCGCTACATCCATCATCTTAAGTGCAAGAAGTCCGACAGCCGCCCCCTTCATCTTAAGCAGAACATTATAATCATACACTGCATCAAGAAAATATCTGTAAACATAATACATAAGTATCTGTTCATACTCATGCTGGTTATCTTCATAATACTTATTGAATTCATTTACAATATTCCTGAATGTCATGGCGTCCTTACAGGTTTCATAGAAAGTATTAATCTCCTGTGTATATATGTTCCAGTCTGTATTAATAATCTCCATTCCTTTGAATCTGTCAAACAGATGTTTTGTATACATATATGCATCAGGCCGCATAGCTGCACTATCGCGTGCCTTGTCAAGCTTATGTTCCCTATAATCTTCCTTTGCATATCTTTTACACACACCTATTATAAGTTCATCTCTTTCCCTGTCAAGATAATGCTGTATATCTTTTGCAAACATAAGCAGAAGTACTGCTCTTTCAGCTATCGTATAGTCTCTGTCTGAAACTATGTTATAAGCTATAGTCCTTGCCTGTCTTAGCTGCATATAGGTTATGGGATCTATGTCGTTGTATGAACTCACCTCTTCATCACTGTCTTTTATGTCAAATGTAAGCTCGTCCTTATATCCTAATATAAGCTCACCTGCTGTTTTACACGATGGTGCTATGCCAATCTCTCTTACACTTCCATACTCATTAATAAATCTTGGGAACTCTGCACATGTTTCACACAGCTTATCCTCACCAAGTTCAATATATAAATCACACAGGTTATTATCATTTAAAAAAGGACATCTGCCATTATTCAGTGTAAATGTACACCCACCATCCTCTGATGGCACCATTACACTCTTAAGTCTTTTCCCGAAGCTTCCCTTTACCTTCTTGTAATGCTTATAAGAAGCCTCATCAACATCAACATCCCATCCGGCACAACATGTATCAGTACATGCCCCTGCTATACACTTAAAATCCTTATAATAAGCTGGCGTTACTATCTTCATATATTTTCCTCTTACTGCATTCTTTTCTTATCTGTCATACTCTTAATAAATGTATATATTGTGGTTGCAAAAAGCACTGCAAATATAGCACATGAAATAAAATACATGTAAAAAAGATATGGTCTTGCTATCAGCCATTCTGTCATAGGTGATGTATACACTTCATTCAGCGTAAACATGTCGTTAAACACTGGTGTCATCTGCATAAGCTGTGGATATTTTGCTATAGCTATATACGCAAGCATACCTATAGCCGGAAATGACATACAGCCAGCTATAAGTGCTGCCACTATACTCACCGTTCTTACTATAAATGCTTTACTGTCTATCTGCTTTCTTGTAAGTATATTAAATATAATAGCAGCTACAGTAAGTATTATCATAAACATATAATCGTCTATAAGCAGTGCCACTATGCTAAATAAGCTCTCACCCTTAAGTGTTGGATACTGTGCCATAAGCATATAGAAATTATAAACTGCTTTAATTCCTGTGTAAAACGCACCTATGATTATCACTCTGAATATTATATTTATAACTCTTCTTCCATTATTATCCTGCATAATAATCCTCCATTCTCCTTAACATGATGTCAACATAACCTGTTATCCTTAAAATTCCCCCAAAATCCAAAAAACATATCTAGTATAACATAATTAACTGACAAAACAATAACAAAGCTGCTGTAATTAACATATTTTTCATTGACAGAATATTTTTTCCTTATTGAAATACTATGCACTTTGAGTGTATAATTATAACATTATATTAATATCAGTCTTTACATTTTGTCTGATATTAAAAAGCACAGAAAGGATAAGAAAATGAACAAGAAAAAACTCTCCGTATTAAAGCGTATCTCTATGCTTTCAGCGGTTATCTTGTTAACTCTTACTGCAGCATTTTCACTAACAGCATGTGGTAAAAGTAACATTCCTGAAAATACTGTATTTTCAGCAGATGACCTTGCTGGTAAGTCAGTAGGCGTACAGTTAGGAACTACCGGTGATATATATGTTTCCGATATGGAATCTGATGGCTCCGGAACTAAGGTAGAAAGATTTAACAAAGGAAATGATGCCATACAGGCACTTAAGCAGGGCAAAATCGATGCTGTTGTTATCGATGCACAGCCTGCTAAAGCCTTTATCAATGCCAATAGCGACCTTTGCATGCTTGATGAAGATTTTGTAACTGAGGATTATGCTATATGTATAGCAAAGAATAACAGCTCTTTCACATCTAAGGTCAATGATGCACTTAATGTACTTATTAATAATGGAACTATTGATAAAATAATCAGTAATTATATTGGGGAAAATGCTTCAAAGCAGCCATATGAACCTACAGGTTCAGGTGAAAACGGTACTCTTACAATAGCTGTTAATGCTTATTTTGAACCTTATGAATACTATAATAATGGTAAGGTAAGTGGTATTGATATTGATATATCTAATGCAATAGCTGATTATCTTGGAATGAAGCTGTCTGTTGAAGATATGGAATTCGATTCTATAATAACTGCCGTATCTTCAGGAAAAGCTGATATGGGTATATCTGGTATAACTGTAACAGAGGAACGTAAGAAAAATATTGATTTTACTATCCCATATGCTACTTCAAGCCAGGTTATCATTGTAAGAAATAATGATGCAGCACACCAGGGAACAAGCTTTTCAGACAAATTTAAAACTGATTTTATTAAAGACGGCAGATATCAGTATCTTCTAACTGGTCTTAAAAACACTTTAATCATTGCTTTGTGTGCAGCTATTATGGGTATTGTCATAGGCTTCCTTATAGCTGTCGTAAGATCTAACCACGATAAAACTGGTGGCATGAAAGTACTTAACTTTATATGTAATATTTACCTGACTGTCATACGTGGTACACCAACTATGGTTCAGTTGCTTATTATTTACTATGTAATATTCAGTTCTGTCCAGGTTAACAAAATAATTGTTGCCATACTTGCCTTCGGTATTAACTCTGGAGCTTATGTAGCTGAAATATTCCGTTCAGGTATTATGTCCATTGATAACGGACAGTTTGAAGCAGCACGAAGCCTTGGCTTAAGTTACAGAAAAACAATGAAGCTTGTAATACTTCCTCAGGCATTCAAGAATGTTTTACCTGCACTTGCCAACGAATTCATCGTTCTGTTAAAGGAAACCTCTATCAGTGGTTATATAGGACTTAACGATCTTACACGTGGTGGTGATATTATCCGAAGCATAACTTATGACCCTATGCTTCCTCTCTTTGGTGTGGCTATCATCTATCTTGTATTAGTTGTTATCCTTTCATCACTTGTAAAGAAACTAGAAAGGAGATTAAGAAGCAATGAGCGACACTAATGTAATACTTGAAGTTAAGAATTTAAAAAAGACCTTTGGAGACCACGAAGTACTAAAGGATATTAATACTACTGTTAAAAAAGGTGAGGTTATCGCCATAATCGGTCCATCCGGATGTGGTAAGTCTACATTCTTAAGATCTCTTAACCTTCTTGAAGTACCTACTTCAGGTCATATTATATATGAAGGTAATGATCTTACTGAAAAAGGGGTAGACCTTGATAAGCTAAGACAGAGTATAGGAATGGTATTCCAGCACTTCAATCTTTTTCCTAATATGACTATTAAGAAAAATATCACGCTTGCACCTGTACAGCTTGGACTAATGTCCAAAGAAGAAGCTGACAAAAAAGCAATGGAACTTCTTGAACGAGTGGGTCTTCTAGATAAGGCTGACTCATATCCAGATATGTTATCCGGCGGTCAGAAGCAAAGAATCGCTATAGCCAGAGCTCTTGCCATGAATCCGGAAATCATGCTCTTTGACGAACCTACATCCGCTCTTGATCCTGAAATGGTTGGTGAGGTTCTTTCTATCATGAAAGAGCTTGCAGCTTCCGGCATGACTATGATTGTCGTAACTCACGAGATGGGATTTGCTAAAGAAGTATCAAGCAGATGTATGTTTATTAATGAAGGCCGCATCGAGGAAGAAAATGAACCTAAGACATTCTTTGAACAGCCTAAGAGTGAAAGACTCAGGGATTTCCTGTCTAAGGTGCTATAAACTGAATTGTTGTTTAGCATACATTCGGTTGGTGAACTGACGACATAATATAAGTGAAAATAGGTGCTGCGCATACATCATCGATGCCAGAAGTTTCAATTGGATATTTCTAAGACTTTTCTTATA
>OGKG01005155.1_pt1 | contig 10341 bp, 8 predicted proteins | sample 1572201 | NCBI WGS metagenome assembly OGKG01 (sample SAMEA2582146, study PRJEB24529) | metagenome | biome: Human gut stool | place: China | collected 2011 | reverse complement strand
CCGAACTACAAGTATGCGGAGGCTGCGAACACAGCCAGGACCTCGGCCCAGTCCGGCCCCTGACCGTGGATCACAATATCGTCGTACCCCCCCGCCTGCAACGCCTCCAGCTTGGCGTTGTATTCCACATTGACCGCGGCAACCGCCTGTGAGACAGAGACGGTCTCCGGGGCGCTGGGCTCGCTGGTAAAGAATATCCCAAAGGGGGAACTGGCGATGGCGGCAATCAGCACCACGACAACGAGAACGATCAAAACAACAGCGCCGCCTGCCAGCCCGATCAAACTCCCCATCATAGCGGCCACGGCCCGGACCACCGCTGCCGTCAGCCTCCGGCCCAGCTCGGCGGCTCCCTTTGCGGTGCGGGCCGCCTGCTGGGCCAGGCGGCGCTGGGCGGACTGCCGGGCGGCCTGGGCAGGTTTTTGGAACGCTTGGACAAATCGCCGGGCAGGCTTCTCGGCTCCCCGGACCTTGGGCCCCAGAGGCGCCTTGCCTCCCGGCAAGGGCGCGGCGCGTCCCTTCGTACCTGGGGCTCCGGTCTTGGGGGTTGCCCCGCCCATGACAGGGCGGCGAACATCCTCCCCTGGCCTCCAGACACCCGGACCGGACCGCCGCCCCTCGCCGGGGCGGCCCTCACCGCGATATGCGGCGGACCTGGGCCCGCGGGCTGGCTCCCGCCCCGCCTTTGCGGAAGGTGCTTCCGTCGGCAAGGCATCCGGGCGCGCCTGTCCCTGGAGGGCCTTGCCCCGCCCGCGCTCTTTTGCCGCCATCCGGGGGCGCTCCCGGATGGGGACCGCCTGCTGTCCGCCTGGGCTCCGCTCCCTGGGGACTGTCCCTTGCCGCTGGGGCCTCTGACCTTCCACCGGCCTCCGCTCCTTGGGGGCGCTTGTCGGCTGTCCCTGGGGCGGGACCTCCCGTTCCGGCCGGCCGTCTCTATTTTCCTTTGCGCTCTGCGTATTCCCGGCACCGGATTTCCTCTTGTGGTTTGGCCGGAGGGCCTGTATAAATTCATCCGCGCCCTGAACTCCGGCCTGTTCCACCTGGTCCACAGCATAGGAGCCGTTTTCGGCCTCCCGCTCTTTCCGCTGGTCCACTTCCCGGACCAGCTTCTCTTTCATCAGCCGTCCGGCCTGTCTGGGCGGACCGGCGCTTTTTCGTCTGCCCTTCGGCTTGCCCGCCTTGGGCTTTTCCTTGATCTCCGGCATGGTTCCTCCTTACTCGATACATTAAAAAAGAACTCCCCTCAATTTGAGGGGAGTTTTGACATGGCTTCACTTGTCTGTGGGAGTGGTGTTCCACAGTTGATACAGGGCCCCGGTCCGGGGAAACTCGTTGGCAAACGGGACAATAGCGCCGCCGACACGGAGCAGGCCGTGACCGGCCTCCGCGTTGGTGACATAGCCCATCTGGTTTTCCGAGATATTGAGCAGTTTCGCCAGCTCCGCCCGGTCTGTGGCGGCCTGGTTGAGAAGCACCAGAAACTCACTGTTGGCGAACATGAGCCGGGCCGTCTCGGAGCGCAGGCACTCCTCCACATTCTGCGTGGCGGCGGTCAGGGCCGCGCCGTACTTGCGAAACCGCTTCCATGCCTTGTAGAGGAATTGGGCGGAGTAGTAATACTTGAAAAACAAGTGGGCTAAACTATAGACGCCTTACCGCCTCGCGGCGGCGGGTTTTCCATAGCTCGCCCCCGAACCGTACTTACACCTCTCGATGTATACGGCTCTCTATTTATCCACCCTACGAATTTGTGATTGTTTTGTAGCAGTCCTCGCACACAATCAGCGTCTTGCGGCGCTTTTTCAACATAAATTGTTCCCAGGGCTCGTTGCCGGAAAGACTTTTCAGGTTCTTCACCTGGTAAATCATAACCGGGAGTTCATTTTTACAGCACAGCTCACAGTATCCGGTCATAAATCTGGCAATGACTTCCTTGGGTCGGATGGAGTATCTATAGTCCGGCGTTGTGTCCATGTCTAATTTAGACGGCGCACTTTTCCGGAAACCGTTATGGTAGAACTCGGCCCGTTTTATCCCGTGTTTTGTTTCGTATTCTATGCCAAATATGCGGTCTCTCGTATATTTCTTCTTGACTTTCGCTGCGGAGCACCGCATTTTCCTTGCGATAGTCTTATACATGCTGTACTCCATGACATAGCAAAACTTGTTCAGGACAGATACATTCCGTGCCAGACGATAATAGTTGTAGATACCCCGGATTTCTCCGTTGAATTGTGCGAGGATTTCAATAGGTTCTTTGTTTTGCAAGCCGTTCCTTGCCACAGGCATCCAAATTTCTTTCCCCGTGCCATCCTTTTGTATATTAAGCGCCCTATACTTTTGCAGTTTACCCATCCATTTTTCCTTTGGAAGCAGGAGGACAACGCGCCCATTATAGGCTCGCTTTACGCCGCCCTTTGTCTTTTTGACCGCCTGATTCTTGCTGATGGTGATGTCGTATCCCAGGAATCTTGCCTTGTCATGTCCGTGGGTAATCAGGGTTTTCTCAGGCGACATGGTGAGGTTCAATTCCTGTTTCAGAAATTCACTGACGGCGGTCTTGATTTGTTCGGCGTCCGCTTTATTTCCAATCACGCCAATTAGAAAATCATCGGCGTAACGGACATATAGAACTCTGCGATAGTTGGGGTCCATTGGCTCCCGACTGGGGGTAGATAGCAGGATTGCCTGTAATTTCTTCTGCATGACTTTGGCGTCTTTCCGTTCTTCTTCGCTCATGGTGTTCCATTTTTTGGCGTTTCGTTCTCTGGTTCGCGCATAGTGGTGGTTGGCATTGACATAGTCGTTGCTGAACCGCCGCTTGTCGCCCTTGCCGAATTGCGCCCGGAGCTTTTCCATGAACAGGTCCAGCTCGTTCATATAGATATTCGCCAAGAGTGGACTTACCCCGGAGCCCTGCGGCGTGCCACTGTAGGTCTGGTGCTTCATCCAGTCCTCCAGATACCCGGCCCGGAGCAGCTTCCAAATCAGGTCTATGAAAGCCTCGTCCTTTATCCTTCGTTTCAGAATGTTGACCAGGATGTGGTGGTCGATGTTGTCGAAACACCCTTTGATGTCGCCCTCCACAAACCAGCTGACGCCGGTGAAGGTTTTCTGTATCTGCGACAGGGCGGTATGACAGCTTTTTCCGGGCCGAAAACCATGAGATGTGCTTTGAAAGGTCGGTTCATAGATGCTTTCTAAAATCATGCGAACGGCTTCTTGTACCAGTTTGTCGTCTGCCGCCGGGATACCCAGCGGGCGCAGCCCGTTTCCACTTTTCTTGGGGATGTACTGCCTCCTGGCGGGGTGGGGTTGATAACTGCGGTCCCGCAGTTTTTTAATCAGGGACTCAATTCGCTTCAGGCTCATACCGCTGAGGGTAGCGCCATCTGCTCCAGCCGTCGTACTCCCCTTGTTCGCATATAGGTTCTGATAGGCCAGAAGGTAGAGCTGAGGGTTATACAGGTTGCGGTAAAGACGCTCATACTGGTAATGCGCTTTCTGCGCGTGCTTTCGTAGGGTTTCCAATACTGTCTGTGGACTTCTCATAGTGCCTCACGCACCTTTCCTTTTCAGTATCAGGGGATAAACTGCCACCCTTCGCCATGTGGACGCCATTAACGCCCTCGGACTACTATGGTGGCTCCGTGACCGTGCCGGATATTCAGGCCCAGGCCATAGCTGTTTCCAGCGTTCCGGTTTAGGTCATCTCCGGTTAGAACTATGCAAATTGGCCTGTTCTGCTGTCGGATGCGACTTCCGTCATTTCCCGCTGACTGCGGGCGGCTGATATGGATGTGTACGCATTTGGCGATTTACCTTCACCACTTGCCCATATCACACGGCGCATATAGTCATCTTTTCGCCGTGGCGGACGATAACGCTCCTCTGACTATCGTTCAGGCAGTTTGGCTTTCATCCTCATGCAGAACTTTTCATCTTGGCACTCAGTCGCAGCGTGATGACTGGCTGACTTATGCCTTTTCCGGCGTGCTGTGTTCCCCTTGGGATTTCTCTTGCGGGTAAGCCGGATGATGACAGGGTTTCAGATTTCACATTTTCCCTTCCACTTGCCAAAGGTGGAATTTGCATAGTCCCGCGCTGCCTGCGTTGCTTCAGGCGGCTTCCGGACGCACGTACACCTCATCCACGAATACCCAGGTGTATTTCCCGGCCAGGCGGTTGGTGGCTACCCGGTTTTGAATGGTCTCCATGGTGACGTTGAGGGCGGTGGGCTTCAACTGGTCCCCCATCTCGTAGAGGTCAAAAACAATGATCCGGCTGTCTATGTCCACGTTGGTCTCATGGGCAAACATATTTAAGGAGCCCTCCACGAACAGCTCGGAGGCCAGGGCCAGCTCCTGGGCCTCCCGTTCCGGCTGGCGCTTGATCTCGTTCCTCCAGTCGGAGAGGATGGGCTGGCGGGCCTTGCCGCCGCTCTTGATGAAGTCGTGGTACACGCTGGCGGTGCAGCGGTCAATGATGGATTTATGGAAAGCCCCCAACTGGCCCTCTCCCATCTGCTGTTCGCAAATGCTCATCAGCAGTTCGGACTTGAGGGCCACCGGGTTTTCCCCCATGCCGTAGCCTCTGGCGATTTCCAGAGGATTGATGTGGTGGCGGCTGTTTGGGGAGATCTCCAGGACGATCCCCCGGAGGGCCCGCACCAGGTCCCCATACTCGCGCTCGGCGTCGATGATGATAATATCATCATTGGTAGACAGGGCGATAAAGGTGATAAACTCCTTCATGGTGAAGGACTTGCCGGAGCCGGAGACGCCCAGGATGAAGCCGTGGGGATTGAGGAGATTCTTGCGGTTGCAGATCAGAAGATTTTTGCTGACGGCGTTGACGCCGCAGTAAATGCCCCCCATGTCCTGAATCTCCTGGACGCGGAAGGGCATCAGGGAGGCCGCGGCCTCGGTGGTCAGCGTGCGGGTCACGTCGATGGAGCGCAGGCCATAGGGCAGGGCGGTGTTAAAGCCGTCCTCCTGCTGGTATCTGAGAATGGAGAAGTCACACAGGGACTTGGAGAGCAGGGTCTCCGTGTCGGCGTCGAGCTGTTCCAGTGTGTCGGCCATGTGCAGCAGGGTCACATTGGCATAGACCATGCGCTGATCCCTGGTGCTCAGATCGTCCAGAAATTCCTTGGTCTCCGCCCTCTGCTGTTCCAACTCATAGGGGACCACGGCGGTAAAGTTGTTCCGGGCGTTCTGCCTCTGCTGCCACCTGGTAATATCGCTCTCAATACCCATGATCTGAGACTGCACATCCCGCACCGCTTCGTCGGTGGGGACCGGGAGCAGGTCGATGGACAGCACCAGCGTCCGGGGGAAGTCGGCCATACTGGTAATCATGTCGTCCTTGATGTAACTGGAATACTTCCGCATGAACAGCACCCGCCCCACTTTGCCGCCCAGTTCAAAGTGGTCGGAGAGAAACTTCATGCCGTCAGGGGCGATGTAGTCTTTGAAGCTGTGCCCCAGGCGCATGGAGGCGTTCAGGTCAAACTTGTAAAACTGTTCCTCGCCGGGCCGGAAGAAGTCGTGGAGGATGCGTAGGCGCTCATAGGTGTCCAAGGCTTTCGCGCCGCTGTCCAGACGCCCCAGGTTTTTCGAGAGGTCGGCGTCTACCCGGTGGAAAAATGCCCTGGCCTCCTCCGCGTTCTTACGGGCCACGGAGACGGTGATGTACTTGTCCTGGATGAGGTTGTTGCTGGCCGCCGCCTTTTCCGTGAGCACCCGGTTGTATTCCCGGCGGTACAGGTCCAGGTCATCCCCGCACTCGCGCATGAGGACGCTGTGCTGAAAGTCGGAGCTGTTGAGGCGGCGGTTGTGAATGGTGATCTTGGTCACGGCGTCGGTGGGCAGGCTGTTGAGGACGCCGCAGTAGGATGTGAACATATCCCGCTGGTCCTCGTAGGAGGCCAGGGAGTAGTTGATGTCCGCAAAGCGCCAGGTCTGGCTGAATCTGCCGTTGACCTGCCAGATCCCATCCTGCCAAACCCGCTGGATGGGGATGGACTGCTGTACGCTGCGGGGGATCTTAAACGGGACACGCTCGCCCCGGTTGGCCGCGGCAAGAGTTTTACGCATGGCGGCGCGCCCCCTTTCTGACTGGGGCCGCATAGGCCGGGAAAAGGGAGAGAAATTGCTTTTTCATAGGGACCTCCTTCAAAATGGACGGAAAGAGGCCATGACGGTCCGGCACCCAAATCTGCCGCGCATCACACCCCTTTCCGCTGAAATCAATCGCCGCTGCTGCGGACTGAATTGGAACACGATGGGGGGAGCCGCCAAAAGTCCCCTCAAATTGAGGGGACTTTCAGCCGTTCCCGGCGCTCAGGGTTTCTTTCCTGCTCCCCATATCTTTCTCTGCTCCGGCATGGCCTGGAGGTAGATATTCTCCGCCCGGTACACACGGGGCCCGGCGCACAGGACCTGGGACTTGAGAAACGCCCAGACAAACCGCTCAAAGGTCAGGCCGTTGTAGCGGAAAAAGCCGGTCACAGCGATGGGGGCGGCTGCCAGGATGCACAGCCAACTGGCGGCCTCCTGGCCCACAACGCCTTTGAACATGAGGTAAACCCCAACCGCCGCGCCTACGGCCAGGGCGGAACAGAGAAATTGCCGCGTGGACAGGCCGAAAAAGATCGTCTCCCGGTGCTGGTGGACTTCCTTTGGAATTTTGATCTCCATATTGCTATCACCTCGAAAATGGATTTTTTTGACACGTTTTTTGAAATATGAGATAATATTTGTAGGAAAAACCATACATTTCAAAACAAATAGAGGAGGATTTTTATGTTTCGGAATCTGACGCTGGCACAGCAAATGTTCTTTTTCGTCCTGGCCGTGTTCCTGATCCTGCTGGTATTCCGCATCCTAGTAAAGCTGAAACTGGCTCCTGTACTGCTCTACGCCGCCTGCGCGAACCTGATCTTCCCTGAATGGGTGGCAGAGCAGAAGGCGCTGTACTGGGCCATCCTGGCCGGTCTGGTGCTGGTGACGATCTTCCGCTGGGTCGGCCCCAGGCTGACCGCGCACATGGAGGAGCAGCGGATCATGCGGGAGATCGTGGAGCAGAGCCGGGCGGCGGAGGCCATGGGGTATCGGAATGACCAGATTAGTTTTGAGGTCAAGGAAGGCACTCCGCAAATCAAAATCAGGCAGTAAAGCAACAGGGGGATGGGCTGCAAGCTCGTCCCCCTGTTGCTTTGCCGAAAGTCCCCTCAAATTGAGGGGACTTTTTATAGGCCGAACAATTCTCGCACAATACGCTCGGCACCCTTTACCAGGCCAACCAACACCAGCATATTGAAAATAGTCTCCGCGATGTACTGCCAGGCCATGACCACGGGGGTCAAGTTGGTGTCCAGAACCGGGGAACCGCTGGACATGAAGGCGGAAAAAATGAGGCAGGCCAGGACGATCACGGCCCCCTCCATGCACACGCCGATATAGGACTTGATGAACTGCTTCCCCGCGAAACTGGTCCCTTCTCCGGCGAAGGTCGCCAGAGGGATCGGGGCCAGGGCAGTAAAAATGTAGAGGCGGAAAAAGCGGCCATAGACCGTCATAATGAGGATGAAGGACATCACCGTGATAAACAGGTTGCCCAGCATGGCTACCAGCCAGAGGGGGATGCTGGCTAAAAAGCCGACGTTTTCAATGGCGTCCACCATCTCCTGGGGCACCGTCACACCGGCGGCAACCATGCCGCCCATTCCGCTCATCACAGACTGGACAATGCCGCCGCAGATGGAAAAAACCACGGTCATGATCTCCATGGCGGAGCTCACCGCCACCTTGGCGGCAATAAAGCGGATGAAATGGCGCAGGGCGTATTCCGGCCTTTGCAAGTCCCGGAAACTGGCTGCGGACTGGAAGATTCCCATGGCGAAAAACAGCACCAGAAGGCCGTAGCCCACGGCCTTCAGCCCCTCATTGATGCCGACAATGGCGTTCCATATATCGCCGCCCCGGAACTCCTGGGGCGTGGTGGTAATCAGGGACCATATCTCGGTCAACTTGTCGTTCCAAATCTCAAAGGCGGATTGCAGAGCCTGCACCACCCAGTTATCGCTCACAGCCCCCACCTCGTTTCTTTCTTGGAGGGGGCGGCTGATTGAAAATCAGCCCCGCCTCCTTGTCAAAGTCAGTCGCCCGTACCTTATGGACCGCCTCACGCCGGGAACAGCCGAAGTAGGACCGCACATGGATTTGCTCGTTTGGTGTCTGTACGGTCATCTTCCATGCTCCAAAGGGTGTCCTGGTACAGGAGAGAATTTTGTTGTACTTCCGCATGGCAGGTCACACCACGCCGATAGCGGACAAAATCTCCTTGGAAAAAGCGATGAGCAAACCACCGAATACGCAGAGGATGCCCTGGGTGCGCTGGGAGGCGTCGTGAGACTGGATGGACATACCCAGTTGGACGATGCCCCAGCCCAGCACGATCACGCCGACGGCCTTAATGCACGAAAAAATGAAGTCGCTGAGGTTGTTGACAATGGTAAGGGGATCGGTGTCGGCGGCCAGGGCCGGGCAGGCCAGGGCGGCGCACAGGGTCAGCATGAGGACGGCGGAGAAATAGAGGCGGTGGCCCCTTCCGGTCCGCCACTGAGAAAGGGTATTCGGCTGGGGGTGTTTCTTGTTCAACATGAAAATCAACCTTTCTTATTCCAGAATTTCGATGTAGTCCAAACTCTCAAAAGGCACGGACAGGTCGGCCTGGGCGTAAGTCAGTCCGGGGTGGTGAACGTAGGGCGCTGCCCCGCCGTCCTCCGTCAGTTTGATATAGGGGTGCTTGAGAATGTCATACTTCTTGTCCATCACAGGGCGTTCCCCCCGGATGAACAGCAGGGCGTAGTCGTTGTCCAGGGTCCGCACCTCGTCGGGAGTCATCAACTCCCGACCCGTCTGCTGGTAGCTTACGGAACTGGAGCCGTGGGAGCCGCGGGACACGCTGCGGTTGCGGGTGTCCAGGGTCTCCTTGCCCAGCAGCTCGGAGATATACTTGTGGGTGGACGGCTCATTTCCGCCCAGATACACCAGCGTGTCGGCGTTGCCCAAAAGCCCTTCCCAGTCATCCTTGAACAGGGCCTTGAGGGCGGAAATGTTTTGGAGTACAATGGTGGACATGATGTTGCGGGAGCGCATGGTGGCCTGGAGCTTGCCAAAGTCATCCGGCAGGGAGACGTTGCAGAACTCGTCCATCATCAGGCGGACCGGGACGGGCAGGGCCCCCTGGTGTACCTTGTCGGCCTGGTAGTAGAGGGCCTGAAAGGCGCAGGTGTAGAGCATCCCCACCAGGTAATTAAAGGTGCCGTCGTTGTCTGGGATGATGGCGAACACGGCCTGCTTGCGCTCCCCCATGAGGCCCAGCTCCATATCGTCCCGCGAAGTGATGCGGGTGATCTGAGGCAGGATGAAAGCGGAAAGCCGGACAGCGGCGCTCAATAAAATGCTCTTGGCTGTTTTTCCGGCGGCCTGCTTGAAAATCTTATACTCCCGCACGGCCACATGATCCGGTTCTTCCTCCTCTAACGCCTCAAAGAGCATATCCAGGGGGGATTGAAAATCATCGTCATCCTCTCTGGCCCCGCCGTTCTCGATCATATACATGACCATCTCCAGATTTTGTTCCTCCGGCGGGGCTTCATGGAGCAGATACAGGATGAGAGCGGTGTCCAGGGCGATCTCGGATTTCTCCCAAAACGGGTCGTTGTTGGTGGAATTTTTCGGTGTGGTGTTCTTAATCAGATTGTTCACCAGTTTCATAGCGTCCTTGTCGTCCTTCAGGTATGGGAATGGGTTGAAGGCGTCGGAGCGGTCGGTGTCAATGAGGTCAAACACCTTGATAACATAGCCCTTTTCGATGAGCAGCGGGGCCACGGCCCGCATCGTCTCCCCTTTGGGGTCCGTGACCAGAAAACTGCAATTCGCCTGCATGAGATTGGGCTTGCAGAAAAACCTTGTCTTGCCCGCGCCGGAGCCGCCGATGACGATTTGCAGGAGGTTGCGGCGGTGTACCTTTCCATTGAGGCCCATGCGGACATTTTGTGTGAGGATGGTATTCTGGAAGGGTGCCTTGTCCCGGTACTTGCGGTCGAGCAGCTTGGGACTGCCCCACTTGGCGGAGCCGTGTTCTTCTCCCGGTCTGCGGTTTTCGCGGGTAGAGCAGCAGAGCGCCACGGCAAAGCCATAGGCGATCAGTGCGCCCAGCATAAACTTGAGCGTATACGGCGTCCACCGGACAGACAGCGGATGCTCCATCAACCATGAAAACCGTCCCATCAGTGTAAACACCGTCATTCCTGCTTTGTACTCCGTTGCC
>OGKG01005136.1_pt1 | contig 10377 bp, 8 predicted proteins | sample 1572201 | NCBI WGS metagenome assembly OGKG01 (sample SAMEA2582146, study PRJEB24529) | metagenome | biome: Human gut stool | place: China | collected 2011 | reverse complement strand
GTTACACATTTCATGCGCGTTGTGATGAAAATCCTGCTTTGATTCTGAAAGATGGCGCAACCCGCATTTTTCTTAATACAAGAGGAACAAATGCTGAAGAAGTTTCTGAGGAATTGATACAGTTTTTGAATTATATGGAACAATCTGCTTTGAATGTAGATATTCCAGATACAAACAAAAATCTTCTTAAAATTCATAAACATGTCAGGCAAATAAAAGCCAGTAAAGAGATGGGGGGGAAATTTATGCAGAGATGGGAAGAGGAAGCTATGTTAAAACGTGAAGGCAGAGAGGAAGGGCACAGTAAAGGACTGACAGAAGGGAAGATTTCCATTATTCGCTTTCAGTTTCTTACGAAACATAAGACTCCAGAATTGATTGCGGAGGATCTTGGACTTCCTCTGGAATTTGTTCAGAAACTCTGTGATCTGTTGGTAACGCATCCGAAAAAGTCTGATGCAGAACTGGTGGATCTGTTATAAGATTTCAGTATCATTTCAAAGGGCATGACTGTAAAAAGTCATGCCTTTTTGAATTCGTCTATAATCTTATGAATAAGCGCGCGCTGTGAAGACGTTCTGCATCGGTCTTTTTCCTGCAATCAGCACTTGAAATTTCTCTTCTTGTTTTGTATAATGGAAAGCAACGTGAATACGTGTATACAAAATAACTGACAGATGGGGTGCGTTTGTATGAGCAATATTACCATGATGGAATTGAGCAGAGAACTGGATGAGCAGTTCGACCGGCTTGTAAATGAATGTAGAGTATCTGGCGAGATCAATCAGGAACTTTATACAGAATATGACGTCAAACGTGGTCTGCGTGATGCCAATGGTAAAGGTGTACTGACCGGTCTGACGGAGATATCTGATGTCCTTTCGTATAAAAGTGTGAATGGAAAGAAGATGCCTGCAGAGGGGGAATTGTATTTCCAGGGATACAATGTACAAGATCTGATCCAGGGATTTGAAGATCGCAGATATGGTTTTGAAGAGACCACATATCTGTTGTTGTTTGGCAGTCTGCCCACACCGAAGCAGCTTAGAAGCTTTGTACGTATTGTAAAGAGTCTTCAGGAGTTGTCCGGACAGTTCCTGCGCGACGTAGTAATGAAGGCTACCAGCCAGAATCAGATGAATGCATTACAGAGATGTATTCTGACTTTATATTGTTATGATGCCAACCCGGATGAGGTAACAGTTCCCAATGTACTGCGTCAGTCCCTGCAGCTGATCGCAAAGATGCCGCAGATCGCAGTGCATTCTTACTGTGCATGGAGACATTTTCATGCTGACGACACGCTGGTGATCCGTCTGCCGAATAAAGATATGTCCATTGCGGAAAATATATTGCAGATGCTTCGCCCGGATGGGGAGTTTACCGAGCTGGAAGCGAAGGTACTGGATGTGGCACTGGTGCTGCATGCGGAGCATGGTGGTGGTAACAACTCTACATTTACCAATCATGTAGTCACTTCTTCTGGAACAGATACCTATTCTGCTACGGCAGCTTCCATTGCATCGCTGAAAGGTCCCCGCCATGGTGGTGCCAACCTGAAGGTACAGCAGATGTTTGCTGATATTAAGAAATGCTGTCCGGATTATGAGGATGAAAAAACACTGACCAAATATCTGGAAGGTATGCTGGATAAAAAAGTATTTGACAAATCCGGTCTCATCTATGGTATGGGCCATGCAGTCTATACACTGTCCGACCCTCGTGAAGTGATCCTGAAATCCTATGCAAAGCGGCTTTCTGAGGAAAAAGGACTGCAGAAAGAATATGAGTTGTATGAGAGAGTAGAGCGTCTGGCAGGCGAAGCAATCGCCAGAAAACGTCATCTGTTCAAACCAATCTGTGCCAATGTGGATTTCTACAGTGGATTTGTATATTCCATGCTGGGGATCCCGGAGGAGCTTTATACACCGATCTTTGCAATCTCCCGTATTTCCGGATGGAGTGCCCATCGACTGGAGGAAGTTGTCAACAATGGTAAGATCATCCGTCCTGCGTACAAATATGTGGGATATCACAGACCATACTGTGCATTGGATGAACGCCACGAATAATAGTTACAAATGCATAAAAAGAAGACGCGATTTTCTGGCAGATAGTCAGGGAATCGCGTCTTTTTGTTGTGATATTTTACAAAAAAGTGATGGCAAAAATGAGAAATATGACGAAAGTGATTATGGACGACAAAAATCACTTGTATTTATCTGAAAAAAGCCGTATGATTGATTCATAAGAACTGGAAACGTTTCCAGAAAAGGATGATCAGGAGGATAATGATATGAAAAAGAGGTTAGTAGCACTGACACTTACATGTGCACTTGCAGCGACTGCGCTTGCAGGATGCGGTGGATCAACTGGCGGGGACAGTACAGCTTCCGGTGACTCTACAGCAGCAACCGAGACTTCCACAGCAGCAACCGAGACTTCCACAGCAGAAGGTTCTGTATATTATCTGAACTTCAAGCCGGAGCAGGATCAGCAGTGGCAGGATCTGGCAAAAGCTTACACAGAGGAGACCGGTGTACCGGTAACTGTTGTAACAGCAGCATCTGGTAATTATGAGACAACTCTGATGAGTGAGATGGGTAAGAGCGGAGCACCGACTCTGTTTCAGGTAAACGGACCGGTTGGTCTGGCAAACTGGAAGGATTACTGCTATGACCTGTCTGGCAGTGATATTTACGGACAGCTTACCAGTGACAACTACGCACTGAAAGAGGGAGACACCGTATATGGTGTTGCATATGTAATCGAGTCTTATGGACTGATCACAAACAAAACATTACTTGAGAAGGCTGGTTATACCATTGATGATATCAAATCTTTCGCAGACCTGAAGAAAGTGGCTGAGGACATCACCGCCCGTTCTTCCGAGCTTGGATTTGCTGCATTCACATCCGCTGGTATGGATGGATCTTCTGACTGGAGATTCAAGACTCATCTGGCAAACCTGCCGATCTACTTTGAGTATCAGACAGATGGCATCAGCAGCACAGATGCAATCAAAGGAACCTATCTCGACAACTACCGTGACATCTGGGATCTGTACATCAACAACAGCACCTGCGATCCGGCAGAACTCTCTGCTAAGACCGGTGATGATTCCAGAAATGAATTCCTGGCAGGCGATGCAGTCTTCTTCCAGAATGGTTCCTGGGAGTATGGTAACCTGACTGGCGAAGATGGATACACTGACGACGATCTGGCAATGATCCCGATCTATATCGGTGCTGGTGATGAAGCAAATCAGGGACTGTGTACTGGTACAGAGAACTACTGGTGTGTAAATAACCAGGCAGATGAAGCTGATATTCAGGCAACACTGGATTTCATCAACTGGTGTGTAACTTCTGAGCTGGGAACCAAGAGCATGGCAGACGATATGGGATTCGTTATTCCGTTCAAGGGCGCACAGGAATCTCCGAACCTGTTTGTAAAACAGGATACTGCTTACACTGCAGAAGGCAAGACTCCGGTATCATGGAACTTCACAACCATGCCGTCTGAGGAGTGGAAGAATGGCTTAGGACAGGCACTGACCGCTTACGCAGCAGATCAGACCGATGCAAACTGGGATGCAGTAGTATCTGCATTTGTAGATGGATGGGCAACTGAGTATCAGCTGGCAAATGGACAGTAGATAACGGAACAGCAGAACCGTTGAAAAGGGCAGGCAAGTTACTTGCCTGCCCTTTTTATCGCAAAATTCTGACTGACGAGAGAAAGGAGTACAGAATTTATGGAAAAAGCAGTCAAACGATATGCACCGATATTTGTACTGCCCACATTCCTGGCATTTGTGATCGGTTTTATTCTTCCGTTCATAGAAGGACTGTATCTGTCCTTCTGTCAGTTCACTACCGTAAAGGACGCAAAGTTTATCGGAATCGGCAATTATCAGCGGATCTTTACGGACAGTACATTTACAAATTCTTTTAAGTTCACGGTGTTATTTGCAGTTGCTTCGATTGTGTTGATCAATGTGATTGCATTTATCTTGGCATTGCTTCTGACACGGAAATTAAAAGGAACCAATATTTTCAGAACCATCTTTTTCATGCCGAACCTGATCGGTGGAATCGTGCTTGGATATATCTGGCAGATTCTGATCAACTGTGTGCTTTCCATTGTTGGAAAACCGCTTCTGGCATTGAATACCAGTGCAGGTTACTGGGGACTGATCATCCTCATGTGCTGGCAGCAGATTGGTTACATGATGATCATCTATATTGCAGGACTTCAGAATGTATCGGATGATCTGATCGAGGCAGCACAGATCGATGGAGCTACCTGGTGGAAGACCCTCTGGAAGGTAAAGCTTCCTATGGTAATGCCGTCTATCACCATCTGTGTATTTCTGACATTGACCAACTCCTTCAAGCTCTTTGATCAGAACCTGGCTCTGACCGGTGGAGATCCGAACCATTTCACAGAGATGCTTGCTCTCAATATTTACCAGACCTTCTATGCGAGGGCAGGAGCCCAGTGGAAAGGACTTGGACAGGCAAAAGCAGTTCTGTTCTGTGTTCTGGTCATTGCAATCTCCATGATCCAGCTGAAGGCAACACGTTCCAGGGAGGTGCAGCAGTAGATGGGTAAGAAAAAGAGAATGATAGATTCTATATGGGTTGTACTTTTATCCATACTGGCAGTATTATATGTATATCCCATTATTATGATCCTGTTCAATTCCATGAAAAAGGAGACAGCGATCACCACCGCGGGCGCATTCAGCCTGCCGACTGCAGATGCCTTTGCAGGTATTGAAAATTATATCAATGCCATTGCATCCAAAGGATTTCTGCAGAGTCTGTGTTATAGCCTTCTGATCACCATTACATCGGTGATCGCGATCCTTGTCTGCTGTTCCATGTGCGCATGGTACATTACCAGAGTCAAAGGACCGGTATCGAAGATGTTATATTTCCTGTTTGTATTTTCTATGGTGGTTCCGTTTCAGATGGTTATGTTCACCCTGTCACAGACAGCGGACAGTCTGAAGCTCAACACTCCGTGGAATATCTGGATCATTTATCTGGGATTTGGAGCAGGACTGGCAGTATTTATGTTTGCAGGCTTTATGAAATCCATTCCGCTGGAGATCGAAGAAGCATCCATGATCGATGGATGTAATCCGATCCAGACCTTTTTCCTGATTGTGCTTCCGATTCTGAAGCCGACGCTGGTATCTGTAGGAATTCTGGAAGCTATGTGGGTATGGAACGATTATCTTCTGCCGACACTGGTACTGGATATCAAGAAATACAAGACGATCCCCATGTTGATCCAGTATTTCCGTGGAAGCTACGGAAAAGTAGAGATGGGTCCTATGATGGCAAGTATTATGCTGACAGTTATCCCGATCGTGATCGTATACCTGCTCGGACAAAAACATATTATCAAAGGAGTAGCTGCAGGAGCAGTTAAAGGATAATTGATGTTATGACCATCAAAGATATTGCAAAAGAATCCGGATATGCAGTAGGAACTGTGTCAAGGGTATTAAATAATCATCCAGATGTATCAGAGAAAGCAAGAGAGACAATCCTGGCGGTGGTGGAAAAGCACCATTTCCGATTAAATAACAATGCAAAACATCTGAAGCAGCAGGCCAGCAAAGGCATTGCAGTCATTGTGAAAGGTTCACAGAATATGTTATTTGCTTCCATTGTGGAGCGGCTGCAGGGACTGATCGAGGAAAAAGATTTTGTCAGCTTCATCTATTATATTGGTGAGGAAGAAAATGAGGTGGAGCAGGCAGAGAGTGTCTGTCTGGAGCGGCATCCCAAGGGAATCTTCTTCCTGGGAAGTAATCTGGAGTTCTTCAGGGAACGGTTTGCAAGACTGGATGTGCCCTGTGTGCTGGTTACCAACTCAGCAGCAAAGTTATCTTTTTCGAATCTGTCCAGTGTCAGTACAGATGACGCTGCTGCAGCAGAGGCGGCGGTAGAATATCTGATCCGGCTGGGACATGAAAGAATCGGTGTGCTGGGAGGCCGGATGGAACGGTCGCATGCAGCATTTACCAGATGTATCGGATGTGAACAGGCATTTCGGAATCATGAGATGGTATTTGATAAGAAAAAGCAGTATGAACCGGCACTGTTTTCCATGGAAGAAGGCTATCATGCCATGGGAGCACTGCTTGATAAGATGCCGGAGCTGACTGCCGTATTCGCCATGGCGGATGTGCTGGCAGTGGGAGCGATCCGGGCGATCCGGGATCGAGGACTTCGGGTACCGGAGGATATCTCAGTGATCGGTTTTGATGGTATTGATCTGGGTAATTATCTGACACCCAGACTTACAACGATCCGTCAGAAGAGTGACAGGATCGCAGATCGCAGCATGGAGATCCTGGTTGACAGGATCGAGGAAGAAAAAGAAGCAATACATGAGCTGGTATCTTTTGACATTATTGCCGGAGAGAGTGTGGCGAAGGTGTCCGCGCAGAAGTAATATCCGGATGTTGGGAGACTCAGAACAGGAGGAACAAAAATGGCTGATATCACGTTTAAACATGTGGTAAAAACATATGATAAAGGAAATACCGTAGTGCCGGATCTGAATCTGGAGATCAAGGACAAAGAGTTTGTTGTTCTGGTTGGACCATCCGGCTGTGGAAAATCAACAACCCTGCGTATGATCGCAGGACTGGAGGAGGTATCAGGCGGTGAGCTGTATATTGGTGATCGCAAGGTCAATGACGTGCCGCCCAAGGACAGAGACATTGCCATGGTATTCCAGAGCTATGCGCTCTATCCACATATGACTGTCTATAAGAATATGGCATTTGCGCTGGAACTGAGAAAGGTTCCAAAGGATGAGATTGATAAAAAGGTAAGGGAAGCAGCAAAAATCCTGGGACTGGAAGAATATCTGAAGAGAAAACCAAAGGAGCTGTCCGGAGGTCAGCGCCAGCGTGTGGCTCTGGGACGTGCTATGGTGCGTCAGCCGGCTGTATTCCTGCTGGATGAGCCGCTGTCCAATCTGGACGCCAAGCTTCGTACAGAGATGAGAAGTCAGATCGCAGCACTTCACAAACGTCTGCAGACCACATTTGTCTATGTCACTCACGATCAGACCGAGGCTATGACCATGGGAGACCGGATCGTAGTCATGAAAGATGGAGTGATTCAGCAGTTTGATACACCGCAGATGCTGTATAACTATCCGTGTAATAAATTTGTGGCAGGATTCATCGGTTCTCCGCAGATGAATTTCCTTAATGTAGTTGTGAAAAAAGAAGGCGAGAATCTGTTCCTGACCTTTGGTACTTATAAGATCCCGGTACAGAAGCCGGAGCTGGAAGCTTATGTGGACAAAGAGGTGATCATGGGAATCCGGCCGGAAGACATTCATGCGGAAGAGTCATTCCTGTCTATATCAGAAGCTTCTAACATTGAAGCAAACGTGGATCTGGCAGAGATGATGGGTTCAGAAATTTATCTGTATCTGAACTGCTGTGGACAGAAAATGGTAGCAAGAGTACCGTCCCGTACTGGCATCCGTGCCGATGATATGGTGAAACTGGCTCTGGATGTGAATAAGATCCATGTATTTGATGCAGAGACAGAGAATGTGATCTGTCACTGATGAACAGACAGATCAACTATTCGGAGGGAACATGCTATGATGGATAAAACACAGCAGAAGAAGAGCAGTGGAGTCCTGATGCATCTTTCATCACTTCCGTCAGAATACGGAATTGGAAGTATGGGTGCTCCTGCCCGAAAATTTGTGGATTTTCTGAAGAAGGCGGGGCAGACATACTGGCAGATGCTGCCAATCTGTCCTACCAGCTATGGAGATTCGCCCTATCAGTCTTTTTCGGCTTATGCGGGAAATCCGTATTTTATTGATCTGGAAATGCTGGAAAGTGCCGGTTATCTGGAAGCGAAAGATTATAAGACGGTTGACTGGGAAAGTGCACCGGACCATGTGAATTATGGAGCATTGTATCAGAAGCGCTATCCGATCCTCAGAAAAGCAGTCAGAAGGTTTCAGGAGACTGCATCGGACGACTATGAGGCGTTTTGCAGGCAAAATGATTATTGGCTTCATGACTATGCTTCCTTTATGGCACTGAAGGCTGCCAGTGGCGGAAAAGCCTGGATGGACTGGGAACCGGCATTAAGAAATCGGGAGCAGAAAGCCCTTGAACATGCAGCAGCCGCTTATAAAGAAGAGATTGAATTCTGGAAAAGCCTGCAGTATCTGTTCTTTGAACAGTGGAAGGCTTTGAGAGAATATGCCAATGAGGCAGGACTTCAGATTATAGGAGATCTTCCTATCTATGTGTCTCTGGACAGTGTGGACGTGTGGGCACACCCGGAACTGTTTCAGCTGGATGAGAACAAAGTGCCAAGAGAGGTGGCGGGATGTCCGCCAGATGGATTTTCTGCTGATGGACAGCTGTGGGGAAATCCACTGTTTGACTGGGATTATATGAAACAGAATGGTTACCGGTGGTGGACCGCCAGGATTGGTTATCTGTGTAAAGTCTATGATATGCTCAGGATCGATCATTTCCGTGGATTTGATTCCTATTTTGCCATTCCTTATGGAGATACCAATGCAAAACGGGGATACTGGAAGCAGGGACCGGGCATGGATCTGTTCCATGCAGTGGAGCAGCAGATCGGAGCACAGAACATTATGGCGGAAGATTTAGGCTATATGACTGAGTCTGTGAAAAAACTGCTGGCAGACAGTGGCTTTCCGGGGATCAAGCTGTTACAATTTGCTTTTGACAGCAGAGATGGCGGAGGCACCAGTTATTTTCCGGAGGATTATCCACCAAACTGTGTGGCTTATGTGGGAACTCATGACAATGATACTGCAGTCGGGTGGACAACTTCTGCAGAGCCAGAGGATGTGAAGCGTGCCTATGATTATCTGGGTGTGACTGACGCTGCAGATATCAACTGGGTCATGATGCGTGCCATCTGGAACAGCCGGGCGAATCTGACCATTGTACTGGCTCAGGATCTGCTGGGACTGGGAAGCGAGTCCAGAATGAATAAGCCGTCCACCGTGGGCAGTAACTGGTGCTGGCGGGCAGTGGAAGGCTGCTTTACGGATGCACTGGCTGCAAAAGTGCGTGGAGAGATGGAGCGTTTTGGAAGGCTTGACAGACCGGATAAAAAAGTTTGAAAAAGTGCGAAAATATAGTTGACATCAGGTGCTGGCTGTGCTAAGATAACTAAGGTTATGAAATGAAAGAAGAGTATCCACTCTCACCTTGGCACATAGCACAGTCAGTGACCTGGGTTAATACAGTGTTGAAATGTGTTTTGCGGCACATTCCTTTTGTATGATAGGTGGATAGTTTTCTACCTATTTTTTTATGTTTCGGAGGTGTACAACTATTAGCGAATTAATGATCAACGAGCAGATCAGGGACAGAGAAGTCCGTCTGATTGGTCAGGATGGTGAACAGTTAGGTGTAATGCCCATCACAGAAGCGATGAAGTTAGCGAGGGAGGCTGAGCTGGATCTGGTAAAGATTGCTCCGACCGCAAAACCGCCTGTATGTAAGATTATCGACTATGGAAAATATCGGTATGAGCAGGCAAGAAAAGAGAAGGAAGCAAAGAAAAAACAGAAAACCATCGAAATCAAAGAAGTTCGCCTGTCTCCGAATATTGATGAGAACGATCTGAACACGAAGGTAAATGCAGCAAGAAAGTTCATCGAGAAGGGTAACAAAGTAAAAGTAACTCTTCGTTTCCGCGGACGTGAGATGGCTCATGTACAGAGCAGCAAACAGATTCTGGATGTATTCTCAGAGCGGATGGCAGATGTCGCAGTGGTCGATAAAGCTCCTAAGATGGAGGGCCGCAGCATGACTATGTTTTTAACGGAAAAACGTTAAGGATAAAATATTTTAGTAGTTTAGGAGGAATCAACATATGCCAAAGGTAAAAACAAGTAGAGCAGCCGCAAAACGTTTCAAAAAGACGGGAACCGGTCAGTTAAAGAGAATGAAAGCTTATAAGAGCCATATCTTAACCAAAAAATCTCAGAAGAGAAAGAGAAATCTTCGTAAAGCTACCATTACGGATGCTACCAATGTAAAGAACATGAAGAAGATTTTACCGTATTTATAAGATTTAGGAAGTTAAGGAGGAAGAAAGATGGCAAGAATTAAAGGCGGATTAAACGCTAAAAAGAAACACAATAGAGTATTGAAGCTGGCAAAAGGTTACAGAGGAGCCAGAAGCAAACAGTATAGAGTAGCTAAACAGTCTGTTATGAGAGCTCTTACCAGCGCTTATGCAGGACGTAAACAGAGAAAACGTCAGTTCAGACAGCTGTGGATCGCTCGTATCAACGCAGCAGCACGTATGAACGGAC
>OGKG01005133.1_pt1 | contig 10387 bp, 9 predicted proteins | sample 1572201 | NCBI WGS metagenome assembly OGKG01 (sample SAMEA2582146, study PRJEB24529) | metagenome | biome: Human gut stool | place: China | collected 2011 | reverse complement strand
ATTAAATACTCCATCAATACTATTAATAGTATTAGGTCCTATTTTCTCTACTTTAGGTTCTTCTACAGTGCCATCATTCTTAGTATAGTAATATGTTACTGTTATTTTACCTTCAGTATATTTACCATCTTTATTTTCAGGTAATTTATTTTCATTTAATGTATATCCTAATATTTCTTTAGGACTAGTGGTATAATTAGTACCTGCTAGTTTTTCTCCTAATTCTTCTTTTGGAGCAATTTCACTATTAGTATTTTCATCTTTAAATAATACTTCTACAGTACCTTTAATTTCTACATTAACATCTTCAGAATCTTCAGTTCCATCAGTAGTAGTATTATTAACTACTGTAACACCACTAGCTATATTAGTTAACTTATCACCATTAATACTTATATAATCATTATATTTTACCATATATTCAATAGTAACATTAATAGGATAAGCACTCATATATTTATCTATATTATAAATCTTAGTCCAAGTAATAGTATTATTTTCTTCATTATATATACCATTATTCAAAACACTATTATTAACTTCTATACTTTGTGGTAATGTATCAGTAATAGTAACTCTTACTACATCACCTTCTCTAACATTATTAAGTGTTGTATTATAATTTATTGTGTAACCAACTTTATTATCTAAACTTGTTACAGTATTCATATTTGCTTTTTTAGTAATAACTTCATCAGTATAACTAAATTTTTTAGCAGTATATAAAACATTTATAACATTCTTAGAAATATCTGTTGAAATAACAAGACTTTCTGGATTTACGCTATTAAATTCATAGCCATTTCCTGCATCTGCAAGATAAGCATTCTTATCATTATCATTTAGAGTGATAACATCACCCTTATGAGCACTTCTTGTATCACTAGAACCTAAATAATTTCTATCATTAGGATTAGTTATTTCATCTTTATAATAATTAATAACATAATTATATGTATTTTGTACCCAATATACTTCGGCACTTTCACTACTTGTAATAGGATTTGTTAATCCATCACCAGTTAGTGTAAATGAATTATTATTATCATTACCATTAGTTCTATACCAACCAGTAGCACTATCTTTATCTTTTATTTCAATATTAAATGAATATACTTTTTCTTCTTCAGTAATATCACCAACTTTAATAGTTACATCTTTACCATTAACAGTAATATCTTGACTATCTTTAGTACCTTCAACATACTTAAAGTTATCTCCAATTACATCTGTTAATACACCATTAGTAGCAGCAATAGAAGTTTTTATATCCTCAAATATAGTCTTAAAGCTATCTGCTATACCTGTTGAATTTGCTTCTTTATAAAATCCTTTTTCTTCTTTGTTATACTCATAATAATCTCTGTATCCATAAACTCTAGTCATAGTAGTATCAGAAGATATTTTTTTAAGGACATCTTTAGCAGTAGCATCATTTTCGATACCATAACCAATAGAGAACACTGTTATTTTATTGTCATTCTTAGCTTCATATGCTCTATCCATTGCTCTATCAGTGGCACTCTTGCCATTACTACCACCACTAGTAGGTTGACCATCACCAATTACAACAATATACTTTTGAGCATTTGGATCAGTTATCTCTTTTAATTTATCAATAGCATTACTTAATCCTGCTTGTAAGTTTGTATTTCCTTCAGGATGCCCGAAATCACGAGCTGTTAATGCAGTATGACTAAACTTGGTAGCAATACTAGCACTTCCTGAAAAAGTAACCAAAGAAATATTAGTATTTTCTACTTTAGATAAACTATCAGAAAAATCAATTGCACCATTAACAGCACTTTCCCATTTATCTTGTATTAAAGCATTAGGCTTTTCGCCTCTATTATAATTACCTCTACAAGTAATTTTTGTACCATCAGCAGCAGTGTAATGAACATTCCAATTATCTTTAGATATGTAAGAATATCCATTTTTATCACTATCACAAATCATACTACCAGAAGTATCAAATACAACTACTACATATACTGGTTTTGTAACTGTAGTAGAATCTTCCTTGTTCTTTCCTTTCACTCTTAGTTCAACATTATATATTCCATTTTCAGCATCTAATTTAGTAACTGTCTTGGTAACTAGTGCTTCATCAGTTTCATAATCACCAGAATATATAGTTGCATTATTGCCATCATTTACTACTTTATTATTAATACCAACATCACCTTTAACTGGTTCTCTATTAGATATTTCATTAGCAAATACCTTAATAGGAGTCATTAAATCTGATACTATCATTGCTGTAAGTACTAATATTTTAGTAAACTTCATAAAATTTTTTTTCATTTAAACCCTCCTCAATATAATTAATAAATACTTTTTTTGATAATTATGATAATCTTTATGTGTACTACAAGTTTGAAGTATTAATATTTCATCATTTTTAGTTACTTCTACTCCTGTATCATACATAGACTTACTTTTTAATTTCTTTAAGTGATTTAAATATTCTTCTTCACTATTAAAATTAATATTCATATATGAATAATCAGTAGGTTCTACATACACAGAGAATATTTCATACCTCTTTTTAGTAGTACTAGTAGTTAAATCTACATACTTATGATTATCATAATAATCTTTATCATAAAACTCTTCTAATATCTTAAATGGCATATCAATTTTAGAAGAATTATGACCATAAATTAATAATTTTTTACTACTATCTATATCTACTCTATAATCTAAGTAAATACTACCCATATAGTTGCTATTACCATATGCATCATGATTTAAATAGTAGTCATTATCACTCCCCTGTAATACAGGTACTATATAATCAGTATTTTCTATTTCTAAAATACCTTTTATATTATTATTATTATATTCTTCTCTAACTTTAGTAATAACATCACTATAGTTAATAGGATTTGTTATGTTATCATTACTTTCTATATCAATATTAAGTTGATAATCCTTCTTTTTACTAGTAGGTAATTCTACTAACATCAAAGCAATACTTAATATTAAAATAGTACTTGTAATATAAATTATTACTCTTTTTTTATTTTCCATAATACCCCCATTAGATGGTTTACTATTATATCAGATTTTATCTTTTTGTCAATAATTACAACGAAAAAAGAAGTATTAACAAGAACCTTCTTATCAAACACTTCTTACTTCATCTATATTATGTACTGATATTATATATTTTAAACATCATTTTAATAATAATTTATTAATAACTTTATCAAATATTTCATTAAATTTATTTACTTCTTCTACAGTATTCTTACAAGATAAACTTATTCTAATACTATGAGTAGCTATATTATTATCTTTATATATACTATATACACTACTAGATAAATCACTAGTAGAACAAGCACTTTTAGTAGATATATAAATATTTTCTTCTTCCATAGCATGAATAAATGTCTCTGGTTTTATATTTAATATACTAAAATTAATTATATAGGGTATACTATTAGAAGTACTATTAATATGAATATTATCATATTTTTTTAAATTATTAAGTATTTTATTATTTAATTCTTCTACATATTTATAATTATCTTCAACCTTAGGAATAATAAGTTCTAAAGCTTTCATTAAGCTACATATTAATGGTAATGCTGGTGTACCGCTTCTGTAAACTGTAGTACTCTTTCCTCCATGAATTAAATTATCAATAACAATATTATCTTTCTTTATAAGTAAGCCTATTCCTTTCATACCAAATATCTTATGACCAGACATACTCATAAAATCCATATCATTAAAATCTACTTTTATTTTACCTATAGCCTGAGTAGCATCAACATGGAAATAACATTTAGGATAATTATTTATAATTTTTTTTATTTCTTTTATATTTTGTTTAATACCTAGTTCACTATCTACATAAGAAATAGCTACTAATATGGTTTTATCATTTATTAATTCTTTTAGATTATCTAAATCTATTAATCCATCTTTATTTATTTTAACATAATCAATTATAAAGCCTTTACTTTCTAAGTATTTAACTGTTTCTATAGTACTAGAATGTTCTAAATGTGTAGTAATTATATGATTACCACGATTCTTATATCTAGAAGCAACTCCTTTTAAAACAGTATTATTAGATTCTGATGCTCCTGATGTATAGATAATCTCACTAGATTTTACATTTAATAATCTAGCAATTTTCTCAGTAGCATATTCTTCTAACTCCTTAGATTTAACTCCAAGACTATGAATAGAATTAGAGTTTCCTGGATATTCAGTACATACTTTATTAAAAGTTTCTAATACTTTAGGATCAACAAATGTAGTGGCACTATTATCAAAATAAATCATAATATTCCTTCTTTCTCTTAGTATTTTATCACAGATATTATTTTTTTTAAAGTAAATTTATTTACTTATTTAAAATATTAGTTTATGATATTTACAGGTGATTTTTATGAATGAAAAGAATCTAATTACTTATTATAATAAATTTAATGAAGATAAAAGATTAACTAGAAGACATGGTATTATTGAATATAGGACCGCTACGAAATATATTCATGAATATTTAAATACTATGGATAATCCTAAAATAATTGATATAGGAGCAGGTACTGGTGCCTACTCTATTCCTCTTGCTAATGAAGGTTATGATGTAACAGCAGTAGAATTAATAAAGCATAATTTAATGACATTAAGGAAAAATAGTGATAAAGTAAAAGCTTATTTAGGTAATGCTATAGACTTACATAAATTTAAAGATAATACTTTTGATATTGTTTTACTATTTGGTCCTATGTATCATTTGATTAGTAATGAAGATAAAATAAAAGCTCTTAGTGAAGCTAAAAGAATTGTTAAAGAAAATGGTTTGATTTTTATTAGTTATTATATGAATGAATATGCTATTATTACTCATGGTTTTATGGAAAATACTATTAAAGAAGATATTAAAAATAATCTTATTGATCATAATTTTCATATTACTCCTAATGAAGATGATTTATATAGTATGGTTAGATTAGAGGATATTAATTATTATAAGGATACTTTAAATTTAAAAAGAGTTAAAATACTATCGCAAGATGGTCCTACTGACTACTTAAGAAAAATTATTAATAAAATGGATGAGGAAACTTTTGAAATATATTATAAATATCATTTATCTATATGTGAAAGAGAAGAACTACTAGGAGCATCTTCTCATGTACTAGATATACTTAAAAAATAAATAAATTTTAACACAATTGTAAAATATGTTAAAAAAATGAGTAGAAAAACTAGGTTTCTACCCTTTTTTTATTACTTTATTACATAATGGAATTAGTATTCCTCCTAAACTATTACCTAGTATCATTACTAATAAATATAATAATGTATTTAAACTCCAAGTAGATGATACTGAGAAATAATACATATTTGCTATACAGTGTTCAAATCCACATAATATAAATACTATTACTCCTAGAAATACTGCTAGATACTTACCAATATCTTTTACTTCTTTATATGTATTTACTGCTAGATACATAAGTATTCCACAAAAGAACGATAATATTAATATACTAATTAAAGTATCATTTAACTTAATATCTGCTAATGTCTTAGCCTTTTCACTAATCATAGTATATATTCTAGTATACTTTAAAATAAAGCCAACAAAAAAGGTTCCAATAAAATTACCTATCAAAGTTATTATTAATTCTCTAATATATTTTTTATTAAAATTATTAATTAAATAGCCTATCTTACCTGTATATAGATTAAAACTATATACTACTATTATAAATAATCCTATAGCAAACAATATAGAACCAACTATTTTATTATCTAATGATAAATAAATGGTTCCTCCTATTCCTATCATAATACCCGCTAAAATACTCTTAATTAAAATACTAATATTACTTTTCATAAAATTCCTACTTTCTATTTTTTAATTTCTGCCTCATATAATTTACGATATTCACTGCAATTCTTAAGTAAATACTCATGAGTACCTTCAGCCACTATCTTACCATTATCCAAGAATAATATTCTATCAGCATTGATAATAGTAGATAACCTATGAGCAATAATAAGTATTGTATATTCATTTTTCATATTGTTAATAGCGGTCTGAATTTTTTCTTGTGTCTCATTATCTAATGCACTAGTAGCCTCATCAAACAAAATAATCTCAGTTTTCTGAACTAATGCCCTAGCAATAGCAAGTCTTTGTTTCTGTCCACCAGATAAATTAACACCACCTTCACCTATTACAGTATCATATTTATCGGGTAATGAATTAATAAATTCATCCAAACAAGCAAGTTTGCAAGCCTCTTTCATTTCTTTGTTAGTTAAATCACTTTTTACTAATTTTAAATTATCTCTAATACTCATATTAAATATATATGGATTCTGACTTATAATTGTAATATTACCTCTGATAGAATCTTTATCTAATTTTTTTATATCAACACCATCAATCGTAATACTACCTGAATCTACATCATACATTTTGCAAAGCAAATTAAATATAGTTGTTTTACCTGCTCCAGATTTACCCACAAAAGCAACCGTCTCATTAGCATTAATTTTAAAACTCAACTTATTCAAAACTTTCTTTGTAGAATAAGCAAAAATAACATCTTTAAATTCAAAATTTCCATTAACTTTATCTAAATGTACATTACCAAACTTTTCTTTTTTAAACTCATCACCATTAGTAATAGCAAACACTCTTTCAGCAGATAAATTAAAATCTTTTATTTGTTCCAAAAAATTACCTACAAAATATGCTGACGATGATATCTTACCAGAATAATTATATAGTACAAGTGCTATTGAAGGTATTAATATCTTATCTTTTAATAATAACACCAATAAAACAATTAAAATAAAATTTCCTAATGAACTAATATCCCACATCAAAACTCTATATTTTTGGTTTCTTTTTTGTAAACTAAACATCTTCTCATTACAATCATCAATTCTAGTAGACAATTCATTAGTAAAGTCTTTTTCACTATTAAGCATCTTAATATCTCTAGCTCCACGTACTAACTCTCCAATAAAACCAGAAACCTTTTCTTTGGACTTTCTAAATTCTTTATCATCTTGTTTTTTCATTTTAGTTCTAATATCCTCTAGCACATATAATATAACTGCAAAAAAAAGAACATAAATAAAAACCAACTTATTAACTACAAAAATTGCTACCAAAATACCTATATATTCAATATAACTAGAAACATTACCTATTAAATTATTAAAAATATCTGCAAGTTTAGATGTATCCCCAGTCATTCTTTGTATAAATACACCATTACTATTTTTATCTAAAGAATCATTTCCTATTTTTAATACACATTTTCCCAAATGGACTTCCAATCTTGACATAATATTTCTATATAATCTTGCCGAAATTCTATTCATTACATAACGATTAGTATTATTTATTAAATCAACTATTAACATAACAATAGCTACTCCTAATATTCTCATATATTCATTAGAAGTAAGTTCAATAAGTATTTTTGCACTAAGTATAGGTAAAACTATACTTATACCTATTTGAAGTATATGTTCAAAAATAAGTATTATCAAACTCTTTTTATCACTCTTAATATATTTCCATACTCCCTTTAAATTACTAACAAACTCTCTCATCCTATCACCAACTACAATAGTAGTATAACAACAAAAAAAGAAAAAAGCAAGAACTACTTGCTTACCGGAAGTACTGATATACTTCTTGCTATATTTAATAGTTCTTGCTTAGATAATTTATCACTAACTACATAGTATTCAATATTATTATCAATCCAATTAACAGAATTTTCATTTACTATTGCTACAGTAGATGCCATTAATTCTAAGTCACCATAAGTAGGTACTATTAAATGTTCTTTTTCTTTAGCAATAGTCTCTTCTATTAGCATAAATGGATTATCACCATCAAATGTTAATATTAATCTTTCTCCACTTTCTTTAGTTACCTTCTCTTTATTAGATAAATGTGTATTAGAAGGAAGATACATAGGATAAATAACATCTTCTATACTACTAGTTTCTTCTGTTTTAGTACTATCTTTTTGTTCTTTATTATTATTAGTATTAGTATTTTTATTTTCAGTAGTAGTATTATCTTCACTAGGAGTATTATCTTCTTTAACATCAATAATTTCTTTTAAATCAAAATAACTATTTTTAAACTTACTATTTAAGTCTATCTTTTTATAATTCATTGATATTTGTTTATTACCATCTTTATCAATTACAGTGACTGATTTAATATTACTATTCTTATCAAGTAATATTTCTTGTTTTACTAGTTTAGGATTATTAGGATAATTAGCGGCCACTGTTAACTTATAACCATCTTTAACCTCTTCAAAGACTCTATTATCATCACTAGTTATATCTTCAAGAAGTGGAGATAATAAATATACTTGAGAATTGTTATATGGCCAATCACTTTGGAATTTAAAACTTTTATTTATTCTAGGAGTAACTACATATACTCCTTCTGAATTACGAAGAATTATTTGTTCATGATTATTAACATTATTAACTAATCTTACTTTATAATTATCTTTTCTAGCATATGATACTTCAACATCATATGTATAGATATCTTCATTATTAACTATTTCTAATGTACCTTCTATATAATAAGAATTAGCATTATTAATCTTTTTAGTTAAATCTTTAATAATATCTGACTCAGTAGCTTTACCACATCCTCCTAAAAGAAATAATCCTCCTACTAAAAGAAACAATAATTTTTTTTTCATTTTTCACCTCTTTTTGCTTTCTGATAAATTATATTAGTTTAAATTTCTTATATGATGAATAATTATTCTTTTTTGGTACAAAATAAAAATAAAAAGGAGGAAGAAAATGAATACATTATATAAAATAGCTCTAACTATAGGTATTATAGGATGTCTTAATTGGGGTTTAGTAGGTTTATTTAATTTCAATTTAGTTGAATATTTATTTGGTGATGGTAGTTTACTTACTAAAATAGTTTATGTATTAGTATTTATATCTGGTCTTATAGAGATTGGTATCTATACTAAAGATTTAGACTAACTGATTATGAATATAATTCATAGTCTTTTTTTATACAATAAATTTTATTTTCGAAACTACAGGTTCGAAAATACCTCGGAAGACTACAGGCTGAAGAGAAAATAAAATAAATGATAATTTTAACTTATTAATCTATTTATATAGATTTTTTTAAATTTTTATAGTATAATTAAGTAGGTGATATTTGTGAATTACAGAACTAATTTCAATAGTAGTTTTGCCAATCGTGGTATGGCTCTTGAAAATGACATCAATGAAACCAATAAATATTATCGAGAATATGATATAGCTTTAGTATATAAGAAGCCTACTCCTATTAGGATAACTAAAACTAATTACCAGAATATGCGAGTTACTGATGGTTTCTTTGAATGTCCATCTACACTAGACTATAATGGAGTATATAAAGGTTATTATATAGAATTTGATGCCAAAGAAACAAGAAGTAAAACAAGTTTTACTATCAATAATATTCATAATCATCAAATAGAATATATAAAGAAAGTAATAAAACATGGTGGTATAGTTTTTTTAATAGTAAGATTCACACTATTAGATAAAAATTATATATTAAAGGGAAAAGACTTAATTCAATTTATAGATAGTAATGATAGAAAGTCTATTCCACTATCCTACTTTGAAGAAAATTGTTATAAAATAGATATAAAATATGCACCTAGATTAGATTATATTAAATATGTAGATAGGATGATTAAAGAACTATGAATATAATTATTGCATTATTATTTATAATTATAACAATTTTAAGTATTATTGTATTTAAAGTAAAAGGATTGTTTACTCTATTAATTAGTATTCCACTAGTTATTATGTACTATAAAGCTAGCGATATAATTAAATTATTAAAAAGTTATTTTTTAAAAGTGGCTAGTTTCCAAGGATGAGACATTGGAGGAAGATGTTTTTTATGTTCTTTAACCTCAACAATCTCATCAAATTCTTTAGAGAATCTTTCATTTCTAGATAGTTCTTTTAATTCTAAAAATTGCCCTACAATCACATAGTTTTGAATATCCTCTTTGCTTAACCCTCTCGTGATAAACAAATCATCATAAATCGGAATTGACTTACTTACATCTTCACTTTCAATATGAAAAAAACCTGTTTTTAAATCAATACCAACATAAATGTCACCATTAAGTGTATAGGCAACAATATCATTTATATTACCTGCATTTTCATGAAAATGTTCCTTTGAGTTCAAATGTACAACTTCCTTAAATCTTTCATTGTCATATTTTTGTGTGGGATATTTATCTTGAAAATATGTGTTTAAATCGCTCCCACTTATTCTATTTGGTTTAAGGAACTTAGATTTCTTTTCATA
>OGKG01005120.1_pt1 | contig 10417 bp, 10 predicted proteins | sample 1572201 | NCBI WGS metagenome assembly OGKG01 (sample SAMEA2582146, study PRJEB24529) | metagenome | biome: Human gut stool | place: China | collected 2011 | reverse complement strand
TGGTGCCGAAGGTGATCCACAGGAACACCACGGGGCCCCACAGAGCACCCTGCAGAGCGCCGAAGATGGGGCCGAGGCCCGCAATGTTCAGCAGCTGGACGAGGAACAGCTTCCACTGCGGCATCACGACGTAGTCAACGCCATCATTGATGCGCACAGCGGGAGTTTCACGGTCGTCCGGTCCAAACGTGTTGTCCACGATCTTGCCATAGACAAAATAGCCTACGATCAGGAGCGCCAGACAGAGTAAGAAACTAATCATACCAGAAACCTCCTTTTTCAGATCCACGCCCACGGCCCCATTCTGCCGTGCGTGGTCCATGTCTGGCTTCATGTTAACACATTTTTCATAACTCGAATAATATCTTTCCTGCATAGCCCTCATATCAAAAAGTATATGGTGGGGTTTCAGGCGTTTCTTTTGGCAAAGATTTTTAGCGTCTCCTCGGCAAATTTTATTTTCCGAAAACGTTCTCTGTGCGATTTTGACCGACGAACGTTGCAGCTCCCAAACTTTCCGCCTGTTTTTTGTGCAGTTTGACCACGCCTGCAATTTTTGCGCGATTTTCAGTGTTTTTTCGTGTTATTCAGCCGGGTTTCTCCCGTTGCAAACGAAGACCGGCCGTCCGGGGACTTCCCGGCGGCCGGTCTTCTGTGAATGGGCAAATATTAGAAGAGGAACTCAGGATTGCATCGGATCATGCGGCTTTCCTGACGCCAGCCTTTTTGGTGGCGTGGATAAACAGGGCCAGCATCGCAGCGGCAAAGAGGATACCCACGGGATATGCGACCGCCGTATTGTAGATGGTCGCGCCTTCCGCAGTCTTGCTGTTCAGCAGGCCGCCCAGGCACTCCGGAGCCAGTACGAAGTAGGTGCAGGACACAGCGCTCATGAAGGTAGCAGGCACAGCCGTGATCCAGTAGTTCTTCTTTTCCTTGAAGAGGTACATGGAAGCGGCCCACAAAACGATCATGGCCAGCGTCTGGTTGGTCCAGCTGAAGTAACGCCAGATGACCGTGTAATTGATGAAGCCCAGTGCGTTGCCGATGCCCAGGAACGCACCCACGCCCAGAACGGGGATGCAGAGCTTCAGGCGGTTCGCGTAGCCGTCCTGGTCGATCTTGAACCAGTCGGCCAGCGTCAGACGCGCGGAACGGAAGGCGGTATCACCGGAGGTGATGGGGCAGACGACGACGCCCACCATGGCCAGCGCAATGCCCACGCCGCCCATGGTCTTGGAGCAGACATCGTAGATGGCCTTGGACTGGCCCATGGCCAGCGCCTGTGCCAGACCGGTGTTCAGGCCGCCGGTGACTTCGTACAGAGAGCAGCCGGCTGCGGCCCAGATCAGAGCGATGACGCCCTCACAGACCATGGCACCGTAGAAGACGAAGTGGCCCTGCTTCTCGCTCTTCATGCAGCGCGCCATCAGAGGCGACTGGGTGGAGTGGAAGCCGGAAATAGCGCCGCAGGCGACCGTGATGAACATGAAGCTCCAGATCGGGGTGCCCGACGGGTGCATGCTGCCGAAGTGATCCCACAGTTCGGGGATGGTGTAGGCGGGGTTGGTGAAGATGCCAAAGATAACGCCCACTGCCATGATGATCAGGCAGATGCCGAAGACCGGGTAGATCTTGCCGATGATGGCATCAATGGAGATAAAGGTCGCGATGAAGTAATAGACCAGGATGATGATCAGCCAGAACAGGGTGGTGGTGAGCACACCGCTCATCCCGCTGTTCTTGCACAGGGTCACGATCAGGCCAGCAGGGCCGACTGCGAACACCGTGCCGACCATGATCAGCAGCACGACAGAGAACACACGCATGATGTTCTGCATCACAGGTCCCAGATACTTGCCGGTAACTTCTGCGATGGAAGCGCCTTCGTTGCGCTCGCTCATCATACCGGAGAAGTAGTCGTGGACACCGCCTGCAAAGATGGTGCCGAAGGTGATCCACAGGAACACCACAGGGCCCCACAGAGCACCCTGCAGTGCACCAAAGATGGGGCCGAGGCCCGCAATGTTCAGCAGCTGGACGAGGAACAGCTTCCACTGCGGCATCACGACGTAGTCAACGCCATCATTGATGCGCACAGCGGGAGTTTCACGGTCGTCCGGTCCAAACGTGTTGTCCACGATCTTGCCATAGACAAAATAGCCTACGATCAGGAGCGCCAGACAGAGTAAGAAACTAATCATACCAGAAACCTCCTTTTTCAGATCCACGCCCACGGCCCCATTCTGCCGTGCGTGGTCCATGTCTGGCTTCATGTTAACACATTTTTCATAACTCGAATAATATCTTTCCTGCATAGCCCTCATATCAAAAAGTATATGGTGGGGTTTCAGGCGTTTCTTTTGGCAAAGATTTTTAGCGTCTCCTCGGCAAATTTTATTTTCCGAAAACGTTCTCTGTGCGATTTTGACCGACGAACGTTGCAGCTCCCAAACTTTCCGCCTGTTTTTTGTGCAGTTTGACCACGCCTGCAATTTTTGCGCGATTTTCAGTGTTTTTTCGTGTTATTCAGCCGGGTTTCTCCCGTTGCAAACGAAGACCGGCCGTCCGGGGACTTCCCGGCGGCCGGTCTTCTGTGAATGGGCAAATATTAGAAGAGGAACTCAGGATTGCATCGGATCATGCGGCTTTCCTGACGCCAGCCTTTTTGGTGGCGTGGATAAACAGGGCCAGCATCGCAGCGGCAAAGAGGATACCCACGGGATATGCGACCGCCGTATTGTAGATGGTCGCGCCTTCCGCAGTCTTGCTGTTCAGCAGGCCGCCCAGGCACTCCGGAGCCAGTACGAAGTAGGTGCAGGACACAGCGCTCATGAAGGTAGCAGGCACAGCCGTGATCCAGTAGTTCTTCTTTTCCTTGAAGAGGTACATGGAAGCGGCCCACAAAACGATCATGGCCAGCGTCTGGTTGGTCCAGCTGAAGTAACGCCAGATGACCGTGTAATTGATGAAGCCCAGTGCGTTGCCGATGCCCAGGAACGCACCCACGCCCAGAACGGGGATGCAGAGCTTCAGGCGGTTCGCGTAGCCGTCCTGGTCGATCTTGAACCAGTCGGCCAGCGTCAGACGCGCGGAACGGAAGGCGGTATCACCGGAGGTGATGGGGCAGACGACGACGCCCACCATGGCCAGCGCAATGCCCACGCCGCCCATGGTCTTGGAGCAGACATCGTAGATGGCCTTGGACTGGCCCATGGCCAGCGCCTGTGCCAGACCGGTGTTCAGGCCGCCGGTGACTTCGTACAGAGAGCAGCCGGCTGCGGCCCAGATCAGAGCGATGACGCCCTCACAGACCATGGCACCGTAGAAGACGAAGTGGCCCTGCTTCTCGCTCTTCATGCAGCGCGCCATCAGAGGCGACTGGGTGGAGTGGAAGCCGGAAATAGCGCCGCAGGCGACCGTGATGAACATGAAGCTCCAGATCGGGGTGCCCGACGGGTGCATGCTGCCGAAGTGATCCCAGATCTCCGGGATGGTATAGGCAGGGTTGGTGAAGATACCGAAGATGACGCCGATGGCCATGATGATGAGGCAGATGCCGAAGATGGGGTAGATCTTGCCGATGACCGCGTCAATGGAGATAAAGGTCGCGATGAAGTAATACGCCAGGATGAGGATGAGCCAGAACAGCAGCGAAGTGAACACGCCGGATGCACCGCTCTGGCTGCACAGCTCCACGATCAGGCCCGCAGGGCCGACCGCAAACACCGTGCCCACCATGATGAGCAGGACCACGGAGAAGACACGCATCACGTTCTGCATCACCGGGCCAAGGTATTTGCCGGTGATCTCGGCGATGGAAGCGCCGTCGTTGCGCTCGCTCATCATGCCGGAGAAGTAGTCATGGACACCGCCCGCAAAGATCGTGCCGAAGGTGATCCACAGGAAGACCACCGGCCCCCACAGAGCGCCCTGCATGGCGCCGAAGATGGGGCCGAGGCCCGCGATGTTCAGCAGCTGGACGAGGAACAATTTCCACTGCGGCATCACGACATAGTCCACGCCATCGTTGATGCGCACAGCCGGAGTTTCGCGGTCGTCCGGGCCGAACGTGTTGTCCACGATCTTACCGTAGACGAAGTAGCCCACGATCAAGAGCGCCAGACAGAGCAAGAAACTGATCATACCAGAAACCTCCTTTTTTCGGTGCTGTCCGCGGCCCCATTCCGCCGCCGGGCAGCTCCCGATCTCTGGCCTCATGGTAACATATTTTTCATCATCTGCACAATATTTTTCCAGCATAGGGGTATATCGTATCCGATATACCTGCTAAGAATTTTTACCGTTGTCCGGTCCGTTTTTTGTCGAAAAGCCAGCAAAAAAGAAACGAAACCGAATTTTCGGTTTCGTTTCTTTGCCACATTTCTCTATTTTTATCAATTCCGGAGCCAAAACTTTAGCCGCTTCTTTGCCGGCGGCTTCTCATTTCATGGTCTGGGCCGCCTGTTTGTGGAGCAGATCGACAAACGCCTGTTCCTCCGCCCGCAGGCCACCCTTGTCCGGATAGACCAGGACATCCCGCATCTGCTGGCGCTGGGCCGGGCATTTCTTCAGCACCAGATGATACTGTTCCAGCGCCTTGCGGGGCATGGGTGACGCCCACATATACGCAGACGGGAGCCGCTGCAAGATCGAAAACTGGCTGCACCGCTCATACACATGGATACGCCGGGCTTGGTTCACATGCCAGCGCACACCGTCGCCGCCCTCCTCGCCGGGCAGCTGAAAGTCGTCGTGCCGGATCTCCATATACTGGTTCAGTTCGGTCAGGTCGCGCACCTCGTGCCGGGCCAGCGGGCCGTCCCGGTTGGTGAGCAGCTGATATTCGAAGTCCATCACCGGCTCCATCTTCAGCCCCCGCCGGGCGCAGTAGTGGGTGTAGTGTTCATCGTCCTCCACCGCATAGCGCAGCAGCGCCAGGTGATAGCCCCGCCGCAGCACGAAATCCAGCGCCTCCATCGAGCCGCCCTCCCGGATGTGGATGTGCACCCGCTCCAGATGCACCGCCTGTTCCAGATAATCCACCGCCGCATAGGACGCATAGGTCGCATGGGGCAGCATCACCCGCAGCTCCGCGCAGCGCTCCTGCTCTTCCTCGACGCTCCGGCTCAGGCGGTCCACATCTTCCAGCACCCGCTCGGCCTGCTCGATGAACCGCCGCCCCTGCTCGGTGGGGATCATGCCGGTGGAGGAGCGCTCAAAGATGCGGATGTGATACTCCTCTTCCAGATTTTTCAGCGCCTTGCTGATGTTGGGCTGGGCCGCATACAGCTGCTTTGCCGCAGCGCTCACCGACCCCCACTGCATGATGGCGACCAGATAGCGCAATTCTGTAATGTTCAAGCTCTTCTCTCCTTTTGGCGTCGTGTGGAACCATTTTGTCCTATTGTATCAGCCCCGGCGCCGGGCTGTCAAGTTGACGGCAGCGCATCGGGGCTTTATAATAAGAATACCACGTTCTCCCCTGCCGGGAGAACCATCTGTAAAACGAGAACATTGTATTTTTCGAGGAAGATCGTATGACATACCGCGTTTTGCGCATCGACGAGCAGCTGTACGGCTGCGAGGAGCTGCCGGAAGGGCAGCCCGTCTGCTGCGATGTCTTATTGGAGGACGAGACCGGTGAACGCCGGGTCATCGCCTATCCGGACGCTGAGCTGACCCGCCTTGGCATCGACGAGGGCGACACCGTCCGGCTCGACCACCATACCCTCATCAAACTCTGAAGGAGCCTCTATGCACAGCTTATATTTTACCCGCCACGGCGAGACCGTCTGGAACGTTGAAAACAAGATCTGCGGCATGACCGACAGCCCGCTGACCGCCCGCGGCCGGGCGCAGGCCGCTGCGCTGGGGGCCCACGTCCGGGACAGCGGGGTCCACATTGACGAGATCCTGTATTCTCCCCTGTCCCGCGCTGCCGACACCGCTCTGGCCATCGCCGAGGCCACCGGCATCCCGGCCCGCCCGGAACCCCGCCTGCGGGAGCAGTGCTTTGGCCGCTACGAGGGGACGCCCCGCGATGGGGCCGAGTTCAAAGTCTCCAAGACCCACTTTGCCGACCGCTACTCCGGCGGCGAGAGTATGCTGCAATTGGCCCAGCGCATCTACGACCTGCTGGACGAGCTGCGGGCCGACGAGAGCAAGACCTATCTACTGGTCGCCCACAACGGCATCGCCCGCGTGGTGCGGTCTTACTTTTACGATATGACCAACGAGGAGTATGCCGCCTTCGGCATCCGGAACTGCGAGTTCGTCGAGTATACATTTGCATGATAACGAAAGCCGCCGGGGCCCCGGCGGCTTTCGTTGTTCTGGCGCGTCACACATGACGGTAATGGAATTTCCGATCTTTTGTCACGAACATATACACGCTCACCCCCAGCGCGGCAAGCTCGGCGGCCGTGACGGCCAGCCAGATGCCATCCATCCCCATGAGCGCCGGCAGTGCGAAGACCGCCGCCACCTGAAACAGCAGGGTGCGCAGAAAAGAGATGAGGGCGCTCGTCACACCGTCGCCCAGCGCGGTAAAGAAGGACGACGCATAGACGTTGAAGCCCATGATGAGGAAGCTCAGCGCATAGAGCCGGAAGGCGTGGGTGGTCAGTGTCAGCAGCCCGGCATCGTAGCCCACGAAAATGCGGGCCACATGTGGGATGAGGAACATCGAACCAATGGTCATGACGACGGCCACCACGCCGATGAGGCGGAAGCTCATGGAATAAAGGTTGTGGACCTCCAGGTGATTGCGGGCACCGTAGTGGTAGCTGACGATGGGGGCGCTGCCGACGGCATAGCCCACGAAGACGGCCACAAAGAGGAAGGCCGCATACATGATGACGCCGTAAGCCGCCACGCCGTCCTCGCCCGCAAAGCGGAGGAGCTGGTAATTGTAGAGGATGTTGACCAGCGACATGGAGAGGTTGGTCATCAGCTCCGACGAGCCGTTGATGCAGGCATTCCGCAGAACGCGGCCATGGAACTTCGTCCGGCTCAGGTGCAGGCGGCTGGTGTTATTCCGGTCCAGGAAATAGAACACCGGCAGCAGGCCGCCGACGATCTGGCTGAGGAAGGTCGCGACAGCGGCACCCTCAACGCCCCAGCGGAGCACCCCCACCAGAACGACGTCCAGCACCATGTTGGTGCAGCCCGCGCCCACGGTGAAAGCGAAGCCCAGGTGGGGCTTTTCGGCCGTGACGAAGAAGCTCTGGAACATGTTCTGCAAGATAAAGGTCGGCAGGCTGACCAGCAGGATGCGGCCATACCGCAGCGCATAGTCCAGCATCTCCCCCTTTGCGCCCAGCAGCTCCGCCACCGGCTCAATGATGACCAGACCAACGGCGCTGAACACGATGCCCGCTGCAAGGGCCGAACTGAGGAAGAGGCTGAAAAGTTCGTCCGCCTTTTTCCCATCGCCCTCGCCCAGCGTGATGCCCACGATGGCGCTGCCGCCGGTGCCCAGCATAAAGCCGACGCTGCCGATGAGCATGGGCAGCGGCATGATGAGGTTGACCGCCGCAAAGGCCGTCTTACCCACGAAGTTCGAGACGCACAGGCCGTCCACGATGCCGTAGATGGAGGTGAACAGCATAGTGCCGATGCAGGGCAGCACGAACCGGATCAGCCGGGAATCGGTAAAGTGATCGGACAATTGGATGGGGTGCTTTGGCATGAGATCTCCTTTTTACATCATCCCGCCGGGGCGCCAGCCGGTGCAGTAGCGGGCATAATCGCGGTCGGCCTGCTTGACGTAGAGGACGAGTTCTTCCTTCCCCTCTTTGTTCTTCATCGTGCGGACCTTGGTGGGCAGGCTCTGGCGCTGGAGCAGCTCCAGTTCGTCGTTCAGCTCGTCCTCGTTGTCGAAGGTGTCGAGCTTGGTCCAGTGGGTGGCAAACAGCCAGAATTTTGCAAGGGTATCGCTCATGGTTCAGTCTCCTTCTCCGGCACGGGCTGCGGGGCCGTCAGCCGGTAAAACGGCGCGATGGCGTTGGCGTCGCCATGGCGCACAATAGAATAGGTGATGTCGCAATAGGGCTGGATGGCCGTGCTCTTCTCGACGGTGGAGATGAGCAGGACCTGCAATTGCAGGCGGCGGAACAGCTCCATCATGGGGCGGATGCGGTTGGACTGCGTATCAAAGAAGCTCGGGAAGCAAAAAATCTGACACAGGAAAATCTGGCAGCCATCGTCGATCTCAGCACGACACATATCAGCGTCATTGAACGTGGTTTAAAGACCATGCGGCTTGATAACTTCGTCGCCATCGCAAATGCCCTGGATGTCTCCGCCGACTCTCTCCTCTCGGACGTTGTAACCAAATCTACGGAAGGGCAGATGAATGAACTGTCGGAAGCCATTCGCAGTCTTCCTTCCGATGAACAGAATAGACTCACTAAAGCTCTCCGTGCTTATCTGGAATAGATATCTTCTTATATTAATACGATTTCCTGTCAGATAATTCTTTTTGCAGGAATAATTCCAACCATGACTAAACTCTTTTTCTCTGCGGGATCCAGTGATATTTCTTTGTCCCGCTCGTATTTTTCTCATCAGCTTCTGATATAAAGGTATCTTTTTACCGAATTTTGTCAATCTTTGTCAATCGAAAATGGTTTTCCCGTTCCATAGAGTATGATATTTTGGTCTAAAGAACTACAAATCATTCTTTTGTAAGGAGTACACCTATGGGCCAAAACGAACCACCAAATACAACCGACTGCATGGTGCAGGAATTTGATTTTACCGGAACCCATGATGATCTTGCGTTTTTTCCTTTTATTTCCTAAACAAAGGTTTTCAAAATCCCGTAACCGGAAAATCAGAAACGGGATTTTCGTTATCACATTTACCTGTAAATGGCTTAAAACTGGCATTTCTCTCATTATCATGTTCGCGATACAAACGGAAAGCCTGTTTACGAAATAAAAGGAATAACCTTAGCGCTTTCCGATTCTGATATTCGTGATATGAAAGGAAAATGTGCATTTTCACTTATTTCTTTGTTCACAAAATAAAAGGAAAACACTTTTACCATATATTCACGATATAAAAGGAATAAAAAACAGCGTTTTCCAACCCTATATTCAGGATATAAAAGGAAAACGCTGTTGTGGTTTCAGACTGTCTTGTTCGCGATCTCGCGTAAATTACAGATATTTGATTTGATACGCTTGTTCACGATAGTTTGTAAAACATAAGATTATATTTTTAACTGCTTGTTCGCAATATGAAAGGAAAATTTACACTTTCCGAACCTCTTGTTCGCGATATAAAAAGCATGTTCGTGATATAAACGGAATTAAACAAAAATCTATTACAATTCCTCCACATTCTCAACTACTTTTCCATCTCTCCAGATGCGCTCCAGATCATAAAACAGTCTGTCATCGCGGGAGAAAATGTGTACGATCAGATCGCCGTAATCCATCAGGATCCATCCAGCAGTCTGATAGCCCTCGATCTGACGGCACTCATGACCGGCTTTGCCGAGTTCTTCCTCTACATTATCTGCCATTGCCTTTACCTGGCTGGCGTTGCTTCCGTCTGCGATGACAAAGTAATCAGCCAGTACAGATACTCCATGAATATCAATGACGCGAATATCTTCGCCTTTTTTATCTTCCAGCGCCTTTACGGCAAGTTTGGTCAGCTCTTTTGCTTCCACGGGGATTATCCTCCTCATTATTTTATTTAAATCCTGTTAATGTGTCTATTGATGAACATGACGTTGATGATAGTATTCCCAGGTCTGTTCGGTTGTATCATCCTCTGCCGTGCCCGTTTCCTTTAAATAATTGCGGGTGCTGTCCAGAATCTGATACAGCGCTTCGTCCAGATCTTCAAATGCAAGACGGCGGAGCTTCGGCAGATTTGGCGCCTTATCACGTTTTTGTTTGTGCCCATCTGGCTGGGCGGCGTCTTTGGCGTGCTGAACCTGCTGTTCTACTACTGGCTGGGCAGCGCGCTGGCCCGCGTCTGGGGCGATTTCCGCACGACGCTGTTTCTGACGCTGGGCATGCTGGGTGCGTGGGTCAGCTGCTTTCTGACAGGCTACGCCGGGCCGAGCGCCATCTTCCAGAGCATGCTGTTCGCCTCCACCTGGCTGTGGCCGGATCAGATGGTGCTGCTGTTTGGCATCATTCCGTTCAAGATGAAATACCTGGGCTGGATCGAGCTGGCGTTTTGGGCCTTCAGCTTTTTGACGGGCAGCTTCGCCATCAAGGTCAGCCTCGTGCTGGGGCTGGCGGGTTTTCTGGCGTTTTATGGCCGCGAGGTCTTTGACTGGTGCGTTGACGCCGTGAAGGACTGGAAGCGCCGCCGCGACTGGGAAAACCGCAACCGCTGAAAAAATTCGATGTATCAATAGAAAGGCTGGATAACCATGAAGCTTATCACT
>OGKG01005117.1_pt1 | contig 10419 bp, 10 predicted proteins | sample 1572201 | NCBI WGS metagenome assembly OGKG01 (sample SAMEA2582146, study PRJEB24529) | metagenome | biome: Human gut stool | place: China | collected 2011 | reverse complement strand
TCACCTTGACATGGTGGGGGTCGTTGGTTCGAGTCCAATTGTGCCTACCAAGATTCCATCCGCAGGCTTTCAGGAGCTTGCGGATTTTCCTTATGCGCACAAAATGTGCATTTTTCAGGCAGAAACTTTTTCTCGAATAATTAAGCTTTTGAGAGATTTCCTGAGTTTTTCAGCATGTCCCAAACGAATTCTGCGGCTTTGAACAGGGAGCGGTTTTTCTTTCTAACAGCAACATGTCCTGCTGCTCTTTCAGGCTTTACCGGAAGAAATTTCAGACCAGGCTTTCCACGATTGATGAAAGATCCTTCTACGCAAAGAAGGGAACCGAAGCCGGCCGTCACCATGGAAAGTGCGTTAGAAGGTAAATTATGGTAGGCCGCAACCTTAAGTTTTTTTTCAGGGACATGAAGCCAACTGGCGATTTCGTCTAATACGATATAGCGCCTTGGGAGGATGAGAGGTAATTGGCTGACTTCCTCATAAGTAAAATGAGTTTTTCCTTCAGAGATATCAATTTCTCTGACAACAAGACCCCATCGATCCTTACTCGGGATGGGAGTTTGAATGTACTTGGCACTTTCCACCGGTTCTAAGAGAACGCAGATGTCTAGTTTGTTTTCATCTAAAGAGCGTTTTAAATCATCGCTGTCGGCGGAGTAAATTTCAAAGCAAACGTGCGGGTAATCTCGTGTAAATTCTCCGATCTTCTCAGTGAGAAAATCCATGGCCGAAGTTTCGACCACTCCGATCCGAACTATTCCTCGCAAAAAATCTCCTTTTTCAGAGAGTTCGCGTTTGGCTTGGTTTGCAAGAGCAAGAATTTCTTCAGCCCGATGTAAAAAGAGATAGCCGCTCTCAGTCAAAGTCAGGTTGCGAGTGCTTCGATTAAGCAGTTTCGTACCAACCTCTTCTTCTAATTCTTGTAGCTGACGAGTTAAAGCCGGTTGAGAAATAAAAAGCGCTTCGGAAGCTCTCGTAATGTTTCCGAGCTTGCAGATCGTAATAAAAGACCTGAGGACACGTAAATCCATATTCAAGTTCCATTCATGCACAGATTTTATTAAATACTATTATAAATAAGTATTGGATATAAAAGAAGAGAATTTATAAAATTTGTTTATCAAATTAAAAGGTGATGGACATGAACAAACAGCTTTGTATCTCTTCAGCCGTTGTACTCTCGTTAACGACTCTTCTTATGTGTTCTTTGGTACAAGCCAAAACTGCTGTCGTATATTTCTCTAAATTTGAGAATACAGTGAGTCCAACCGTCGACTCGGTAACTCAAGCCTCTTATCATCCTTCTTCCAAGCTCGGCTCATCAGCTTATGTTGCTAACATCATTGCCAAAACCAACTCAAGCGATGTGTATCCGATTAGAGTGAAGAGTCCGTATCCGGATTCTTTTGAAGAAACGATTGAACGAAATCATAGTGAACAGAACCGAGGTACTAGACCAGAGCTCATTTCCGCACCTGATTTAACTCCTTACGACACGATCTATTTAGGATTTCCAGTCTGGAATATGAGAATTCCTCAAGCGGTTGTAAGCTTTTTGGCGACAGAGGATCTTAAAGGTAAGCGTGTGATTCCGTTCTGTACTCATGACGGTTATGGCTGTGCATCTGCTTTTGGTTCCTTAAACCGATTCTTGCCTCAAAGCCAAGTTGAAAAGGATGGATTTCAACTATCCTCAGCAGATTTAGATACAGCTCCGACTAGAGTTTCTGCTTGGTTAAAACGCGTTGCTCCGGATGCACAGGCATCTTCTCTTAGAAAAATTTCATGCACCGTGGGAGGCAGAAATCTAACCATAGAACTGAACAATACTCCCGAGGCAATGGAGTTTTACCGGCAGCTTCCTCTGAAAGCACGCATGGGAGAATTTGGCGGACGGGAATTTTATGGACCGATGCCCGGCAAAATCAATGCGGTTTCTAAAGGTCAGTACACCTTTGAAGATGGCACTTTAACCTATTGCCCAACAAACGATACAGTTGCGATTTTCTATGCTCAAAGTACTCGGCCGCATTTGAGTATGGCCGTTTATCCAATGGGCAAAGTCACATCAGATCTGTCTGTTTTTAACGAACTTAAATCCTACGAAGTCTTTGAATTCACGAAATAAGAGGTTCGTAATGTTCAAAATCGCAATGCTGATTTTAATTCTGCTTCTCGTGAGCATGAATGCGGTCGAGGAAGAAGCGCATGAATATTTAGCCTTTTTTGCTGCCGCTGTTTTCGTGTGTCACGCTGCGGCTCAGAAGTGGTGGTTTTCTGCTGTCTGTCCGAGGTTTGGCATGGTCCTGAGGATTAAAAGCCTTTCTGTAATTGCCTTAATGATTGTATTTTTGTTCACGATGATCTCAGGAGCTCTTCTTTCCAGGTACGCCCTCCCTATTCTGAGAGTCAAAACAATACAAGCACTGATGATCGACGTGCATCATAGCCTGGGCATGGTTTTTCTCTTACTTTCTTTTTTTCACTTTGGGGTACATCTTTCTCTAGAGAAGATCAAAGCAATAGGAATAGTAAAAGTCGGTCTTGCTGCCTTGGGAATGCTAGCTTTATACATCGCTTTGCATTGTTTGCCGAACTTTGTATACAGCGACTTCGATATGAATATGGTCGATTTGCTCCGAAATTATGATTCTGGACTTTTTCTCGTCACCCTTGTTCCGTTTATCTCGGTATTTTTTGGGCTTCTTTTGAACACGCTGCCAATTTGGAGGGCCAACAATGTTTAGGCGACACTTTATTCTTTCCGCATTAGTTATACCGGCTTTTCCAACGATTGTCTTGGGATCCGGACGAAAGATTCTCGTAGCCTATTACTCCTGGTATGACAATACGTTCCAAGAACAGATTAGACCATCGGACATCGACGCAACAACGAGTGCGAGTCTACAGGCTCCGGGTCAAGTTACGATTGCGGCCAGGTGGATAGGGGAGGCGACTGCTGCACAAGTGTTCCCTATTTTGGCCAAGGAGCCGTATCCGGTGAATTACGACGAATGCTTAGACCAGGCCATTGACGAAAAAACGCGTAAATATCGTCCGGCATTATCCAGCCGACAACTTTTTCCTGAATTCGATTTCCTTTTTCTTGGCTTTCCTAACTGGAGCTATACGCTCCCGATGACTGTCTGCAGTTTCCTGGAAATGCTTCCGACTAAAGGAAAAATTATTGCTCCGTTTTGTGTTCATGGGACAGGAGGACTGGCTCGAACAAGCGCAGAACTTAGACGGTGCGCTCGGAACGCCAAAATTCTTCCGACTCTTTCCATTAACCGAGACGATTTAGCACATTCAGAACAAACAGTTAAAGAGTGGGCCATGTATGCATTAAAGCAACCTTTCTAGCAAAAGGAGAAATCAATGAATCGCAGAAGGATCTTACAAACTTTCTTAACGGGCTTTCTTTCCGCTTCGATTACGTCTTACGCCGCTGGAAAAGATCTTAAAAGTCTAATTGTCTTTTATTCAAGATCTGGGCATACGGAGACCTTGGCAAACACTTTAGCGAAGCTAACCGGAGCTGAAACTATAAGAATCGAAAGCACCTCTCCCTATCCGGCAGATTATGACGCAACAATCGAACGCTTTAAAGCTGAGCGTGCGGCAAACACTCTTCCGGCTATTTATCCGATTGAGAAAGATTTAGATAGCTATGACGTAATTTATATCGGATCTCCTACGTGGGGAGGACATCTGTGTTATCCAATTCAGAGGTTTCTTCAAGACACGAAGCTTCGAGGAAAAACTCTAATGCTGTTCACATCTCACGGCGGCAGCGGAGAAGCCTCAACTTTGGATGATCTTCAGCGACTGGCGCCGGGAAATCAATATCGCAATATTGCATTTTACGGTAGCGGATTTGGTGCTTCCAAGCAATTCAAACATTGGCTTTCCATCTAAGGAGAATTCATGAGGAACAAACTTCGATATTTTGCTCTTTGTTCAGCTGTGGGCTTCTGTGCGGCCGGAGCAGCGGCTGCGCAAACCGTTGCCGACGGTATTAATGTTTTGGGATCAACTTCTGTAAAATTCGCATCCGGACCGGAAACAATCGCAGGTAATTTGTATCTTCCGGCTAATTACGATGCCTCACAAAAATATCCGGCTATCGTGGTGAGTCATCCGTGGGGTGGTGTTAAGGAACAAACCGCAGGTCTCTATGCTCAAAGATTGGCGAAAGAAGGTTTTGTCACTTTGGCCTATGATGCCTCTCATTATGGAGAAAGTACCGGCACACCAAGAGATTACGAAGATCCTTCAGTACGGCTGAGAGATATCAGAAGCGCAGTGAGCTTCCTAGAAAATCGTCAGGAAGTAAGGATCGGAGCGGTGGGTACCTTAGGTATTTGCGCCGGAGGCGGCTATACCTTGCATGAGGCGCAGTTCGATCCTCGGGTCAAAGCTACGGCTTCTGTTGTAGCCTACGATATCGGAGGGGCCGCGCGCCACGGCATTGAAGGAGCTGAGGTCTCCTTTGAGCAGTTCCAAAACACATTGAACGCGGTTGCTGACGAATGGAGCCGGATTGAAAAAGGCGAAAAGCCGAAGGTTTTTCCGTTGCTTCCGGATAAAAAGGACTGGACGGATAAGACCGATGACTTCACAAAAGAAGCCTTTAGTTACTATCGGGAGAAGCGGGGCGCCTCTCCCAATGCATCCAATAGATTCCATTTTGCAACGTTAGGCTTGTTCGCTGGGTATTATCCGCTTGAGCACATGGAAGCTATTTCACCCAGACCTGTCCTAATCATCGCTGGAGAAAAGGCACAGACGCTGCGCTTCAGCAAGGAAGCTTACGAAAAAGCAAAAGAACCAAAAGAGCTAGTCGTGGTTCCCGGAGCCTCTCACTTTGCTATGTATGACAAAGAAGAATTTGTGGCGCCTACTGTTGCAAAATTAGCCGATTTCTTTAGGAAGAACCTGATTAGCAAATAGAAGAAGACGGAGATGTCCGTTTCCAAATATAAGGTCAAGAAAATGAGTGTTATTTTTAAAACACTAACAAACATCACTCAAAGAACACTCGGCTCAGGAGAGGCTGCTCTAACCGTCAGTCCTCTAGGTTTTGGCTGCATGGGAATGACACACCATAGAGGTCCGATCAAGGAGCGAGCTTCTATGGTTCGTCTTCTTAAGGAGGCTGTAGACTGCGGATGCACATTTTTTGATACGGCTGAAATCTACGGTCCTTTCAATAATGAAGAGTTGGTTGGAGAAGCACTCGGAGACAACTCATCCATCTTCGTAGCTACAAAATTTGGTCACGCCTTTGACGTAAACGAAAAGCCGATTTACGGAGCGCTGGACAGCTCGCCTAAGAGAATTAGGAAGGTTTGTGAGGCCTCTCTTAAACGACTAAAGAGAGATGTCATCGATGTTTTTTACCAACATCGTGTCGATCCGAAAGTTCCGCCGGAAGTGGTTGCCGAGACGGTGAAAGACCTGGTTAAAGAAGGAAAAGTCAGACATTTCGGTCTTTGTGAAGCTTCAGCTGAGGTTATCCGAAGAAGTCATAAGATTTTTTCCGTCACAGTTGTACAAAGTGAATACCATCTTATGTGGCGTGAAGCTGAGTACAAGATATTTCCAACATTAGAGGAATTCGGTATCGGTTTCGTTCCGTATAGCCCGTTAAACAGAGGTTTTTTAGCTGGATCTATTACGCCTGGAACGACATTTGCCGCTGTCAATGACAATCGGTCTTCACTGCCGCGATTTACGCCTGATGCGATTAGCAAGAATTTCACGATTGTTGAGAAGCTCAAGGATTTCGGAAATCGACACGGACTGTCCGTCGCTCAAGTTCAACTGGGCTGGGCTCTTTCTAAAAAGCCCTGGATTGTGCCGATCCCGGGAACTACTCGAGCAGAACATATGAAAGAGAATTTTGCTTCGGGATGCGTTTTGATTGATGAGCGTGAGTGGAAAACCCTCGAAGATGAAATTATGCGTCAGCCTATCGTAGGAAGCAGATACGGAAAAGTTGAAGCCGCTCAGGTTTGCTAGACGTATTTCAGGAAAAATCTTATGGATACTTGCAAGAGTGCTGAATCTTTTTTCGGTTACTGCCGGAGAACCGAGTTCATCAGGAAGGAGGTTGGAATAACGGATTTCGCCGGCAGGAACTGTTTACTTATGAATAAGAAAATAAAAGGGTCAACAGCAGAGAAGTATTTTTATTAGAGATTTTCCATTGCATCGAACACAACTACAGACATCCCGGCCTCGGTTGGTTCTAAAGACGGGAAATGGAAATATTGCTATTTCTGCCCGCGGAGTTTTTGGCCTGCAAGCCGCACTTCTTCTAGAGCCTGCTTTCCGGTCATGCATTCAATGACGAGCGCGTACACTTCTGTATATTGCTTTGCAGATTGAATCTCTTCTTCATTGTCAGGAATCCCGAAACAAAATTTATGAGCCAAGGCTCGTAATGCTTTGACTTTTTCTTCTTCAGTCTCAATTTTTTTGAGGTGTCCCCAAACGATAACACTTCTGAAATCGTTGGCTCGCAGAGAAGGGACTACAAAGCTCTGATCGACCACACAAAAACTGGTTTTACTGGTTCGCCTAAAACTTTCAGATTTATAGCCTTTGGGCCGACCGTGGAAAAATATCTGGTCACCATGCCGAACAAAGCTCACGGGAACGGTGTAGATATAGCCGTCATCTCCGTTTAAACCGATAACGCCATGAATGTTCCTATCCAGTATGGCTTTACATTCTTCAATACTTAGTACTTGTTTGTTTCGGACGATGTCTTGTCTCATAAATAGGCTCGTTTAAGGAAGTTTGTGATGCCGTCTCTTAGCCGACGGTAGCTGTCAGTCAATATCTGTTCAGAGAAATGGGCGTATCCTAAAATCAAACCGGACTGAGGTTTATCCCTCACATAACAGGGGGACAACGGTCGGCTTTCTAAATGATAATTTTGTCGTAAATAGAGGTTTAACTCAACATCATTTATTTTTAACTCAGGTTTGAAGATAAAGGTTAAATGCGTACCGCCGGTATTAGCTTTCAGAGATCCAAACTGGCTTAGAAGAGATTGGATGCAATGGACAGAAGTTTCGCGCCGCTTTTGATACATTCTTTTGAGTCTTCTGATATGAGCCTCATAGAACCCGCCCTCAATAAATTCCGTAAGGATTACCGAGTGGACCTCACTCGAATGTCTGAGGGTCAGCATTTTTATGCCTTCAACAACCGGAATTAATTGTTCCGGAAGAACAATGTATCCCATGTTGAACCCAGGATATATTGTTTTCGTAAAGCTTCCCATGTAAATGGTTGAGCCTGTTTGATCTAAAGATGCAATAGCGGGGTTGGGGTCGTCAGCGGTAAAAAGTTCGGTATCGTAACCGTCTTCTAAAATCCACTTTCCGCAAGAATTTGCCCAGTCGATAAGTTCCAGTTTTCTCTCCAGACTCATCAAATGTCCTGTTGGATACTGAAAGCTCGGTGTGACGATTACAGCATCTAGCTCCTTATCGCTAGAAAGCTGATTGATGCTGATACCGTTCTCGTTTACCGGGATAGGAATAGGGCAGTGCCCTAAAAATTCAACTAAATCACGATGAGGCCTAAAGCCGGGATCTTCAACTGCGATTTTGGAGCCTTCACTAAACAGAGCTTGTAACGCTAAATAAAGGTCTTCCTGAACCCCGGATGTGATAATTACTTGAGAACCGGAACAATTGATCCCTCTGCTTCTTCTCAACAAATCAGCAATGACTTTTTTAAACGGTCGATAACCGCCCGGTTCTGCATAGGCATTGTGCATCCAAGGGCTTTTTGAAACTCTTGCCACGATTGTTGTCCAGTCTTTACCAGGCAGGCTTTCCATGTCAGGTGCAATAAGAGCAAAAGGTACTTCCTTTTGTACTGGGAACTGTAAAGCTTGTTTTGCAATTTCAGCTTTAACTGGCAATTTAGGCTTCTTAATATTGCCGGACAGCGTCGCAAAGGAAGATTTATGTAAATCCAAATCAATTGAGCATTCACTGACAAAACAGCCCCGGCCTTTCTGACTGAATATCCATCCTTCTTCTAATAGGCGCTTGTAAGCCTGTGTGACTGTTGTGCGAGATAAATTCAGAATAGAACTCAAAACTCGAGAAGATGGAAGTTCATCTCCGCTTTTTAAAAAACCTTCGGAAATCAGATTTTCGATTTTCTTTGACAGTTGATAATAAGCTGCAGGAGATCCTTTCTCTTTGGATATACGAATAATCTGAAAACATGGATTAATAGCTTGAGTCATAGGAATCTGAGTCAGCAAATAACTTCTAACAGAGGATGCACAGAAAATATTATCAAAGCACTCGTTGCTTTTGTTTACCACCAACGAGAGAAAAAACTGAAACGAAGCATATAACTTCGTTTCAGTTAAAGCTTATCTAGCCTTTGATCGCCTTATTGGCTTCGGTTGTGGCTGTTCTTAATTTCTTGATAACTTCGGAGGAAGTCTTTTCGAATCCTCTTGGGTCATGTACTCCTTCGGAATAGTCACTGAAGTACCAACCTCTAGTGTGTAAATACAGACTGTAGGCGTCTTGAAGTTCTTTGTATTGAGCTTCCGGTATCTTAACGTCACCATTTTTCGCTTGTATCAGCAGTTTTCTAGCAGCGGCGCCGTATCGTTCAAGTCTTTCCTTATGGATACGGTATCTTTGCTGGATAGTTGCAACCATATAAGCCGCTTGACCTTCGCTCCAGTTGTCTCCGTTCGGATTGCCGTGGCAATCGCTGCGGGCGCATGTGTTCTTGTATTTGAGGCTTGGTAAGCTCGGCTGGTGTTCTAATTTACCGTTTTCTTTCTTCGCGAAATGGCAGTCAGTGCATCCAACTCCGGCTTTACCATGTGTGGAACCAACAAGTGTTTCCATGTGATAATGGTCAGTAGAAACTGTTTTCACACCGGTTTCTTTGTCAACACCATTATGCAGTCCTAAGCCTCTGACAATATTCCAACGCTCGATTGGATTGGCCGCAAAAAACGTTCCCACGGACCACCCTTCTCGATCAATCGCCTCTTTTGGATGGGCAAGCTGACCGTCGGAATCTTTGTAGAAAGTTTCAGAACGATTGTGGCCTTGGTGGCACTGTCCGCACATGTAGTTTGAATTGGCTTTATCCAAAATTGCAATCTTTCTCGGATACCCTCTTACACCCATATTGAAAACTTCAATCTTCGGATAACCTGTCTTGCCGGCATTCTTTTGATAGTTGTAGTCCTTGAAGTCCTTATGGGTCATGGCCTCTATCAAGTGATCAAAAACAATTCTTGGTTCGGCCGAGTGAGGATCATGGCAGGTAATGCAGTTGAAGCTGTTGTTGACTGTCTTTAAGACCTTGTGATCCAGATCATTGAAAGCTAAAGGAGCCTTCGGATGTTTCTTTCCGAGGTATGCAAAATCCATCATGTTGTCGTTAGTTTTGCATTTAAGACAGTCGGAGCGGCCCATAATCTCTCTTCCTTTATGCGACGCCATGTTAGGGACAGAGTCTTTGACGGCTTGATAGCATCACCTTCTTGAGGTCTGGTGTCAATTAAAGCCTCCCACATAGGAGCGCCGGGCTTGGACATGTCTTTGTAAAAGTCTTTGTATTCGTAACGACCGTCAGAACGAATATTTGCTAAATCTGTGACGATGCTTGAGTGAAATCTAGGCAAACGATATTGAATGTCTCTGAAGGAATTATCACCGGCGATATCTCTAATGACGGAATACGTCTGAGGTTTATTGTTTAAAGCCCACTGATAGTGGTACTTGGGATCCATAATGTCTTTGTGCTGTTCCTGGTGACACTGACCGCAGGCCGCATATTCAAAGTGCGTCGTAGGACGGTTGTCTGCGCTAGGGGCCTTCAAGTGGTTTGCATCGATATCATGGCAAGAGGTGCAGTTTAAATTTTTGTGGGCACCTCGGGTTGATAACGTTTTAATTGCAGTGCTATGACAACCAAAACATTGGTTCTTGTCTACTTCTTTTAAGAAATTTGAATTTGCCGTATTGTCGGCAGCGAAAACCGATGTAGCAAGTAACATCGAAAAGCTTAATAAGGTAGTGGTCGATAGAAATTTCATTTATTTCTCCTTGTTCACAAAACCATTTTATTAAGGCCTGTTAAGCTTTCTGATACCACTTTGAATCTGGTATTTATGTCCACTTTTAGGTTTTTTCCCAGGATCCTGTAGCTCAAAGCGTAGAAGGAAAGGTAAATACTCAAAAAAGTTCTAAGAGGGCCGACATCGGTGATGGAGAGGAGAGTTTAGTATTCAGAGGCTGGGGACGGTTGGCCAAGAATGAAACTCAATTCTGAACTAACGAAGATAAAAAGGTCCTGTGACATCTCCCCGTCCTTTCGGACGAGGCTTCTCACTTCATCGACTCCAACCTT
>OGKG01005115.1_pt1 | contig 10429 bp, 10 predicted proteins | sample 1572201 | NCBI WGS metagenome assembly OGKG01 (sample SAMEA2582146, study PRJEB24529) | metagenome | biome: Human gut stool | place: China | collected 2011 | reverse complement strand
TACCAGCGGTGCAAACATATCAGCCATTGTGATTACCTCCGAATTTACTTTCCAAAATTCACACCCCGCGTCTGTTGGACACAAGATGCCTTTCTTCTTTATTCTAACACACCGGGCAAAAAGTTCAAGACAAAATTGTGTTTTTGTGCTAATATTTAAGAGAAAACAGGTTTCAAATTGTGAATAAAATATCATACTGTTTCAGAAGGAGATCGAACCGCCATGGATTGGGAAACGCTGAAAGCCGACTGCCTTGCCTGCAGCCGCTGTGAGCTGTGCAAGACCCGCACGAATGTGGTGTTCGGGCAGGGCGTGCCGGACGCCGAAGTACTGTTTGTGGGCGAGGGCCCCGGCCAGAGCGAGGACGAGCAGGGCCTGCCCTTTGTGGGCCGCAGCGGTCAGCTGCTGGACAAGTATCTGTTTGCCATCGACCTGGACCGGGAAAAGAACTGCTACATTGCCAACATCGTCAAGTGCCGCCCGCCCCAGAACCGTGACCCTCTGCCCGCCGAGAGCGAGGCCTGCATGCCCTGGCTGCGGGAGCAGTTCCGCCTGCTGCGGCCCAAGATCGTGGTGTGCCTGGGCCGTATCGCCGCCCAGCGGATGATCCGTTCCGACTTTTCGGTGACCAAGGAGCACGGGCAGTTCATTGAAAAGAACGGCATCCTGTTCATGGGCACCTTCCACCCGGCCGCCCTGCTGCGCGGCCCGCAGAACAAGCCCAATGCCTTTGCCGACTTTGTGGCGCTGCGGGACAAGATCCACGAAGTGTGTGAGCACACCTATGAATGAATAACCCTCTCCGTCTGCTCACTTCGTTCGCATCCACCTCCCCCGAAGAGGGAAGGTTTTGGCAGCGTAACAGCCAGATGGCGAAAAACTCGCTCTTCGGGAGAGCCGGCACCGCGCAGCGATGACTGAGAGGGTTCCATTTTCATTCACCCCACGCCTCTTTTTTGCATACTCTAAAGCAAAAGCGAGGTGTTTTTTATGCAGCGTGTTTCGTTTGACCGGGTCGATTTCTTTCTGGGGGCCACCACCCCCGCCGGGTTCAAGGGCTATTTTGAACCGCTGCGCCGGGAGCCCGGCATGCAGATGGTGCTGATCAAAAGCGGGCCGGGCTGCGGCAAGTCCACCCTGATGAAGCAGCTGGCCCGCCGGGCCATCCAGCAGGGTGAACCGGTGGAGTGCATCCACTGCGCCAGCGACCCTGACAGCTTTGACGGCGTGATCTTTGTTCGGCAGCGCCGGGCCATCGTAGATGCCACCGCGCCCCACACCATAGAGCCGGATGCGCCCGGTGCCGACGAGGTAGTGCTGAGCCTGTACCATACCATTCAGGCCGACGCCCTGCGCCCCCATGCTGAAGAGGTCAAGGCGCTGTTCGCCCGCAACGCTGCGCTGCGGGCGCGGGCTGCGCGGTATGTCGCTTCTGCCGGGAGCCTGCTGCTGGACAGCCGCCGGGCCGAGGCCTGCAGCGCCAACTTTGAAAAAGTGCGCCGCTACGTCAAGCGATTGTGTACCCGGCTGCTACCCCGCACCGAGAACACTGCCCGCGAAGAGCTGCGGCTGCTCTCTGCGGTGACGCCCAAGGGCGCGGTGTTCTACCAGCACACCGCGCAGGCGCTGGCTGACCGGTTCATCGTGTTCCGGGACGAATACGGTGCCGTGTCGCGCCTGCTGCTGGAGCTGATCCGTGCCGAGGCACTGGCCCGGGGCTATCACATCATCACCTGCCCCTGTGCCATGCACCCGGAGGATAAGATCGACCACATCCTGATCCCGGAGCTGCGGCTGGCCTTCCTCACCGACAACCGGTGGCACCCGGTGCAGCTGCCCGGCATGCAGGCCGTGCGGTGCACCCGGTTCCTTGACCGGGAAAATCTGGCGGGCTACCGCGCCCGGCTGCGGTTCAACGAGCGGGCAGCCGCCGAACTGCTGGAGCAGGCCACCGCCCTGATGGCACAGGCCAAGAGCTGCCACGACGAACTGGAGACTTACTACCGTACCACCGTGGACTTCGCCCAGGTGGACGAAGCTGCCGCCCGGTGCGCGGAGCTGTTCGGGCTGGAAGCGCCGTCACCCGACTGCTGAGTTCTTTATGATAAGGGAAGTGAAATCATGTCCGACATCCGTCTGCCCATCCGGCAGCTGGTGGAGTTTCTGCTGCGCAGCGGCAGCATCGACAGCCGGTTTGCCGGTTTTGACCGCGCACTGGAGGGTGCCCGCATCCATCGCAGGCTGCAGAAGGCCGCCGGGGAGGGTTACGCCGCCGAGGTGCCCCTCTGCGCCGATTATACAGTCGACGGCATCCGCTTTACACTGGAGGGCCGGGCCGACGGCATTTTTACCAACGAAACCGGCGTTGTGACCATTGACGAGATCAAGACCACCGCGGTGCCCGAGGAAGAGATCAGTGAGGACATGAACCCCTGCCACTGGGCGCAGGGCATGGTGTACGGAGCCATCTACAGCGCACAGGAAAGCCTGCCCGCCATGAATGTGCAGCTGACTTATTATCAGATCGACACAGACCAGATCACCCGCTTTGTACGGCACTTTTCCCGGCAGGAGCTGGAGCAATTCCTGCACAAACTCCTGCACCGGTATCTGCCCTGGGCACAGCGTCAGCTTGCATGGCAGGAAACCCGCAGCGGCAGCCTGACCGCCATGCGGTTCCCGTTTGAAGCCTACCGCCCCGGGCAGCGGGCACTGGCGGGCGAGGTCTGGCGGGCCTGCACCGCCGCCCCCTCCAAAAAAGGCACACGGCTGTTCTGTCAAGCCCCCACCGGTATCGGCAAGACCATGAGTGCGCTCTTCCCTGCCCTGAAAGCCATGGGGAGCGGCTGCGGGGAGAAGCTGTTTTACCTCACCGCCCGCAACACCACACAGGCCGCCGCCGAGGATGCCATTGCCCGCCTGCGGGCCGTACAGCCCGACCTTGCCCTGCGCAGTGTGACCCTGACCGCCAAGGAAAAAGCCTGCCTGCACCCGGACGCCGAGGGCCATCCGGTCTGCCTGCCGGAGGTATGCCCCTATGCAAACGGCTACTACGACCGCATCAAGAATGCGCTGGCCGCACTGCTGGACGGCAGCGGCCAATTCAGCCGTGCCGCACTGGCCGACACCGCCCGACAGTTCACCGTGTGCCCCTTTGAGCTGGGGTTGGACCTGAGCGAATGGTGCGATGTTGTGATCGGGGACTACAACTATTTGTTTGACCCGGTGGTGCACCTGAAGCGTTTCTTCGACACCTCCGGCGACTGGCTGTTCCTGATCGACGAGGCACACAATCTGCCCGACCGCGCCCGCGCCATGTACTCGGCCCGCTTCTGCAAGAGCAGCCTGACCGACGCAAAACGCACGCTTGGCAAGGGCAAAAGTGCCCTGAAAACCGCCCTGACCAAGGCCGACAAGGCCATGCGGGAGGCGCGGCAGGCCTGTGTGCGTCTGGCACCCCGCAGGCACGCAGAGGACGCCCCCGGCGAACCGGCCCAGACTAGCCTTCTGCCGGAACCGGATGCCCCGGCGTTTGCCCTGCCGGAGCCGTTGTATGCGCAGGACGGCACGGTGTTTTTGCAGGAGCTGCCCGCCGCACTGCTGACACCCCTGCGGGCGGTGCAGGCCCCTTTGCAGGCCTGGCTGGAAGAGAACCCGGAAGCCGACGCCCACCCGCAGATGCTGGAGCTTTATTTTGCGGTACAGGATCTGGTGCGGGCTGCCGAACGGTACGACAGCCACTTTATGACCCAGCTCACCGCCCGCGGCAGCGAGCTGGAATTGCAGCTGCTCTGTCTGGACCCGGCACTCTTTGTGGATGCCAGCCTTTCCACCGGGCGCAGTGCCGCGCTGTTCAGCGCCACCCTCACCCCGCCCGCCTACTACCGCAGCGTGCTGGGCTGTGCCGACGCCCGGGCTGTGGCGCTGGAAAGCCCGTTCCCCGCCGGGAACCTGGGGCTGTTCTGCCTGCCGGGCATCTCCACCCGCTACCGTGACCGGGAGCGCAGCGCACAGAGCGTGTCGGATGCACTGGCCCGGCTGGCGCAGAGCCGGGTGGGCAACTATCTGGCGTTCTTTCCCAGTTACGCCTATCTGCGGCAGGTGCAGGAAGATTTTGCCGCCCGCTATCCGGGTATTTCCACCCTTGTGCAGGAGAGCGGACTGGATGACGCCGCCCGCGCCGCTTTTCTGGCACGATTTGAGCCAGACCCTGCCCATACCCTGCTGGGCTTTGCCGTCATGGGCGGCATCTTTGGCGAGGGCGTAGACCTTGCCGGCAACCGGCTCATCGGCTGTGCCATCGTGGGCGTGGGGCTGCCGCAGGTGAACCCCCGGCAGGAGATGCTGCGCCGCTACTACGACGAAACATCCGGCACCGGCTTCGACTACGCCTACCGCTGCCCCGGCATGAACAAGGTGCTGCAGGCGGCAGGACGGGTCATCCGCACTCCGGAAGACCGGGGCGTTGTGCTGCTGCTGGACGATCGTTTTGCGCTGCCGGAATACACCCGGCTGTTCCCGCCCCACTGGCGGCACATCCGCTATCTGAACAGCGCCGCCGCCCTGACAGCCGAGCTGGAACAGTTCTGGCATAAAAAATAAGGAGAGACGATCCGTCCCTCCTTATTTTTTGCATTGCAGTCACTTCAGACTTTCCCACGGCGGCATTTCACCGCGCAGCTTTTCCCACATGGGCATGGAGGTTCCGGCCTGCTTGCGCAGAGCTTCGAACGCTTCGTCCAGATACTGCATCTCGCCCACCGCGTGCATGGCGTGGTCGGAAGCGCACAGGCGGCCCAGCGGCGTCTTGGCCATGGCAAACACCATGGCTTCCATCTGGCGGCGGCCTGCCGTGCCGGGTTTATAGCAATCCGTATTCTGCTTATCATTCACCGGGATGCCAGCGTCTTTCAGCATCAGGCAGCCCTCATAGGCGGCATCCAGAATGGCACCCCGTTGCTGCTTTGTGGCGCGGGTCAGATCGCCGTTGCAGGCGTAGCACACATAACATACCGGCAGGATGAATGCGATGTGACACTTGAGCCACTCGTCCATATCGCCGTAGAAGGTCAGCTTGTACTTCACCCCATCAAAGGCGGTCTTGAGCCGGATGCGGAACGCGCCGGAAAGCGGCGCCGTGGCTCCGCCCACCGTCATGCCGACGCCGGTGTGCACGCTGACCACACGGTCGCGCTCGCGGCGGCCGGCCGAATCCTGAAAGCCGAATGCGATCTTGTCCGCCGGGCGTTGCATGAACTCCAGCACCTGTTTTGCGTGGGGGTCGTTGCCCAGAAACACAAAATACGGGCTTTTGTTCGCCTTGAGGATGGGCAGCACCTCCGGCAGCTGCCCGGCCTGTACAGCGACAAAGATCAGGTCGTAGCAGTCGTCCGGAGCCAGCGTGTCGATGGTCTGCACGCGGTCCATCGTGGTTTTGCGCTGCGCCCAGTGGCGGATGACCAGACCTTTCTGGTCGATCCGTTCCTTCCACTCACCCCGCGCAAGAAGCGTGACAACGTTCTTTTTGTTCTGCAACAGCTCGTGAGCCAGCTCGCAGCCCAAAACACCAGCACCATAAACCAGAATCCTCATCCGGATGCGCCTCCCTTATGTTCTGTTTTTCGGAACGCTTACTTTTTCAGAAAAGAGAAAAAGCCTTTTTTCTCATAGGGTGCACTCTTGACGCCCTTGACCTCGTAGCCGGTGGCGTTGATGGCATCGCGCAGTTTCTGCTCGTCCAGCTGCTGCTCCGACTGGATGACGGTCTGCCCCTTCGTGTGGGAAGAAGCGACCTTCTTCGCCTCCGGGAAGGCCTTGCGCACCGCCTCGTTGACATGGCTCTCGCACATGCCGCACATCATGCCCTCGACTTTTACGGTTGTTTCGATCATTTTGTTCCCCTCCGGAAATTTTCATGCGCGGCAGGCACCGCACCGGTTCTGTTAGGGCCTGCTAACCGCCGTTTCAAACAAAACGCCGCCAAGGGTCTGCCCCGGCAGCGATGCGGAGCGGTTCCCTTTCCGGTACGGAGTTCTGCTCAAAAGTGCACGCATGGTTCTTGTCTTCATCATATCACACCGGTGGGCTAAATGCAAGAACTCCGGCTCAATATTCGATGCCTTTGCGGGCGGCAATGCCCTTCTGGTAGGGGTGGCGCAGGCATTTCATCTCGGTCACATAATCGGCGGCGTCCAGCATCCACTGCGGGGCGGCGTGAGCGGTCAGCACGCACTCCTGCCCGACAGGCCGCTGCAGCACGGCCTGCTGCAGCAGAGCCTTGTCCACCATATCCAGCTCCCATGCGCTGCCGGCCTCATCCAGCACCAGAAGGTCTGCCGGTTCGGCCATGGCGGCGGCAAGGTTCGCATTCTGCAGCGCGCGGGTCTCGGCCTTTTCGGCGTCGTTCATCTGAAAAACGAATTTCTGCCCGGCCTTGCCGCGGTAGAGCTTTGCACCCAGCTGCTCCAGCAGCGGGATCTCGCCGCTCTGCCCGCCCTTGAGAAACTGCAGCACGGCCACCCGTTTTCCGCTGCCCAGCGCCCGCAGAGCAAGCCCCATGGCCGCCGTTGTCTTGCCCTTTCCGTCGCCGTAATAAAGATGAACAAGTCCGGTCTGTTCCATTTTGCATTCCTCACTTTCCTGTGGTTTTATCCTAGCACAGCCGTGCGCAAAGCGCAATGCCGCCGGGGATAAAATCCGCTTGACAAGCAGCCCTCCGGTATGATACACTTTGCAGAGTTTGCAAAAGCAAACGTACCATTCCTGCCGGAATGGCGTTTCTTTTTGTAATGAAGTTAGTTTATTCTAACATTTGTATCACCTTCGAACTACAGAAAGGACAACCCCGCCATGCATCACATCTGCAAAGCATTTTTTGTCGTTCTCGGCTGCATCAGCCTTGCCCTTGGCACCATCGGCATCGCGCTGCCCATTCTGCCCACCGTACCGTTCTACCTGCTCACCGCCTTCTGTTTTGCCAACAGCTCCCAGCGCCTGCACGACTGGTTCGTGCACACCACAGTGTACAAAAAATACATCGGCAGCTATTTCCGCCGCCACGGCATGACCCGCAAGGCAAAATGCATCCTCATCGGCACCGTGACGGCCATCATGCTGCCGGGCTTCATCCTGATGGACAAGGTGCCCGTCGGCCGTGCCATCATGGCCATCGTGTGGGTGGGGCACATCGTCTATTTCGGCTTCAAAGTGCAGACCATCACCCAGACCGAGGCCGACGCCGCAATGGCAGAAGCATTGGAAGAGTAAATACGAAAAGAGGAGCAGCCGCGGCCGCTCCTCTTTTGCGTTTCAGACATATTTTTTACTGGTACAGCGGGAACTCTTCGGTGAGTTTCAGCACGCGGGCGCTGATCTCGTCCTTCTTCTCGTCGTAGTGCCAGATGCAGTCGGCGATGCAGCCGGCAATGACCTTCATCTCCTCAGCGCCCATGCCGCGGGTGGTGACAGCCGGGGTGCCCAGACGCACGCCGGAGGTGACAAAGGGGCTGCGGGTCTCGCCGGGGACGGTGTTCTTGTTGGCGGTGATGTGCACGCTGTCCAGACGGGCTTCCAGCTCCTTGCCGGTGCACTCCTCGTCGCGCAGGTCGATGAGCATCAGGTGATTGTCGGTGCCGCCGGACACCAGCTTGACGCCCCGGGCCTGCAGCTCAGCTGCCATGGCCTGTGCGTTCTCCACGATCTTGCGGGCATACTCCTTGAACTCGGGCTTGAGCGCCTCGCCGAAGCAGACGGCCTTTGCTGCAATGACGTGCTCCAGCGGGCCGCCCTGGGTGCCGGGGAACACAGCGGAGTTGATGCGCTTGGCGATGATCGGGTTGTTGGTCAGGATCAGGCCGCCGCGGGGGCCGCGCAGGGTCTTGTGGGTGGTGGTGGTGACCACGTCGGCATAAGGCACGGGGCTCTGGTGATAGCCGCCTGCCACCAGACCGGCAATGTGTGCCATATCCACCATCAGGTATGCGCCGTAGCCGTGGGCGATCTCAGCGATCTTCTGGAAATCGATAGCGCGGGGGTAAGCGGAAGCACCGGCCACGATCAGCTTGGGGCGCACCTTCCTGACCTGCTTTTCCAGCTCGACGTAGTCGATCACGCCGTCGGCATTGACGCCGTAGGACACAAAGTTGTAGTTCTTGCCGGACATGTTCACCGGAGAGCCGTGGGTCAGGTGGCCGCCCTGCGACAGATCCATGCCCATGACGGTGTCGCCCAGATCCAGCAGAGCAAAGTAGACAGCCAGATTGGCCTGTGCGCCGGAATGGGGCTGGACATTGGCATACTTTGCGCCGAACAGCTTGCAGGCGCGCTCAATGGCGATGTTCTCCACCTCGTCCACATAGACGCAGCCGCCGTAGTAGCGCTTGCCGGGCAGACCTTCGGCATACTTGTTGGTCAGGATGCTGCCCATGGCTGCCATGACAGCCGGGGAAACGATGTTCTCGCTGGCAATCAGCTCGATGTTCTGGCGCTGACGGGTCAGCTCGCGGTTCATTGCCGCTGCCAGTTCCGGATCGACCGTGTTGACCAGACCGATGGTGTCCATCATTTCATTGTACATAATATTCTACCCCTCTCAATTTCCGGAGAAAGCCCCGGATCTCTGGATCTCTTCAAGCCACCCTGCTCCGCGCACGAACCGAATTGCTTTCTTTTATCATAGCAGAAAGCTGCAGAATCTTCAACTTCCATTTTGCCGAAAGGCTTGCTTTTTTCGAATGAAGTGTTTATTATACTTGTATAAAAATGCGATGTCTTTTTTGTGTATTTTTCAACTGTACTGCGGTTGAAGTGAAGCGAGGTGTTCTGTCCGTGACCATTGCCGAAGAAAAACAGCTTCAGCGCAAAGCAGGCCGTGCCGCTCGCAAGGCGCTTTCGCCCGACGAATGCGTTGCCGCAAACGCTGCTCTGTGCCGGACGCTCTGGCAACTGGAAGCGGTGCGCAATGCCCGCACCATCCTGCTGTATGCAGCTTTCGGCACCGAAGCCGACCTTGCCGCTTTTGCAGCCGAAGCGCAGGCGCGGGGCAAAAAGCTGGCCTACCCGGTATGCGGGGAGGAGTATTCCCTCACCGCAGCCGTGCCCGGCCCGGACGGCTGGGAGGTGGGGCAGTACGGCATCCGCACGCCCATCCCCGCCCGGTCGGAGCTTGTGCCGCCGGAAGCGCTGGATCTGGTGCTGGTGCCCTGCACCGCCTTTGACGCAGGCTGTTACCGGGTGGGCATGGGCAAGGGCTACTACGACCGCTATCTCCCCCGCTGCACGAACGCGGCAAAGATCGGCATTGCATTTGAAGTACAGAAGGTGCCCTGCGCAGCTGTGGACGAGCACGACCAGCGGTTGGACGCCTATGTAACAGAGAGGGGAATTTACACATGGAAATGATGGAAAAAAGCTGCGGGCAGTTTCTGGCAGAACTGGCCGGCAAAGCTCCCACACCGGGCGGCGGCGGCGCTTCGGCACTGGCGGGCGCAGCCGGTGTGGCGCTGGGCAATATGGTGGGCAGCCTGACCGTCGGCAAAAAGAAGTACGCCGCCGTGGAAGCCGACATTCAGGCGCTGAACGCCCGGGCCGAAGCTCTGCGCGGCGAACTGGAAGCGCTGGTGCAGGCCGACGCTGAAGCCTTTGCGCCGCTGGCCGCAGCCTACGGCCTGCCGAAAGATACCCCGGAGCAGGCCGCACACAAGGCTGCCGTGCTGGAAAAAGCGCTGGATGCCGCCTGCGCGGTGCCGCTGCAGATCATGGAGAAATGCGCCGAGGGCATCACCCTTGCGGAGGAATACGCCGCCAAGGGCAGCGTACTGGCTGTTTCGGACGCAGGCTGCGCCGCAACGCTGTGCAAGGCCGCTCTGCAGGCCGCAAGCCTGAATGTGTTCATCAACACCAAACTCATGACCGACCGCAGCTGCGCCGGTGCGCTGGACGCCAGGGCCGACAGCCTGCTGAACGAGTTTGTTCCCCGCGCGGATGCTGTGTTTGAATCTGTAATGCAGAAATTACGCAACAAATAACGAGGTAATTACAATGGCAACGATTTTGAAAGGCGCGCCGGTGGTGGCCGCCATGAACGAGAAAAACGCCGCGCTGTGCGAACAGCTCAAGGCAAAGGGCGTCACGCCTACTCTGGCTGTAGTGCGTGTGGGCGAGCGGGAGGACGACCTCTCCTATGAACGCGGGGTCATGACCCGCTGCGGCAAGGTCGGCGTGGAAGTAAAACAGTTTCTGCTGCCCGCCGATGCCTCTCAGGACGAGCTGTTGAAGGTCATTGCAGAGGTGAACGCAGACGACGCCATCCACGGCTGCCTGCTGTTCCGTCCCCTGCCCAAACAGTTCGATGACCGCACCGTCCGCGCGGCACTTGCCCCGGAAAAGGACATCGACGGCATCACGGACGGTTCGCTGGCCGGTGTGTTCA
>OGKG01005110.1_pt1 | contig 10434 bp, 8 predicted proteins | sample 1572201 | NCBI WGS metagenome assembly OGKG01 (sample SAMEA2582146, study PRJEB24529) | metagenome | biome: Human gut stool | place: China | collected 2011 | reverse complement strand
AGCATAAATTCTGTGCATCGCGAAGCGTGTTGCTGGGAACGGAGTGAACAGTAACCTATAGCTCTGCCAGTATTCCCAGTTCCCGCGCAAGGCGAAGCAGTTCCCTGTTTGCGGCATTCACTGTTCCGAACTCTTTCAGAGGACAGATAACTTTCTGACATTTTTTCATCAATTCCACAGCCTTATCATAAGATTCCTGTGAAATACTTTCGAAAGGTTTCTCTGTAATCACCCGGTCTGCAAGTGCACCGGCCACCTGACAGTCTACATCATTCGTGTGAAGCACTCCTGCCGCAAACGGAATTCCCTGTCTCTGCAATTTTCGATAATACGGAATTCCACTTCCATTACCGCCAATTACAAACACCTGAGGTTCACCTCTGGGCGGATCCATCTCCACACATCCAAAAGCAGCATTATAGCTTCCTCTGGTAATTCCATACAACTTCCGAATATACTCAGAAGTAAAGATTTCTTCCGGAGCACCATATTTTTCTATATATTCTCCATGTACACAGATAACTTTATCAGATATTTTCTGTGCAAGATCCAACTCATGCAGCGACATGATCACTGTAAGCTGATGATCCAGCACCATCTGTTTCAAAATGGTAAGAAGTTCCAGCTTGTGGCGGATATCCAGAAAAGAAGTCGGCTCATCCAGCACAATAATCTCCGGTTCCTGACAGATAGCCCGGGCAAGAAGGATTCGCTGTCTCTGACCATCACTGATGGCTGTAAAATCCCTGTCTTTTAAATCCCATGCATGGACGGTTTCCATTGATTTCTTTACCTTTGCCTTATCCTCTGCAGAGAGTATTCCCAAAGTGCCTGTATAAGGATAACGCCCTGTGGCTACAATGTCTTCGCAGGTCATCAGTTCCGGTCGCATACGCTCTGTGAGCACGACTGCCAGTTTCTGAGAGACCTCTTTATTGGTCATCTTTGCCATTTTCTCTTTATCCAGATAAACAGTACCGCTGATCGTGGCAAGCTGTCTGGTGATGCTTTTAAGAATAGTGGATTTTCCGGCACCGTTAGGACCGATGAGAGTGAGGATTTCTCCCTTTTTCAGCTGAATATTGATTTCTCTGATAAGAGGTTTTCCGTCATATCCCACAGTCAGCTGATCCGTACGGAAAAAATACTGTTCCTGCCGGTCTGCTTTGTTATTTTCTGTTTCCTTTATTACATCTGCTATTTTCTCTGACATATTTTTTCCTGTTTTCCTTTTTATGCTGCATCTTATAGTAATCTGCCCGGATAGCGTATTCTGCTCCTGCTTTTTATATCAATTTCTCTTCTGTCTGCGGATCATGATATAGATTACAACCGGTGCGCCAAACACTGCTGTTACGGAACTGATACTGAGTTCTGTAGGTGCAAATACGGTTCTGGCGATCAGATCACAGAAAAGACAGAATACTGCCCCTCCCAGAAAACAGGCCGGGATCACAAGGAGCGGTCTGGCTGTTTTCAGCAGGCTTTTTACAATGTGAGGCACTGCAATGCCAACAAAAGAAATTGGTCCTGCAAAAGCTGTCACACAGGCAGACAGAATACTGGATAAGAGAATCAGTCCTATGCGGAACAGCTTGATATTCACTCCCATATTCTGGGCATAAACTTCACCCAGCTGATAGGCACCGATAGGCTTAGACATAAAGAACACGATCACCATTGTGAGCAGAACTACTATTGCCATTACTTTCACATTACCCCAGGACATTCCTGAAAAACTTCCCAGTGACCAGTTGTGAAGATTGACGATATTGGAGTCATCCGCAAATGTAACTACGAAATCTGTAACTGCAGAACAAATGTAACCGATCATGACACCGCTGATAACCAGCATGGACATGTTGTGGACTTTTTTTGCAACCAGCAGGACGAATCCCATGGAAATCATAGAACCGATAAATGCTGCAATGATCATGGCTGCAGAACCCATGGAAATAGATCTGCTCAGAAAATAAATCATCAGAAGTGCAACTACCAGCTTGGCTCCTGAAGAAATTCCAAGTACAAAGGGACCTGCAATAGGGTTATTAAAAAATGTCTGAAGAAGAAATCCGGATACAGAAAGTGCTCCTCCAAGAATGATCACTGACAGAATCCTGGGAAGACGGATTTCCCATATTATATTGTAAGCAGTCGCATCTCCCTGATGTCTGAAAATAATATTCAGAATCTCACCCACTGAAAGATGAATGCTTCCGGCATTTATATTCCAGACAAATAAAATCACCAGAAACACCGCCAGTATAAGAAATGCCATCCAGTATCTGGCTGTACGTTTTTTGTCATCCATATTTTTTGTTCCTTTTGTTTTTATATTTCCTGCTTTTGGCAGTTCTGCAGAATCCCGCAAACATATTTCAGTGCCATTCGTAAATAACTATACCAATCGCATAGGATGCGGATTCGAGTGTGCCGAAAAGTTACAAATATCATTTTAACTTATGCATATATGCAAGTTCATCCAGCGAATCATCATCTGTAGTAAGAATTGTATGAATATCTTCAATCATAGTTCCAAGCTCAGTGGTTTCCTGGAAAAGATTTTTACCCGTACACCACACATTTCCATCCTTCACTGCCTTAAAATCTGCCAGAAGATTACTTTTTGCCAGAAGTTCATCAATAGTAGAAAGTTCACCGTCGATAGTACTGTTATAGATGATATAGTCCGCATCTTTTGCTTTGGCATAAAATTCTTCCATCTGCATATTCATGGTAGACAAAGCGTTATCACTTTCTCCTGTATCTTCGGGAACATATTTGCCGCCTGCAAGCTCGATCATGTTTGAAACATAATCACCATTCTTTCGCACATTGGCAGCACCTGTGGAATTAATGTAAAAGAATGCTACTGTTTTACCTGTATCTTTATCATCAGAGGTCAGAACTTTGTCAAGCTTGTCTGTCTGCTCCTTAAATGCCTTCTCAGCTACATCTTCCTTTCCGAGAAGCACAGCATAGAGTTTCATCCATTCAGTTCTTCCCAGAGGATGGCTCTCATAACTGGAACGTTCTACCATTACCGGGATACCAAACTGTTCCAGTTTCTCTTCCACCTCCGGATTATGGTGGATCATAGTTGATTCAATGGCAAGACCACAGCCTTCATTCAGGATCAGTTCATAATCCGGTGCATTGTACTTGCCTGCATAAATCATTTTTCCGGATTCCATGGCATCTTTTGCTTCCTGGATATACCATCCATTCTCCTGAGTTCCTGAAAGACGAATGCTGTCAATACCGTCAATTGCGCGGAAAAGATCCATGGCAGAGGTTGCTACCAGATAGATGTTGTTCAGCGGTTGTTGTATAACTGTGATATCTTTTTCAAGTCCCTTTGGAGCCTTTTTTCCCTCTGGAACTACAAGAAACTGTCCTTCCTGATCGATAGTGATCAGGGCATAGCCATCATTGTAATAGTCTACGCTGAATTCTTCTGCGTAGGAAAGTTCCATACTGTGATCATAGGTAAGTCCCGGAATATCCACAGGAGTTTTTGCATTGTCTTTATCTGCTGCGTATGCTGTACAGACAGTGCATATACAGATAATAAATAATGCAACTGACATAAAACCGATAAATATTGTTTTTTGCTGTTTCTTTATTATGTTTTTCATCTTCATAATTGTTTCTTTGTTTGTATGTGATTATTTTGCTGTTTTTTCTGCTTCTTTGGCAGTTGTGGAATCAAAATTTAAGGTGTAGTCAATCTCGTGAGGCTCACTCATTGCTACTGTATCTGCTGTTACCTCCATCTCTGCATCAAATACGCTGACAGGGATTTCAAAAGTGGAGTTTCCATCTTTATTAACCGGCTCATATTTCTCACCATCCACAAGCATATAATCATAGTTCGGACTGCTCCATACGATAGTTGCTGTAGCTTTATCGCCTTCTACCTTAATGGCAGCAGGAGAATCAATGGTTGCTCTTCCTGAACCGCCTGTAAGAGTTACATCCATGGTATAGTCGCCATCTTCAAGATTCAGATCTGCCAGAGTCTTACCTTCACTTGTCTTGCTGTCTTTCGCATCTTTGTCTGTGTCATCTGCTTTGGAATCTGCATCTTTATTTTCTTTATCATCTTTTTTTGCATCTGTATCATCGGATTTTACAGGATTTTTGACACTTACCTTATGGTCATACCATTTTCCTTTTGTTCCGATCAAAGCTACATCGAATTCTTCATCAATTGCGGGTACCGGGATATCAAATCCATATACTTCCTCACTCATTCCATCGCTGTATGTAACAGTATCTGTGGTTGGTTCAAGAATCTCTGCCCCGTCTTTCTGTGCATCTTCTGCTTTTCCCACAAAAAGGTTTACAATTTTCTTAGAAGCAAGGCTTACATGGATAGTCATCTTGCCATCCTTTACTGTAAGGGTTCCTTTTCCGTCGTTTGCTTCATTTACATGGAACATTCCGCTGTCTGTATCAAATTCTGCTGTGTAGGTGCCATCCTCTAATGTATCACCCTTGGATGCATCTGTTTCTTTATTATCTGTGTTTTCTGAATCAGCATCTTTTGCAGTTGTTTCTTCTTTATCAGTGGTTTCTTCTGTTGCCGTATCAGTATCTGTCTTTGCAGCAACCGGGCTTGTACCGATCAGAGTGGCTGAAATAGTAAGTGCTGACATTAATAATGTAAATGAACGTTTCTTCATGATTATTTCTTCTCCCTTATCTTCATATTTTTTATAGTTTTTTCTATCGTGCTGTTCAACCCATCTGCTGCAGAGCAACAGGCTTTTGAACAGGTGATGGCAAATATATTATAGTAATTCCAGAAAATAATGCAATTAAGACAGTTCCTCTGGATCTTTCTCAGATGTGCGCACGTTACTGTGAACGGAATGAACAGAAACGTGCGAACTGTTTGCAGTATTTTATGGAATTGCTATGACTTCTTTTTTTCTTATCATATAATATATCTGCCCGGAAACTTTTGCAAGTCCTCCGGGCAGTTTATCTTGTTTGAACAATATTTTTTATTCAGCGTCAGCCTCTGCAGTATCAGCTGTTGTCTCAGCTGCGTCATCTGCCTGTGCATCGTCTGCACTGTCATCTGTTGCTTTGGCATCAGTATCTTCTGCTGCTGCATCGTCAGATGCTCCAAGAGAATCAATTGCTGCTTTTGTATGAGCCACATACAGATCTTCTACTGCTGCGATTCTTCCAAGACCTGCGATCTGACAGTCAACACTGTCGAAATCACCGGATGCCTCAAACTGAGATTTCCAGGAATCTGCATCATCACCGGCCATATCATTGTTAGCGTGGTCTCCGGCAACAACCATCAGAGGACGAAGGATCACATTCTTGAATCCTGCTTCTTTTACTTTCTCGATAACCTTGTCACATGCTGTGTCTTCCGGTTTTCCCTCTACAGTTCCGACGAAAGCGTTTGTGAATCCAAGATTATCCATCTGTGTCTGCATCTGGTCATAGGTTACGTTAGCTGTATGGGATGTACCATGTCCCATGAATACAAATGCTGTGCCTGCATCTGCTGCTGCTTTCATATCATCAAATCCGGCTTCCTTGCAGGCTTCATCTGTAATCGCCTGAGCAACTGCTTTCTTGTCATCATTGATCACTGTAGCGTCATCACCAACTTCACCGAGCATTGGCTCTGCAATTGCAACAGATTCAAATTTGTCTTTGTATCCATCAATTGCCTCTGTCATTTCATCATATTCTGCACCATGCATCAGATGTGTCGGCTGTACAACAAGATTCTTAACACCGTTAGCTACTGCACGGTCAAGAGCCTGCTGCATATTATCGATTACTTCATCATCTCTTGCCTGTACATGGTTGATGATGATCTGTGCTGTAAATGCACGTCTTACTGACCAGTCCGGATATGCTTTTGCAAGGGCATCCTCGATTCCTTTGATATCCTCTGCACGGCTGTCGTTGAAGGATGTACCAAAGCTTACAACAAGAAGTTCGTTCTCACCGATCTCATCCTGGTTACGAGGATCATCCTTGGAAGCATCACCTGTGTCACGTCCAAAGTATTCAGGGCTTGCTTCTTCACCTGTTACCAGTTCTTTCTGAGCATCTGTAAGTTTGTCCCATGCTTCTTTTGCTGCTTTGCAGTCTTCGTCAGTTGTGTCTGTTCTTTCCTGAACATAAATCTTATCGATCAGGGCACCAACTTCGTCTGCGGCTTTCTGATCATCATCAGAAGCTTCTGTTGTATCATCAGATGCTTCCTCTGTATCTGCTGCATCTGCATCGTCTGCAGCTGCTTCTGTGTCATCTGCAGCCTCTTCTGTTGCTGCATCATCAGATGCAAAAGCAACTGTACCTGTTGCTGCTGTCATGGAACAGGTCATGGATACTGCCAGTAATAAGGCTAACATGGATTTTCTTTTCATTTCGTTTTTCCTCTTTTATTTCTCGTATTTCCGGACAATTGTATGCACAAAAAAGGCAACTGCATATTCTGCAGCTACCGCTTTCCCATAAATACATGGTTTATATGTACCAGATATATCTGTAATTTCCGATTCTGTCTGATTCATTTAATAAAAGAGCTATGTATCGTTATGAGAATACAGGTTCTGTATACCGCAGACCTTAAATTCTACGCCAAGGCAGTTCTCCTGACTTCGATCATCGCTGTTTCTCCCTTCCCGGTTTCCCAGTGGTTTCTGAAAAGCAGCTCCCATACACAGTGACGGTATCGCTCCGGATTCTCACCGGATTCTCTTTTGCGCATCAAGTACGATGCAACCTTTGCGTTATAACATTGCACATATTCAATTCGGATATTCTTTTTTTATCACATTTTCACAAAAATGTCAATACAATTCGTGTATATTTTCCTTTAATGTTTGGCATTAGTGTTACTGTTCACTCCGTTCACAGTAACGTAGCCAAAATTCCAGATTGCCTGCGGCAATGGAATTTTGGCTTGTATGTCTCGGGATTTTGGCATATTCATGCCAAAACACCTCGCGGGACAGTGGCGTGTGAACAGTAACGCATTAGTTACTGTTCACACACCACTATCCCGTTATATTATCGCGTTATTCATTACACTTCTGTCAGGGTTTTGAAAAAACAGGTTCTGTTTCCGGTATGGCAGGCTGCACCGATCTGCTCTACTTTAGCAAGGATCGTATCATTATCACAATCCAGTGTAAGGGATTTTACAAACTGGAAATGTCCGGATGTGAGTCCCTTCGTCCAGAGTTCATTGCGGCTTCTGCTCCAGTAAGTCATTTTACCTGTTTCAAGAGTGGTATTAAATGCTTCTTCATTCATATACGCCAGCATCAGCACTTCATTTGTCTGATAATCCTGGGCTATAACAGGTACCATTCCATCACTGTTTAATTTAAAATCAGACCATGCGATGCTGCTTTTTAAATTCACTGTATTTTCCATTTTCTGTCTCCATCTAATTTATTGATTGCCATAAATCATTTCGTAAATTTTCAAATTTTACAAACTGCCCTTGGTAGACAGAACATCTGTGATCCTTGGATCATAGGATGTGGCTGCGTCCAGTGCTTTGGCAAAACTTTTGAACATTGCTTCTGCTACATGGTGATTATTCCCACCTGCCAGAACCTTGATATGAAGATTCATGCCACAGGCATAGGAAATGGCATAGAAAAATTCTTTCACCATTTCTGTGGACATGTCACCAATCCTGTCTGTGGTAAACTCTGCATCCCATACAAAGTAAGGTCTTCCGGACAGATCGATCGCACAAAGCACCAGGGATTCATCCATGGGAAGGATGCAGCTTCCATAGCGCTTAATCCCCTTTTTGTCACCAATTGCTTCTTTTAATGCTGTTCCCAGAACAATTCCTGTATCTTCAATGGTGTGATGATCATCCACCTGAAGATCTCCATGGACTCTGACACTGAGGTCAAAAAGTCCATGACGGGTAAATCCATCCAGCATATGGTTAAAAAATCCCACACCTGTCTCAATATCAGAATATCCGGTTCCATCCAGATTTATTTTTAATTTGATTTCTGTTTCTTTTGTATTTCTTTCTGCTGAGGCTTCTCTTGCCATGGTTAAGTCCTCTCTGTCTTACTTATTTTCAAGCACTCTGAATCCATTGTTTTAATGCGCAAACTACAGTTTACATTATAGCAGATTTCAGATTCAAAGCCTTACCATTATTCTTCATCTTCATCCTCAAAACGAACTGCAATAGAATTTGCATGTGCAGTAAGCTGCTCAGAAGTTGCAAACTGGATGATATCTTTGTGGATGTTACGCAACGCAGATTTTGAGTAATATACAATACTTGATTTCTTGATGAAATCATCTACGGAAAGAGCTGAGAAAAATTTGGCTGTTCCGTTTGTAGGAAGTACATGGTTCGGACCTGCAAAATAATCTCCCAGTGGCTCGGAGCTGTACTCTCCGATAAAGATCGCACCTGCATTCTTCACTTTCATCATATCTTCAAAGGGATTGGCTGTCACGATCTCCATATGTTCCGGAGCGATTTCATTGGCCGCCTCAATCGCTTCGTCCATATCCTCTGCGATCAGAATGTAGCCAAAGTTATCAAGAGATTTCTGAATGATTTCTTTTCTGGAAAGAACCTCCACGAAACCTTTTACTTCTTCATCTACTTTCTTCGCAAATTCCTCACTTGTAGTGATCAGGATAGCACATGCCAGTTCGTCATGCTCTGCCTGAGAAAGAAGGTCTGCTGCCACAAAATGCGGATTAGCTGTCTCATCTGCAAGAACAAGGATCTGGTGTGCTTCCACCTGGACGACTATATCGACGACGTGCAGAACACCGTGCTGGAAAGCCGCTTCCGGGCCTATCCCATTCTGGATGAGGAGGAGCGGGTGGTGGGCACCCTGTCCCGCTACCATCTGCTGCGGCCCCGCCGCAAGCAGGTGATCCTGATGGACCACAACGAGAAGGCCCAGTCCGTACCGGGCCTGGACCAGGCGGAGATTCTGGAGATCATCGACCACCACCGCCTGGCGGATATCCAGACCAGCCAGCCCATCCGGGTGCGCAACGAGCCCGTGGGCAGCACCACCACCATCGTGGCGGGGATGTATCAGGACAAGGGCCTGATGCCCACCGCCAAGATGGCGGGATTGATGGCCGCGGCCATCGTCTCTGATACGGTCATGTTCAAGTCTCCCACCTGCACCCAGCGGGACATCGACGTGGCCAACCGCATGGCCCGGATCGCCAACATCTCCCTCCAGGCGCTGGGACAGGTGATCTTCTCCGCCTCCGGCGGCGGTGCGAAGTCTGCAGAGGAGATCTTCCGCACAGACTACAAGGAGTTCCACATCGCAGGCCACAACCTGGCGGTGAGCCAGGTCACCTGCATGGACTCCGACCAGCTGCTCCAGCGCAAGGGAGAGTTTTTGCAGCTCATGAGCTCCCTGCAGAAGAAGCAGGGCTTCGACATGGTAATCCTGATGATTACCGATGTACTGCTGGAGGGCACCCAGCTGCTGTTCGTGGGCGACAGGGACAGCATCCGCCAGGCCTTCAATGTGGAGGATGCGGAGGACGTGGTGTTCCTGCCCAAGGTCATGTCCCGGAAAAAGCAGGTCATTCCCATGCTCTCCGCCCTGTGGGGCTGAGGAGCGCGTGGCCCCGCCGCCCGGCGCTTTCTGCTGAGGAAGCTGCCGGGCGGCTCTGTTTTTTGGGAAATCTCCTGCCTCTGAAACATTTTCCAGAGATTTTGTATAAATTCACCATTGACTTTGCCTGTTTAAAGCAGTATGGTGTAAAAGTACAAAGGCCGGTCGGCAGAAGGGAGCTCTTCCATGGTTTTGTTTGCAGCAGCGTTCCGCACTGTGGCGGGGCTCTGCTCTTCGGACAGAGCCGCTTTTTGTAATTTCCCCGCGATCAATCTTGAAAAGGAGATCTCTGCGATGAAAAAGAAGTTTCTTGCCCTTGCGCTGACCGCCGTCATGGCTCTGAGCCTGGCTGCCTGCGGCGGCGACACCCAGTCCACAGATACCGATGCCGATACCAGCGGCGACGAGTCCGCCTCCGGCAGCCAGACCTACACCGTGGGTATTATCCAGCAGGTCCAGCACGAGGCCCTGGACGCCGCCACCCAGGGCTTTCAGGACGCCCTGACGGAACTGCTGGGCGACAGTGTCACCATCGACCCCCAGAACGCCTCCGGCGATACCGCCAACTGCACCACCATTGCCAACAACTTTGTCTCCCAGGGCGTGGACCTGATCATGGCCAACGGCACCACCGCTCTCCAGGCCGCTGCCACCGGCACCAGCACCATTCCCATTCTGGGCACCTCCATCACCGAGTACGGCGTGGCTCTGGGCATTGACGGCTTTACCGGCACCACTGGCTACAACGTCTCCGGCACCTCCGATCTGGCGCCCCTGGACCAGCAGGCTGAGATGCTGCACACCT
>OGKG01005090.1_pt1 | contig 10473 bp, 9 predicted proteins | sample 1572201 | NCBI WGS metagenome assembly OGKG01 (sample SAMEA2582146, study PRJEB24529) | metagenome | biome: Human gut stool | place: China | collected 2011 | reverse complement strand
AAGCCCTCCTAACAAAAGATAACTCCTCATATTTGTGTAATATACCATACCTCGTCTTGTCGGGTGTTTACAGAATAGCTTAATACCCGACAAGACACACTCTCTAATAGGCTCTAATGGAGCCATATCTACCCTCTTTAGTTTTTGTAGGCAGTACAGCTAAGAAAACTGTACTGCCTACAAACAAGATTTTTACCAGCAAGGAAAACTCAAAGTTTTCATTTTTCACTCCATATTATGGGTATGGGCGGTGCAGATAACATACTACACCGCCCGACTCCCAAGATGAGTATCGTAATTGATAGCAAGACAAGTATTTGTTATAGGTATTTCTCCTTTCATTTGTCGGGCAGTATATCCCAAATCATACTGCCCGACAGAAAACCTGAATACATTGTCGAAGTCAAAAGCAACTTTAAATTGAAAGAAATAAAGAGTATGTCACTTATAGAATATATGTACGATATTAACAATATCAGTAACATTGAAACGACAATATATGAAGAAGGCTTCGTGGAAAAAGCAAATGAAATTACTGACAAGTTAAACTGTTTTAATTTTGAATATATTAAATCATTGAAAGTTGATCTGTAAAATGAGTATCAGATGATTTATTTTCGTAAGAGCAGTTATCCGTCAGATGCTTTTTTAATAAGAATGAATTGCAAAAAATCTATAATTTTATACCGTAACAAAAACGAAACAGAATTATTATGGAAACACGAAGGTAACGGAATCAATGCTGAACTGGCTATATATGACAATGACAGAGTGTTCATTTCTCAAAAAGGTAACCTCGTGCCGTTGACACTCAAAAATGACCTTTTTTCCAGATCTATGTTTTCAAAGATAATTGCTGAAATACTTGATTATTACAGTATGAAAAACTCAATATATAAAGATTTCAAGAGGTGTTTGGAGCTAAATATATGCTGCTTACTACCTTTGACAATAGAAGAAATAGGTGTTTATCACAATTTACAGGAGTTGTTTCACAATAAATATCCAAAGACTGAAAAATTGAATTACAACTTTAACAAAGGGGATATTAACCTATCGTATCTTGCAGTAAAAGCAATGTCAAAGGTTGATAACGACTGTGTAGGTATATTGTTTCAATATTGTGCCGATAAAGCTAAGCAAGGATGTGGACAATCATATTTCGGTTACAATCCATTTGGTAGATTTAATGATAATGTAAAAATTTTATTGGGAAAATTATTATCGGACAGAGTTTCGGTATCGGCAAAAAATACCATTATTGATGATTACATAAATATGTGCTATCAAACAAAAACGAAAATCAGGCTTAAATACACATCAATAAAAAAGATTGAAGAAGCACATAACGCACTTGTTACCAAAATTTTAAAAAAAGGACAAAGGTCGGCAAAAAGTATAGTGTCAGCAAACACAAGATACAATAATTTGCGAAAACTACTACCTAAAAAGTTCGAGTGGTTAATGACGGAAGAAAGGTTAGCATTAGAAAGTGAAATGCAAGGTAATTGCGTTGTTTCATACGCAAATAAAGTAAAAAAAGATAAATGTCAAATATATTCTTATGTGGATTCGCAGGGGTTAAGACACACAATAGAATTTAACATATCACGCAATAAATACCATTGTGTACAACTGCTTTCCAAATACAACGAAGATCCGTCAGAAGAAGCTTTGCAGTTTGTAGCAAAACTTCTTGACAGCCCTGAAAACACGATTAAATAGCCGATATTTACAAAGATAATAAGGAAAACTTCAAAACTATATTGATTGTAATAGTTTTTGAAAATTAGGAAGTTTAAATTCACTAAATAAGGTGATAAACAAAAAACTATTTAGAATGTAATAGCTTTTACAAAATACAAGTCATGGAGACACAAAGAAGGGCAATTTGTGAAAAATAATAAAGCTAATAAATCAAAATTGAAAAGTATAGCAACAATATCAATTGCATCACTACTCATTCTTGTCGGTATATCATTAGCTATTATTCCGATTCTCGGAAGAATACTTAATCAGCAATCCGCTAATACGCAGATTGAGTCGTATCAGCAAAGCGTATCAGATATGACTAAAGATGATATTGCAACCGCAAAAGAGGCGGCTGATGAATACAATTCTTCAGGGAATACAGGCAATTTTTATAATGCTGTAGTTAAAGACGGAATTGTTGGTTACATAAACATACCGGCAATTGATGTTAATTTGCCTATATACGATAACACAAAGGATGAAACGCTTGAACTCGGAGCAGGATTGCTTGAAAAATCATCTCTACCGACGGGCAAGAATGGTACGCATAGCGTTATTACAGGGCATAGCGGTCTGACAATGAGTAAGATATTTTCTGATTTGCCTAAACTTACAACAGAAGATTGTTTTTATATCTATTTTCTTGACGAAAAAATCAAATATCAGATATACAGCATTGAAACAGTAAAACCCTCAGAGGTAACAAATCATCTTGGTTATAATCGTTCAGAAGGTTATTGTACATTGATGACTTGCACGCCTATTGGTGTTAATACACACAGATTGCTTGTACACGGTAAGAGGGTAGAGGAAAGTGAGAACGAAAGCGTTAATGCTAAATCTACATCACAGAGTAATAGTTCATCAACGAAAACTACCTCAAATATTATTAAAAAAAAACGACTTTGATTGATGAGCAAACAGATAACGCAATGAAAAAATATTTGCCGATTGGGTTGTGTGCGATCTTTGTGATATGCATAACGATGAGAATAGTACGGCACTTTTGCAAAAAGGCTAGAAAAAAGTCGCAAAAATAGCGGTGATAAGCTCAAGATTAGCTTGTATGGCGTTTTTAACACTTAGAATATAAATTCTCATCTAAAAGATAAAATTACAATACAGGCTAAAATAAAGATACAGGCTAAAATAAAGAAAAACGGAAAAATTATGCAGTCAGCAAAAAAATGCTGATTTTTTTCAAAAAATATTTAAAAAAGGAGATACCCAAAAATGGAAGAAAAAAGAATCAATACAATAGTGACAGAAGAAAGCATTGTAGAATCATTACACAAACAGCTCGATAACAACGAATTTTCAATGCTCGAAAAGGCACTTAAAGCATTTGGACAATCAAAAAGCGATGTGTCGGACATTGATATTCTGATTGATTACGCATCTGAAAAATTACAGAGTGTGAATTATTGCGAACTCACGGAAAAGTTTTCAAAGCTCACAATTCCGATTAAACAGGAAGTTGAGTCAGACGGCGAGATATACGAATGTGTATCAAGCTATTCGGTATTTGCTGTTGTATATCATCTTGAAGGTACATATAACCTCACAGCGGAACTCAATCCGGTTCCAAAGGAAATATTCAGGAGTTTTTATAAGTAAGATTGGTGTTCTAAACCGTACACCCTTGGCGTTCTAAATCGCACACCTTTGGTGTTCTAAACCGTACACCCTTGGTGTTCTAAACCGTACACTCTTGGTGTTCTAAATCGTACACCCTTGGTGTTCCAAACTGTACACTCTTGGTGTTCTAAACCGTACACCCTTAAATCTGAAAAGTCCCATGAACAGCGGACATTTTTATCCCCTAAACAAGATATATAAACAAGATATATAAACAAGTATATTCTATCTTCTATCATATAGTAGGTAGTTAGATATAGTATAGGGAAAATAGTAGCTGAATAACGGATGGAAAAACCTTTTTTGAAAGGATAAATATTATGTGTGAGAAAAATATAAAACCGGCTGATAAAAACGAATCTGCATTGGAAGCCGCAAAGTTATCAACTGAAAATATGATTTCAAGATCACAACCTCTTTATAACACAGTTGAAGGTGTTTTATCTGCAAAAGCTTATAAACTATTTGACATATATCTTTCGTGTATAAATCCGAAGAAAGATGATACCTGTGATGTGATTATTCGCAAAACAGACATTAGTGACATGCTCGGACTCAAAAGATTTAAGACTTCTGATTTGATAAGTACAGCAAACGAACTTGGCGATTTAAAGTTTTGTTGCAGAAATGTTAGTAAAGATTATTTGAGACTCAATTTGTTTAGTTTTGTACATGCTTTTCACAACGATAACGGAGAGGTGTTCTTACATGTTAAGTGTTCGGAAGAAGCAAAAAGATTGTTTTTTAATCTCGAAACGGTTGGATATATCAAGTATCAGCTAAAAAACACTTTAGCTTTATCGACTAAATATGAAATACGAATGTACTTGTATTTACAAAAACAGAAGCATTTAAAAAAGTGGAACACTAAGTTCAATGATTTAAAAAAAGTGTTATTCCTTGAAGAAGCAGAGAACATGAGTTCTTACGATAGCTACAAGGAATTTAATCGCAGGGTTTTATCTCCGTCAATTAAAAGCATAAACGAAAAAACGGATTTAAAGATTGAGTATAGCTACAAGGCAGTTCGAGGCAAGGGCTCCGCGTCGGGAGTTCTTACTTTTACGATACTGTCTGTTGGCGGTATGGTTTTGCTCGAAAACATCAAAAGTAATGACAGCAAATACGAAGAATCTTCTGAACGAATAAAACGGCAAATTGAATATGACAGGATAGTTGATACGGATAATGTTGTTTATGTAGACCAGATAGTACGCATAATGTGCGATATAGACATGGCTGATGATGTAAAAAGTGTCATTAAAGTCAACAGCATAAGTATTCCGATAAGTCAGCTACAGGCAAAATTCAAATCAATAACAGGAGAAGAAGTACTTTTTGTCTACAAAATGTACAGGAGAGAAAGCGAAAAAGTCAAAAATGTAAGGGCATACATAACGAGTTGTTTATACAATGCAGCGGAAAATCTTAAACTTGATAAATTAAAACCAAAAAATGATTTTGATGATTTTGTGAGCAATTTTCATTCACTTGATGATTATGAATAGCAAAAGCATCTAAATTCATCACAAATCGTCAGAAATAGGGTAAATAGACGACTTTATTGCTTGATAATATAAATTTCTACTAAACAATAAAACTTAATACAGCTAAAACCTAAGCAAAACAGAAACATGACTCACAATGTTTAACAAGGAGGAACTCAAATGGAAAATATATATCTACCGAAGGAATTGTTTACCGAGTCAGAACAGAAGATTGACGGCAACACTATAAAGAGATGCTTATCGGAACAAATCGGAGCATATGAAACTGATTGTCTTATATATGCGATTGCAAAAAAGAATCCCGAAGAAAGGGTGGTTGAACTACCCTTTGAATACAATGCCGAGGAACGACAGACAATTTCATACAGCGAACTTGTTAATATACTTGCAAAAGCAATTATTCCTGCCAATTTAAAAGTGAAATTTGATATGTCTAAGTCATTTCCTGATTTAGATGAAGCTACAACAATTAACTTTAATTGCGGATACAGCGTATTCGAAATGGTGTATGAAATTAACGGCGAGGTATATGGAGTACTGACTACTGCTGTTAATAATACGATTACCGAGATGATATATGACGGTCAGTTCAGCACGGATACGGAAGAGGTGTCAAACACTTGAGTATATTGCAGTTAATAATAACAGGCGGATTTGTGATTGTGGGTATATTAGTATCTTTTGCTCCGATTGTGAAAGTTGCAAGGGAAAAAGCAAATCAGTTATCTACATCAGATGAATTAAGAACTTTGCAAAGAAATAAAGAAAAGTTGGAAGCAGAATCGTCTGAAGGAGAGAAAACCAAATATGACGAATTGTATGATGCCATAAGCAGTTATAACGAATTGATATACGAAAACGGACAGGATACTTTTACGGGAGAATTACCGTTACCGCAGAGTGAAAACTTACAGTTGTATCTCGAAGATGAAGAACTAAAGACAATTGCACAAATTACAATACAAGGGCATTATTTTACTCGTATAAGATCGAAAGAGAAAGAAAAAAAGGAACAGAAATATGCAGTTAGTATGGAAGTGAGTAGGGCAACACTTGCAAACTGTTTTATTCCGGTCAAAAATACTTCAATGCCTGTTGGCGGTGAAAACACTCTGAGTGTCTTATATGGCAGACCGAGAAAGGGACTCGGTTTAGACAATAAATTTAATATATCAAAAGGTGATGTAATCACTCTTGAAACAATATGGGATACAATCTCATATGAAATAGATGATTTAGTGCTTATTTCAGCTGATGACATAGAGTCGCTGAAAATAGTTCCGGGCAAGGACATAATAGTGCTGATGATTGCAGAACCACAAAATAAAACACGACATTGTATATTTGCATCAAGAATCGAGGGCAATGATGATTCTGATGATTGAATATAAAAGCTGAAAGGGACGGCAAAAAATAATAAAAACACAAGTAACTGAGGACTTGTGCAGATACAGGATAACTGTATTTGCGTAGGTCCTCTTTTGTTATTTTGGAGGTGAATAAACATACAAAATTAACTTAGTTGGAAGTTTAATAGCAAAAATTTAATTTGAAAGGATATGATTTTATGAATAATCTCAATGCTATTATCAATTCACTAATTCCCGTTGCCGCTGCAAGCGGTGCAACAAGCTACTTTACATCGGTGCAGAATAAGGTTGTATCGTTCCTTAATTCCTGCTTGCCTTTTGTATGGATTATCGTTGCTCTTGCCTTAATTGGCGTTGGTCTCATGTGCATCATCGGTAGTGAAAGAAGTAAAGAGGCAGCTAAATCTAAGGCTGTATATGTTGTTATCGGTTGCGGTGTTGTACTCGGTGCAATGTATCTTGCCAAGGGTGTTGCAGATTTACTTACGATGGGCAACTTCACAGTCAGCTAAATCAAGAAAATACATACTGAAATTTGATGTGAGGTTATTATTATGAAAAACAAAAAGTTGGTATCGAAAATAGGAGCGATTGCTCTTTGTGCAGTAATGGCAGCTGGTTCAGTTGTTTCAATAAACGCTGCTGTTGTTGATGATTCAGAGGTAGGTTCACTCGGATACGGTAGAAAAGTTATATCGTTGGATTCAACAGGACAAACCGTACTTTGCAAAAAAGGATATAAGTTTCCAAACTCCAATATTACTGTGTCAAAAGATTTTAAAATGGCACAGATTAAGCTCGGAAAAGGCGAAACATTTAAGTATACTCTTTACAGCAATGTAGGATGCGACAGAGACAAGGTAAGAGTAGAAGCCTGTGCCTATAAATCAATCATCAATTTGAAGAAGAAGGCTGAATGGTCTAATTTGGATACTGCCGGCAATCTAACTACGGATGTATCGACACTTGGACGGGTAAATTCCAAAAAGTGGAAATCTACTGTACAGATTAAGGGTAATAAAAAGTGTACCTACAATTTGATCGCTTATGATTTATATTCTTTCAATGCCAATTATCCATCTGACCGGCAGTCATCATTTAGGGGAGGAAGCTATAAAGACGCTTATGTTCTTAACATGAATTACCCTGTTGTTGCTGTAAGTGTGTATGACGCACCTTCATCTGTTGCCTTAAAAAGAAACGACAATAAAAGTTCGATTTCAGGCAAAACTGTAACACTAAAAAAAGGACAGACATTATCCGTGTATGAATCAACACCGAAAGGATCATACGCCAATGCTAAAAATGTTATTTACAGTTCATCAAACAAAAAGGTGGCAACAGTTACCAAAAACAGCACATTCAGCGGTGCCGCAAAAATCAAAGCCGTTAAAAAAGGTACCTCAAAAATCACCGTAAAGCTGTACAACGGTAAAACAGCGTGGGTTAAGGTAAATGTCAAGTAACTTAACAGAGATGAAACATTAAAAATATCCACTTGTTTCGTTGTTTCGATAAAATTTCGGAACAAGTGGATAATTAAAAACTTAGAAAGGAGGTTGATCTGATTGTCATTTATTGAATGGATGGTTTCCAATATGGAATATTGTGACATGGGAGCTATGTTTGGACTTGGACGAACAATCCTTTGGTGGCTAACGAATATTCTTGTATGGGCGGCATCCGTAATTGAGAGTTTATACAATAACATTTTCAAAGTCTTTTCTGTCATATATTCAAGCGGTGTTTCGAGCTTTATAGGTCGTTGGATAGGCTTTTTGTGGATTCCGATTGCCATTGCCATTATCATACTTGGTTACAACCTTATCATGGGCGAGGACAGCGACGGTTCATTAAGAATGAAAACCTTTATGCGAAATCTTTGCTTGCTGGTTATTGTTGTTGCAAGTATTCCGATTCTTTTCACCGGGGTAAGTGGTAACAGCGATTCAAGTTTTGCCGTAAAGCTATTTCAGGGAAGTGGTAACAACAACAGCATAACAAATGGTGTCAGTCAAATGGCTGGAAATATGGGCACAACATCGAACACAAGTAGAACGGTTGTTGAGAACATATATGATTTGCAGTTTATTTTTAATCAGGCTCGAAATAAAGGCAATTTTACAAAAAATTGGAGCAGTATGATAGATGACGGAACAATACGAAAAAATTCATTTTATGACACATCCGGAAACATAGTAAACGGTGACGCTGTTATGAATATAACTCCGTGGGATACCATTGTATCTGATGATGCTGATGATAATGATAAGTATGATAAAGACCTCAAAATGGAAGATTGTTATGTTAATGGGTACGATTATTGTGTATTTTCATCAGATACCAACAACAAGACATCTTTTGCCTCTGTAGCAAGTACCCGACGAGTTCCTTACTGGACACCAGACAACATTATCAATATCATCAATCAACGAGGAAACCAACCGGTTACCACAGCAGGTTTATCCGATAAAATGGATCTTGAGGCGAGAATATTCTTTTTTCAAACAATACACAACAATGTATGGCAGATAGATTCTGACGACGACGGCACAACCAATTTTGTTTTTATTGACAATAACGGAAAAACAAAGACAAGTATGTGGTTCGTTGATGTCGGAAGTACATATCCGTTCAGATATCACGTGGAATGGGGCAGAATGATAATTTCGCTCCTTATGTCCATTATAGTTTTATATCTAACAAGCTATAAAATCGTAAAACTTATCTATGAAGTTACCGTCAATCAACTTTTGGTATTGTTTTTTGGTGCGATTGATTTATCAAACGGACAAAGAGCAAAGGAAGTCATGAAATCTACTTGTTCGTTACTTGCATCAATGTTTTTTGCAGTAATACTTGTACAGTTCTATTATTTGCTTACATCAGCAGTTAACGGTTTGACATTTGTAAGCAATAGTTCAACCAATGGATGGATTCAGACTCTAATCAATGTGTTTATTGGTATGGCTACAATCAAAGGACCGTCTGTTCTTGAAAAAGTTCTTGGAATTAGCGGCGGTCTTGGTGATGAGTGGCGTGAAACAGGTATGCTTAACCGTACTGCTGTTAAACCCGTTGCAAGAGCAACAGGTAAAGTTGTTAAGGGTACTGCGATCCTCGCAGGTGCAGGAGCTGTTTACGGCACTACAAAAGCTATGGGTAAGCGTGATGAACGCAAGGACAGAGAAAATGAGAGAAAGAATGACAGAAATCGTGGCAGTAGTACCGGCGAGGTCAACAGTTCCGGTGATTCTTCTCAGTTCAAAATGGCTCAGTCTAAAAAGTCTCAAAATTCAACCGCAAATGTAAATAACAATAAAGACGCATCAGGTAATTCAGCCGCTAATAATGATGTTGCAAGACAGGGCAGAGATATTAGTGAGGCTATTCAGAGAGATAATATTCAGCAGGACAAAGCGGAAAAATTCTCAACTGATAATGGTGTCATTAAAAGATCCACGCCTGAGCAAAGAACAACTCAGCAAGCTGATAAGTACAGAGGTGCCATTCACAATGCAGCACTTGCCGAACAGGTTAAAGGACAGGTTAAGGGCGGCATGAGTGATAAGGACGCTCTGACTAAAGCTTATGAAGGTTCAGGATTCAGCAAAGATGATGCGTTACGCTTAGCTAACAGAGATCTTGAAAATAATTCTTTTGCCGAAAAGAAAGAAAGCTTTGCAAACAGTATTTCAGCAGCGGCTAAAGAAAAAATACAGGATTCACCGTTAAGCTATGCGTCAAGTGCCGATGCATATGCAGATGCAGCCGAACAGCATTTACAGGCTCTCGGATTCAGTGCAAGCGAAGCCTCTAAGATTAACGAATCTACAGGATTGTCTAAGAATGTAATGCTTGAAGATAATCAGGAGTTAATCCGTAATGAAGCAAATGCTTTGTACAGTTCAGGAGCTGTAGCTACTGATGAAGAGGCTGTACAACAGGCTATTGTAAATTACAGTTCCGACAGTTCGGGCAATTATGACAATAGATACGGAAGTCTTGATAATGCTGTATCTACAATACTTGCAAACGGTAGTCTTGAAGAAGGTATTGTAAGAGGCAGAACAGCAAACAATATTGCAAGAGAACAGGCTCAAATCAATACTCGTTCAGACGGTCTCAGAAACGGCAGAGATAATTTTGAACTCAGTCCGGGACTTAAAACCGCTACATATGTAGGTCTTGGCTACATGAAGGGC
>OGKG01005087.1_pt1 | contig 10479 bp, 6 predicted proteins | sample 1572201 | NCBI WGS metagenome assembly OGKG01 (sample SAMEA2582146, study PRJEB24529) | metagenome | biome: Human gut stool | place: China | collected 2011 | reverse complement strand
GACTAAGGAGCCGGAGAATATCCTGGATCTGATCGCGAATTATCCGGTCAATTATCTGGACTATGCCAGAGGCTATGTGCGCAACAAAAAGACAGACGCAAGACTTTTAGAAGAAGCAAAGGAACTGGCGAAACGTGCGGATATCGTATTGCTTTGTGTGGGGCTGGATGAGATCAGTGAATCGGAAGGTCTGGACCGGACCCATATGCGTATGCCACAGGCACAGATTGAATTGATCGAAAAGGTATCGGCGGTCAACAAAAATGTGGTGGTTGTCCTATCTGCCGGATCTTCGGTGGAAATGCCTTGGGCAGACCGGGTGGCTGCGATCGTGCACGGTTATCTGGGCGGACAGGCGGGAGCATTCGCTATGCTGGATGTCTTGACCGGAGCGACTTGTCCTAGCGGAAAGTTGAATGAGACTTATGCTTACAGTCTGGAGGATGTGGCTAGTACATCTTACTATCCGGCTATCGAGCGCAGCAGTGAATACCGTGAAGGACTTTACATGGGATACCGCTATTTTGACACGGCTGGAGTTAAGGTGCGATTCCCATTCGGCTTTGGGCTCAGTTATACGACGTTTGCCTACAGTGATCTGGCGGTCGATGGAGGTGGCGTGACCTTTACGATCACCAATACAGGCGAGTGCGATGGTGCAGAGATCGCCCAGATGTATGTCGGGCATGAGCGCAGCCATCTGTTTGGACCGAAAAAGGAATTAAAGGGCTTTGTCAAAGTATTTTTGAAAAAGGGAGAAAGTCAGCAGGTGACCATCCCATTTGATGATAAGACCTTCCGTTACTACAATGTAAAGACGAATGGCTGGGAAGTCGAAGGGGGTGCTTATCAGATCTACATTGGAGCCAGTGTAGAGGATATCCGCCTGCGCGCAGAGATAGAAAAAGAGTCTTCCGGTGCGCCCCTTCCATACGATATGAAGTGCCTGCCTTCCTATGCGAACGGTCAGGTCAAGGCGGTATCCGATCAGGAATATGCTTATCTGTATGGACGCGATCTGCCGCCGGCAAAGTGGGATACTTCCGGTAAATTGGATAAAAATGATGCCATTTGCCAGATGTATTATGCCAAGTCTTATCTTGCCAGATTTATCTGCTTTATCTTACGCAGCATCAAGAAGGCAAGTGAGAAAAAAGGAAAACCAAACTTAAACATTTTATTTATTTACAATATGCCCTTCCGTGGGCTTTCCAAGATGACGGGCGGAGCCATGAATGAGGACATGATCGATGGACTGGTGGAAATGGTCAACGGCAGAGGTATGATCGGTCTGGGGCATTTCCTGGCAGCAATTTTTAAGGGATAAAGGAGTAGAGTATGAACGCAGTAAAAAACGCATGGGCAGGATTTGCCGAAAAACATCCGGGAGCGTCCAAATGGATCCGCGAGGGTGGTTTGTTTGTGATCGTCAGCAATCTGATCACAGTATTAAAGTATTTGATGTTATTGTTTTTGCCATTGGCTTTTGCCGGACTGCCAAATATTGATTTTGGATTTCCGGGGATTGATATTACCCTGTTTGGAGAGACATTCAAGTGGAATATTATCGGATATGATGCTCAGCACGGAGGACTGCCATATTTCTGCGCTTATATGGTAGCCATGGTGCTCGGCGAATGTATCAACTTCCCGATCCAGAGAAGTTTTGTATTCCGCAGTAAGGGAAATATCTGGTATCAGGGCTTGTGGTATCTGATCGCATTTTGTATCGTTACCTGTATCGTCAATTCCATCAACTGTATCTGGGTTGCTGTGGCAGCACTCTTTGTACCGGATTGGCTTTACAATATCGGAACGACTGTCTTAAACGGCGGCGTTTCCATGGTGGTCTTCTTCTTCGTAAATAAGATCATCTTCCCGGAGGGAGAAGCCAAGAATAACTAAGTTTTTTCATTGAATCCTTTCCTTATATAGGGCGGTATCTTCGGATACTGCCCATTTTTGTTGTGGTGACGAGGAAATACACGTATAAATTTCCTACGAAATATTGCGAAAATGCAGGCAATATCGTATGATATGTGCATGAAACTTTTGGATAAAACGAGTCAAAAAGAGGGGTTAGCATGACATTACAGGAAAAGCAGTTAGGAGAAAAGAACCGTACGGGATTTATTGTCGGAATGATCATCACAGGAGCACTCCTGATATCGTCCTTTACGGGCATGATAGATGTAGGCTTTGATGCCAAGGGTATCGCCGCACTTTTGGCAGGGGTGGCAGCCATGGTGGTACAGGTGATTGCTTATCGAAAGTTTAAGTATCAGGATATTTTCTATCATTTCAGTTGTTATTCTGTTTTCCTTTATTATGTGATCGAATTGTTTACAGGCGGTATTTTTATGCGCTATGTAGTTATATTTCCGATCGCGGTCTTGGTCCTCATGTATCGCAAGGTCAAACTGGTCAAGGTAGGATCCTTCTTTGCCATTGCCAGCAATATCGCATTTGATATTTTTTATGCCATGCATTACGGCTTGAGTGGGATGCAGGAAGATGTGGGCTATCAGTTGGCAGCGATCGTTGTTGCCGCAGCATCAGAACTCTTAGTCTGCGCGCAATGGGAAAGACATCAGACGGAGACCTATGAGGAAATTCAGGAGCGCACGGCAAGACAGGCAAATATTGCAAAAGAGATCATGGAACATTCCGAGGAACTGACAGAGCAGTTTGATCAGGCAATGGATGTCTCCCGGATGTTAAATGAGAGTATGGATAGCAGTCATACTTCGGTCAATGAGATCGCAGACAGTACAAGGCTTACAGCAGAAGCCATTGAGTCGCAGACAGCCCAGACCATGGATATCCAGAATATTTTGGAAAAGGTAGAAGAACAGGCACACCGGATGAATGACCTGTCGCAGACGACCGCACAGGCGGTAGAAGAGGGCGTTGATCTGGTCAATGCATTGGAAGAACAGGCAAAGGTGATCGCTTCCGTCAATCGTGAAGCAAGTGTTTCTACCAACAATCTGAACGACCGCATCAAGGAAGTAGATGCCATCACAGAGACCATTCTTGGTATTTCTTCCCAGACCAATCTTCTGGCACTCAATGCGTCGATCGAGGCGGCAAGAGCAGGAGAAGCAGGCAAGGGATTTGCCGTTGTGGCAGATGAGATCCGCAAACTTTCCGAGGAGACCAAAGAAGCAACGGAGCAGATTGGTGCCATTATCAGCAAACTGACGACAGAAGTCGGCGCGGCAACGCAGAGCATGACAAAATCGACGGATTATGCAGAACGCCAGAATGAAAAGATCTTATCTACAGGAGATAAGTTAAACAGCATCCAGACCAATACCCAGGAACTCAATGAGAGTGTCAGTCATGTAACGACTTCCGTGGAGCAGGTACTGACAGCAAATACAAAGATCGCGGACAGCATTGCTAATTTATCTGCCACATCACAGGAAGTAGCGGCATCTTCGGACAATGCCTTATCACTCAGTGATCACAGCATGGCGACTTTACAGGATATGAACCGCAATCTGGAAAAGATAGACCAGATCTCACAGGCGATGCGGGAAGCAGCGCAGGAATAGCAGTTTTTTGAAATAGGACGGATACGAAAGTTACAGAAAATGTAACTCTCGTATCTGTTTTTTTGTGCATAAAAATCCATTTTTTATGCAATCTTCTTATTGAAATGCATATGTTAATACTTTATTATAGTAAAGTATAGAATCTTCTATGAAATGTGTTGTTTTTGCCACACAATATAGGAGGTGTGCTCGGGATAAGGAGGACATAAAATAATATGGAATACAAAGTAGGCGTCATCAGTGGTGACGGAATCGGACCGGAAATTGTTTCGGAAGCAAAGAAAGTCTTGGATCGTATCAGTCAGGTTTACGGACATACGTTTCATTATGAAGATATTTTGATGGGAGGTTGCTCGATTGACGCAACCGGCGTACCGTTGACCGATGAAGCGATCGCAGCGGCAAAGGCATCGGATGCCGTATTGATGGGCTCGATCGGTGGCAATACCGCGACTTCTCCATGGTATAAACTGGCACCGGAACTCAGACCGGAAGCCGGACTTTTGAAATTGCGCAAATCCCTGAATTTATTTGCAAATTTAAGACCGGCATATCTGTATGAGGAGTTAAAGGCAGCATGTCCGCTCCGCGATGATATTATCGGGGATGGTTTTGACATGATGATCATGCGTGAACTGACCGGAGGACTTTATTTCGGTCAGAGAAGCACAGAGGAAGTAGACGGTGTCTTAACAGCACATGATTCGCTTACATATAACGAAAACGAGATCAGACGTATCGCAAAGCGTGGCTTTGATATTGCAATGAAGCGTCGTAAGAAGGTAACCAGTGTTGACAAGGCAAATGTTTTGGATTCTTCCCGTTTGTGGCGCAAGGTCGTAGAGGAAGTGGCAAAGGATTACCCGGAAGTCACTTATGAGCATATGCTGGTTGATAACTGCGCAATGCAGTTAGTCAAAGATCCAAAGCAGTTTGATGTGATCTTAACGGAAAACATGTTTGGCGATATTTTATCCGATGAAGCCAGCATGGTGACAGGATCCATTGGTATGCTTTCATCCGCAAGTTTAAATGAGACCAAGTTCGGTCTTTACGAACCGTCCGGCGGATCTGCACCGGATATTGCAGGAAAGGGCATTGCCAATCCGATCGCAACCATACTGAGTGCAGCCATGATGCTCCGATACAGTTTTGATCTTGATACCGAGGCAGATGCCATTGAACAGGCAGTCAAAGCTGCCCTTCATGATGGCTATCGCACGATCGACATCATGCCGCGCGAAGGCGAATCCATGGAAGGCATCACACAGGTCGGAACCGCCGAGATGGGTGATCTGATCTGCCGCTACATCGTGGAGTAGATTTGAAGATTTTTTAGAGAATTTAACCAGTTTCTGACGATGGGTAACTACCCATCTAGGAAACGTCAGATGAAATAAGCATTAGGTAAAGGAGAAAAGGAAAGATGAGAAGCGACAATGTAAAGAGCGGCATGCAGCAGGCACCGCATCGAAGCCTATTCAATGCCTTAGGCTTCACCGAAGAAGAAATGAAAAAACCTATGGTAGGTATCGTTAGTTCCTACAACGAGATCGTACCGGGACATATGAATCTGGATAAGATCGTCAACGCCGTAAAACTTGGCGTAGCAGAAGCAGGCGGTGTGCCGGTGGTATTCCCAGCCATTGCAGTCTGTGATGGTATTGCCATGGGGCATTCCGGCATGAAGTATTCTCTGGTGACCAGAGATCTGATCGCCGACTCTACCGAGTGTATGGCTTTAGCCCATCAGTTTGATGCCCTGGTTATGGTGCCAAACTGTGATAAAAACGTACCGGGACTTTTGATGGCAGCAGCCCGCGTCAATATACCGACCGTATTTGTTTCCGGTGGTCCGATGTTAGCAGGACATGTTAAGGGCCAGAAGCGTTCTTTGTCATCCATGTTTGAAGCCGTCGGTGCTTATGAAGCAGGCACTATGACAGAGGATGATGTCAAAGAATATGAAGAAAAGGTCTGCCCGACCTGCGGTTCCTGCTCCGGTATGTATACCGCGAACTCCATGAACTGTCTGACTGAGGCTCTTGGTATGGGACTTGGTGGCAATGGTACGATCCCTGCTGTTTATTCTGAGAGAATCAAACTTGCCAAGCATGCAGGTATGGCTGTCATGGATATGTACCGCAAGGACATCCGTCCGAGAGACATCATGACAAAGGAAGCCATCATCAACGCATTGACGGTGGATATGGCACTTGGCTGTTCTACCAACTCTATGCTGCATTTGCCGGCAATCGCACACGAAGTTGGATTTGACTTTGATATTTCCTATGCAAATCCGATCAGCGAAAAGACCCCGAACCTCTGTCATCTGGCACCGGCAGGTCCTACCTATATGGAAGATCTCAACGAGGCGGGCGGTGTCTATGCTGTTATGAAAGAACTGGCAGATATCGGACTTCTCAACACAGACTGCATGACCGTGACTGGTAAGACGGTGGGAGAAAATATCAAAGATGCTGTAAATAAAAATCCGGAAGTCATCCGTCCGGTTGACAATCCATATTCCAAGACCGGCGGACTTGCTGTATTAAAGGGAAATATCGCACCGGATGGCGGTGTTGTAAAGCGTTCTGCCGTTGTGGATGAAATGCTGGTACATTCCGGCCCGGCAAGAGTCTTCGACTGCGAAGAAGATGCTATTGCAGCCATCAAGGGCGGCAAGATCGTTGACGGCGATGTGGTAGTCATCCGTTACGAAGGACCAAAGGGGGGGCCTGGTATGCGAGAGATGTTAAATCCGACATCTGCGATCGCCGGTATGGGACTTGGTTCTACCGTTGCCCTGATCACAGACGGACGTTTCTCCGGTGCATCCAGAGGTGCATCCATCGGACATATTTCACCGGAAGCAGCCGTAGGCGGACCGATCGCATTGGTGGAAGAAGGCGATATTATTTCCATTGATATTCCAAACATGACGATCCATATGGAAGTCTCTGACCAAGAACTTGCAAAGAGAAAAGCGGCTTGGCAGCCAAGAGAGCCAAAGATCAAAGAGGGCTATCTGAGACGTTATGCAGCACAGGTTACCTCAGGTAACATGGGCGCTATCTTAAAACAGCCGGAATAAGTCGAAAGAAAAGGGGAAGAATCATGGAACTGACAGGAGCACAGATCGTTATTGAGTGCTTGAAGGAGCAAAAGGTAGACACCGTTTTCGGGTATCCGGGCGGTGCGATCTTAAATGTTTATGATGAATTATATAAGCACAGTGATGAGATCCATCATGTGCTGACATCCCATGAGCAGGGAGCGAGTCATGCAGCGGATGGCTATGCAAGAAGTACAGGTAAGGTGGGCGTCTGTCTGGCAACGAGCGGACCGGGGGCAACGAACCTTGTCACCGGTATTGCAACGGCACAGATGGATTCAGTGCCTATGGTTGCCATTACCTGTAATGTTACCGTACCGCTTCTGGGAAAGGATAGTTTTCAGGAAGTGGATATTGCCGGTATTACCATGCCGATCACAAAGCATAACTTTATCGTAAAAGATGTGACAAAACTTGCCGACACCATGCGGCGTGCTTTTATGATCGCAAAGACAGGCAGACCGGGACCGGTCCTTGTGGATATTCCAAAGGATGTGACCGGTGCCAAGTGTGAATATACTTTTAAAGAGGCAGAACCGGTCGGGCGTGTGACAAAGGATCTGACAGAGGAAGCCTTAGAAAGAGCAGTAGCCCTGATCGAGGCAGCAAAAAAACCATACATATTTGTCGGTGGTGGAGCCGTGATCAGCGATGCCGCAGAAGAATTAGCAGACTTTGTATCGCTTGTAGATGCGCCGGTCTGTGATACCCTGATGGGTAAGGGTGCTTTTGACGGAACCAAGCCTGCCTATACCGGTATGCTTGGCATGCATGGTACCAAGGCATCCAATCTGGGCGTCAGCGAATGTGATCTTTTGATCGCTGTCGGATCGCGTTTTAGTGACCGCGTCCTTGGCAATCCAAAGACTTTTGCAAGCAATGCCAAGTTATTACAGTTTGATGTAGATCCGGCAGAGATCAACAAAAATGTCATCGCGACCGCAGAGGTGATCGGGGATATCAAGGAGATCTTAAAACGGATCAATCCAATGTTAAAGAAGCAGGATCACAGCGACTGGATGGCGCATGTGATGGATCTGAAAGAAAAGTATCCGGCAAGTTATTGCACGGATGGACTGTCCGGTCCATTTGTGGTTGAGGAGATCTATCGTCAGACAAAGGGCGATGCCATCATGGTGACCGAGGTAGGACAGCATCAGATGTGGGCAGCACAGTATTATAAATATGCAAAGCCGCACAGACTTTTGACTTCGGGCGGACTGGGAACCATGGGCTATGGTCTTGGTGCAGCCATCGGCGCACAGATCGGAAACCCGGATAAACAGGTCGTCAACGTAGCAGGCGACGGATGCTTCCGTATGAATATGAATGAAGTCGCGACTGCGGTGCGTGAGAACTTACCGCTGATCGAGGTCATCATCAACAACCATGTACTTGGTATGGTACGCCAGTGGCAGACTTTATTCTACGACAAGAGATATTCGTCCACCGTCTTAAATGATGGTGTGGATTATGTGAAAATGGCGGAAGCTATGGGGGCTACCGGTTTCCGTGCGACCAGCAAGGAGGAATTTACAGAGGTCTTTGCAAAAGCACTGGATATGAAGACACCGGTAGTGATCGATTGTGTGATCAACTGCGATGACAAGGTTTATCCGATGGTATCACCGGGTGCACCGATCCAGGATGCCTTTGATGACACCGATCTGAAAATTAAGTAGGATCGTTATCATATAATTATGAGAAATCTAATTCTATAAAGAAGGAGGAAGAAACAATGGGAAGAGTCTACAATTTCTCAGCAGGACCAGCCGAATTACCGGAGGAAGTCCTGAAGGAAGCCGCAGAAGAAATGCTTGATTACAGAGGCACCGGAATGTCAGTGATGGAGATGAGCCATCGATCTAAAGCCTTTGAGACCATCATTGAAGAAGCGGAACAGGACCTTCGGGATCTGATGAACATTCCGGATAATTACAAAGTGCTGTTTTTGCAGGGAGGTGCCCATCTGCAGTTCTCCGCCATTCCGCAGAACCTGATGAAAAACGGTGTAGCTGATTACATCATCACGGGTCAGTGGGCGAAGAAGGCATTTAAGGAAGCGCAGAAATACGGAAAGGCAGTGGCTGTTGCATCAAGTGAAGACAAGACCTTCAGCTACATTCCGGACTGCTCTGACCTGCCGATCGACGATGACGCAGACTATGTATATATCTGCGAGAATAATACCATCTATGGCACCAAATACAAAACCCTGCCAAATACCAAGGGAAAAACGCTGGTGGCTGACATCTCTTCCTGCTTCCTCTCTGAGCCGGTGGATGTAACCAAATATGGCCTGCTTTACGGCGGTGCCCAGAAGAATGTCGGACCTGCAGGAGTTGTCATCGGGATCATCCGTGAGGACCTGATCACAGAAGACGTATTAGAGGGAACCCCAACTATGTTGCGCTACAAGATCCATGCAGATGCAAAATCCCTTTACAATACACCTCCTACCTACGGTATTTACATGTGCGGAAAGGTATTTAAGTGGTTAAAGGCAAAAGGCGGCCTGGAAGAGATGAAGAAGATCAACGAGGAGAAAGCAAAGATCCTTTATGACTTCTTAGACCAGAGCAAGCTATTCAAGGGAACTGTCCGCAAGGAAGACCGTTCTTTCATGAACGTTCCGTTTGTAACCGGAAACGAGGAGCTTGATGCGAAATTTGTCAAAGAGGCAGCGGCAGCAGGCTTTGTAAACTTGAAAGGACACCGTACCGTCGGCGGCATGAGAGCATCTATCTACAATGCAATGCCGAAGGAAGGTGTTGAAAAATTAGTGGCATTCATGAAAAAATTTGAGGAGGAAAACGCATAATGTATCAGTATCATTGCTTAAATCCAATCGCAGCAGTAGGCTTAGACCTTTTCTCAAATGACTATGAGAAGACAGAGGATATGAACCGCGCAGACGCTGTTTTAGTCAGAAGTGCAGCCATGCACGACATGGAGCTTCCGGAGAATCTCGCGGCAATCGCCCGTGCCGGAGCCGGTGTCAACAACATTCCGCTAGACAAATGTGCAGACAAAGGAATCGTTGTATTCAACACTCCGGGTGCTAACGCAAATGGTGTCAAGGAGCTCGTATTCGCAGGAATGCTCTATGCTTCCCGTGACCTGATCGGCGGTATCGAATGGTGCGTACAGAACCAGAATGATGAGAACATTGCCAAGACAACCGAGAAGCAGAAAAAGAACTTTGCAGGAACCGAAATTTCCGGCAAAAAGCTTGGTGTCATCGGTCTTGGTGCAATCGGAGTCTTAGTAGCCAACGCAGCCATCCATATGGGCATGGAGGTATATGGCTATGACCCATATATTTCCGTAAATGCAGCATGGAACTTATCCAGAAGTGTAAAACATATCAGCAATGTGGAAGACATTTACCGTGAATGTGATTTTATCACAATCCATGTGCCACTGTTAGATTCCACAAGAAAGATGATCAACGCAGATGCGATCGCCATGATGAAACCGACAGCAGTCGTGCTGAATTTCTCCAGAGATGTCTTAGTCGACGAGGAAGCCATGGTGGAAGCACTCGCAGCCGGAAACCTTAAGAAGTATGTTTCCGATTTCCCGAACACAACAACCGTAGGTGCAAAGGGCTGTATCGTAACCCCTCACCTTGGAGCTTCCACAGCAGAGTCTGAGGATAACTGTGCAATTATGGCGGTGCGTGAGATCCGCGATTATATGGAGAACGGTAATATCGTCCACTCCGTCAATTATCCGGACTGCTCTATGGGAGCCTGCATCACAGCCGGACGTGTTGCCATCCTTCACAAGAATGTCAGCGGT
>OGKG01005075.1_pt1 | contig 10499 bp, 8 predicted proteins | sample 1572201 | NCBI WGS metagenome assembly OGKG01 (sample SAMEA2582146, study PRJEB24529) | metagenome | biome: Human gut stool | place: China | collected 2011 | reverse complement strand
CCTCGATGAAGGACGACGCTAAAAAATACCTGGAACTGGTCCAGACGCTGGAAAACGCCCATACCGCCCGCCTGATGGCTGAGGGTCTGAACGAGAAAGCCGCCCGTGCCAAGGCAAGCAAGCAGGCCAACGAGGACGCCCGCTTTGTGCTGCCCAACGCCTGCGAGACGAAAATGGTCATGACAATGAACTGCCGCAGTCTGCAGAACTTCTTCAACCTGCGCTGCTGCAACCGCGCCCAGTGGGAAATTCGCGCTGTCGCCGATGAGATGCTGCGGCTGGTCATGCCCATTGCGCCCCACATTTTTGCAAGTGCAGGCCCGCGCTGCCTGGTCGGACCCTGCCCGGAGGGCCGTATGTGCTGCGGCCAGCAGGCCGAGGTGCGCGCCAAATACGCCAAACTCAAAGAGGAGGCAGTGTAAATGGGACAGCTTATCATTTTTGAGGGGCTGGATGGTTCCGGCAAGGGTACCCAGACAAAACTGACGGCCCAGCGCTTACAGGAGCAGGGAAAAGACCTGCGGCAGATCACCTTCCCCAACTACGAGAGCGATTCCTCAGCACTGGTCAAGATGTACCTGTCCGGCGCGTTCGGCGACAAGCCCGACGACGTCAATGCCTACGCGGCGTCCAGCTTCTACGCCGTCGACCGCTATGCCAGCTACAAGACCGATTGGGGCGAGTTCTACCGCGAGGGCGGCCTGGTGCTGTCCGACCGGTATACGACTTCCAACGCCGTGCATCAGTGCTCCAAGCTGCCGCCGATGCACTGGGACGGATTCCTGAACTGGCTGTTCGACTTTGAATATAAAAAGTTCGGCATCCCCGCGCCCGACGCTGTGATTTACCTTGCCGTCGACCCGGATGTCTCCCAGAAGCTCATCACCGAGCGCTACCACGGCGACGAGACGAAGAAAGATATCCAGGAGAAGGACACCGAGTACATGGCCCGCAGCCGCGCCGCCGCCGAGTACTGCGCCCGCACGCTGGGCTGGCACCGCATTGAATGCACCGCCGAGGCAAACGGCGCAAAATCCATGCGCTCTGTCGAGGATATCAACGCCGAGATACTTGCGAAATTGAACAGCATCCTGTAAAATAGTGTAGATATTGCACCTGCAAAACGAACTGAAAAAAAGAGGTGACCCCATGCTGCGCAAAGCGACACAAGATGATTTGCCTGCGCTGGTGGCGCTGCGCTGCAAGGCTGCCAGGACCAACCGCACCGACGCTGCAGGCTGGCTGCAAAATGTGGCCGGGCTGGAAAATATCCTGCTGCTGGTAAAATCCGGCGCACCGCCCGCGGCTATGCTGGCGGCTGTGCCGGTGGAATACGGCCAGCATCACGGCGTCTGGCTCTGCGGCCTGGCAGGGGAGCAGGGCGTCCCGCTCGACCGTCTGCTGCCCAAGCTGCTGGAAAGCTGCCTGCGGGCTTATGGGGCCAGCGGCTTTGACTTTGCCGTCATGACGCCGGAGGGTGCGCAGCACGCCGACGCGCTGAAACAGCTGGGATTCACCGCCCAGCTGCCGCTGCGGGTACTGCAAACGCCTATCCGCCGCGACCTGCTGGCCCAGGCATCCTTCGACAGCTTGACCGTGCATAAATTGCTGGAAATGCGCCATATCTACCAGCCCGGCTGTATCACCCTGCCGGAGTCGGCCATGAATGAGATCATGACCCAGCTGTACCGGCGCGGGCTGACCGTAGTGTCCAATCGGCGCGGATATGGGTTATACTATACCAGCGGGGATACGCTGCAATTTCTGGAATTGCAGGCCGACAACGACCACTGCGCCGACCGCCTTTTGCAGGCTACGCGGGAAAAGACCGGCGCAGCCAACGCGCGCATATTGCTGGCTGAAAGCCAGACCCTTTACCTCGGTGCAGGCCGCCGCTGCGGTTACGGTATGCTTGCCTTTTTGGGCAAGCCGTTCCCGGTCACCGACGCGTATTTCAGGATGCTGCTGTAAAGGGGACCGGGCACGCCCGGCCCGCAGCTCAACCATAAAGAACGTTGCTCATTTCGTTGAGGGCCGCACATATGCGGCCCCTACCCGGCGTTAAAAAATCAACCTGGAATCAAAAAGTTAGGAGTATCCCATGAGGATTAATCGTTCCAACCCGGATCAGCCCGCGATGCAGCAGCCGCAGGCACAGCCACAGGCTGCGCCTGCGGCCCCCAAACCGGCCCCCAAGCGTGAACCGCCCAAGCAGGAGCCGCCCAAACCGAAAAAGGAAAAGCCCAAAAAGAAACCCAAGCACGAAAAATATGACGAGTATGAGGACGACGAAGAAGAGCCGCGCAAGCGCCGTTTCTCGTTTGGCTGCCTGATTGTGCTCATTCTTCTGGCGCTGGTGGGCTTTGGCGGCTACAAGGTCAGCCAGTTCTATGCGGAGTTGGACGGCCAGGGCACGCTGGGCGCGGCCCAGACCATCACCGTGCCGGAAGGATCCTCCGTCGCCAGCATTGCCACCCAGCTGAAAGATGCAGGTGTTATCCAGTATGACTGGCTGTTCAAGCAGTATGTCAAGTACAGCGGCAAGGCGGGTGAGATTCAGTACGGCGACTTCGAGGTTCAGTCCGGTATGGCCTACAATGATATCATCAAGGCGTTGTCCGTCGTGACCCGCCGCGCCACCGTCAACGTCACGATTCCCGAGGGCACGACTGCCGTCGGTGTGGCACAGATTTTTGTGGATGCAGGCCTGGTGGACGATGTGGATACTTTCCTGTCCTGCGCCAATGGCAACGACGGCTCAGATTGGAGCAAGTACGATTTCTGGAACGCCATCCCCGATAATGACCGCCTCATGAAGTGCGAGGGCTACCTTTTCCCGGACACCTACAACCTCTACGCCGACGAGGACGTCTATTATTATGTAGACCAGCTCTACGGGGAGTTCGCCAACAAGACTGCTGACTTGGCCGATACGATTGCCGCCAGGGGTACGAGCTTGGACGATGTGGTCAAGCTGGCCTGCTTCATCCAGGAGGAGGCTGGTTTGGAGAGCGAGGATGCCAAGGTCAGCGCCTGCTTCCACAACCGTCTGGAATCCAGCGATCCGCTGTGGGCGGAGCATAAGCTGCAATCCAACGCCTGCAGCTATATCATGCAGGATAACGAGAACAACTATCTCTGGAACTCCCCGACGGCTGAGTATTTCGGCTGGCCGGAGGATGGCGCAATTCCCGACGATGTGCTGGCTCTGTACGACACCTACGCCATCGGCGGCCTGCCAGCGGGCCCCATCTCCTGCCCGGGTTATGCCGCCATTGAGGCCGCGCTGAACCCCGACCAGGAGTATCTGGACGAGGGCTACTTCTTCTTCGTCACAGGCCACCCTGACACCGACGTCGCAGGCCAGTATTTCTACGCCAAGACCGCAGACGAGCACTACCAGAACTGCGTCAAAGCGGGCTGGGCGTCGTAAGGCACGAAGCCGCCTTGTAGGGGGCCGGCCTTCAACCTTGCCTAGACCGCCCGTATGCCTTTCCCGCAAGGGCCGGGCATGCCCGCCCGGCCCTTGCGGGACGAATCATGTGAAAACGGAGGAATCATCAATGCTGCAACAGCCGGAACTGCTGGCCCCTGCGGGCAGCCTGGAAACGCTGAAATACGCCGTCATGTACGGCGCGGATGCCGTCTACTGCGCCCTGCCGGAGTTTGGTATGCGCGCAGCCCCGGTCAACCTGACGGTGGGCGAACTGCGCGAGGGCTGCATCTTTGCCCACGCCCGCGGCAAAAAGGTCTACCTGACCTTGAATACCCTGCCCACTAACGAGGAACTGTCCAAACTGCCCCAGTATATCCAGGATGCTGCCGAGGCAGGCGTAGATGCCTTTATTATCGCTGACCTGGGCGTGCTGGCATTGGCTAAAAAGTATGCCCCACAGGTCGAGCGCCACGTCTCGACCCAGGCAGGCATCACGAACTACGAGGCCGCCAAGGTCTGCTATGAGCTGGGGGCCAAGCGCGTTGTGCTGGCCCGTGAGCTGCCCCTGACCGAAATTGCCCAGATCCGCGACAACTGCCCAGCTGATTTGGAGCTGGAAGCCTTTGTCCATGGCGCTATGTGCATGAGCGTGTCGGGCCGCTGCCTGCTGTCCAGCTACATGGCGGGCCGCAGTGGCAATCGCGGCGAGTGCGCCCAGCCCTGCCGCTGGAAGTATAACCTGGTCGAGGAGCACCGCCCCGGCCAGTATATGGAGATCGGTGAGAGCGAGGACAACGGCAGCTATATCCTGAACGCCAACGACCTTTGCACCGCGCCGTTCATCGACCTGATTTGTAAGGCAGGCGTGGACAGCCTGAAGATCGAGGGCCGCGCCAAGACCTTCTATTATGTGGCCAGTGTGACCGCCGCTTACCGCAAGGCGCTGGACGCCTATCTGGCCGACCCCGCCAACGATAACTTTGAGCTGCCGGCTGAGGTCTACGAGGAGCTCACCCGCACCAGCCACCGCCACTACTCGCCGGGCTTCTACTTTGGCCGCGAGCAGGCCAAACAGGCCACCGACAGCGCCACCTACATCCGCGAGTGGGAGTTCGTGGGCACTGTGGACAGCTGGGAGAACGGCATCGCCAGCTGCCAGCAGCGGGGCAAGTGGAGCCTGGGCGACACGCTGGAAGTGCTCTGCCCGGACGGACGCAGCATCCCGCTGCACCCGGAGTGGATCCGGAACGAGGCAGGGGAGAAGGTGGAGTCCACGCCCCATGCGATGGAAAAATACACCATCCCCACCCCGGAACTGCCCCCCATGAGCCTGCTGCGGCGCAAGGTCTGAGGTTTCCGTTCCATACAGCAAAAAAATCCCGCCATTTGGCGGGATTTTTTTCGTCAGAGCGTATCCAGAACGCCGCGCGCCTTCCGGATGGTCTCTTCGCTCGTCTGCCACAGTTCGAACTCGGAGAAGCCGGGCAGGCCCATGGGGACGCCTTCCCGGCGGAAGGTCATCCGGCTGTCCAGCACCTGCTTGCCGGAAAGGTGGAAGCTGTGCGCACCGGTCTGTTTGGCTAGTGCAGGGAGGTTGGCCGGGGAGACGCCTGCGCCCACCAAAATCTCGATGCGCCCGGCGGCGCAGTCCACAAGCTGCCGGAGCAGGGGTGCCCCGGCGGGGGCGCTGGCGGCCTGGCCGCTGGTCAGAATGGTGGAAAGACCCAGAGCGCAGGCCGTGTCCAGCGCCGCGAAGGGGTCGCGGCAGACATCAAAGGCGCGGTGGAGGGTGAGCGCAATGGGGCGGCCCGCTTTGGCGGCGGCTTCGCGGGCGGCCTCGTAGATGGGGCGCAGGGCCTCTGCATCCAGCGCACCGTCCGGGGTCAGCACACCGGTGACGATGCCGTCTGCCCCGGCGGCGACGAGTGCAGCGGCAGATTCTTTCATCTGCGCCAGCTCCCAGCGGTCGTAGCAGAAATCACCGAAGCGGGGGCGGAGCAGGGCGCGGACGGGCAGGCCGGTGGTCTCCTTGACCTGCCGCACCAGCGCAAGGCTGGGGGTGGTGCCGCCCACGATGAGGTCGGCGCAGAGCTCCAGCCGGTCGGCCCCGCCGCGCTGGGCCGCAAGGGCACTGGCGGTGCTGTCAACACAAACTTCTAACGTATAGGGCATGAAAAACCTCCTTTGATACAGCTGCCGGAACGGTCCATCAACAAGACCCGTCAACAGAAACTGCTGACGGGTCTTGTTCAGGAACAACAGGTCACTTTACGGATTCGAGGAAGCGCACGAAGCCTGCACGGCCTGCTTCGTCCAGCTTGTAGACACCGGCATCGGTCAGGACCTCGGCGAAGACATGGCCGACCTCGTCCTGCAGGATGAGGTGGACCGTATCGGCGTTCAGCTCCGGGTGCCGGGCGAGGATCTCTTCGGCCCAGGCAGCGTGTTTTTGCAGGGCTTCGGGGTAGTCGGCCGTGGGCACATGCGCGGTCAGCAGGTCGGCCAGATCGAACAGCTCCTGCTTCAGGCGGCTGGGCAGCACGGCCAGACCCATGACCTCGATGAGGCCGATGTTTTCCTTTTTGATGTGGTGGAGCTTGGCGTGGGGGTGGTAGACGCCCAGCGGGTGTTCCGGCGTGGTGATGTTGTTGCGGAGCACGAGGTCCAGCTGGAATCTGCCGTCCCGCATCCGGGCAATGGGGGTGATGGTGTTGTGCGGTTCACCGTCGGTCTCAGCGTAGACGAAGCAGGCCTCGTCGGTGTAGCCGCGCCATGCGGTCAGGATCTTGTCGGCCAGGTCCACCAGACGGGCGTCGTCCTCGCAGGTCAGGCGGATGCAGCTCATGGGCCAGTGGACGATGCCGGCTTCGACGTCCTCGTAGCCGGGGAAGGTCCAGCTCTTCTCGATGGGAGCTTTGGCCATGGCGAACTCGTAGTGGCCGCCCTGGAAGTGGTCGTGGCTCAGGATGGAGCCGCCCACGATGGGCAGGTCGGCGTTGCTGCCCACGAAGTAGTGCGGGAACAGCGCCACGAAGTCCAGCAGCTTGCGGAAGGTGGCCCGCTCGATCTTCATGGGGGTGTGCTGGCTGTTGAACACGATGCAGTGCTCGTTGTAGTAGACGTAGGGGCTGTATTGCAGATTCCACGCGCTGTCGTTGATGGTCAGAGGGATGATGCGGTGATTCTCGCGGGCGGGGTGGTTCATCCGGCCCGCATAGCCCTCATTCTCCACGCAGAGCTGGCATTTGGGGTAGGCGCTCTGGGGGGCCAGCTTAGCGGCGGCAATGGCCTTGGGGTCTTTTTCGGGCTTGGAGAGGTTGATGGTGATGTCCAGATCGCCGTAAGGCGTTTTGGTGACCCACTTCAGGTCCCGCTTGATGCGGTAGCGGCGGATGTAGTCGGTGTCCTGGCTGAACTTGTAGAACCAGTCGGTGGCAGCCTGGGGGCCTTCCTCCTCGTACCGCTCCTCAAAGTTGGCGCGGACGATGGAGGGGCGCGGGGTCAGGACGCCCATGAGCTTGGTGTCAAAGAGGTCGCGGGCGGTGGAGTTGTCCGCGCACACACCGCGCGATACAGCGTCGTCCACCAGCGTTTTCAGGATGGATTCGAGGTCTTTGTAGAAGACTTCGCCCTCCGGCTCGGTGAAGCTGTCCAGCTGCATGGTCATGAGCAGCTGGTTGCGGATGTAGATTGCATCGTCCGGCAGGATGAGGCCGGTGTCCAGACCATAGTTGACGAGCTGCTGAATGGCAGTGAAGATCACAGGACAGCGCCTCCTTCCGGGCGGATGGAGAGGATGTGGCAGCGGCCCTTGCCGAGGATGGCCTCCATCTCAGCCTTGAAGGAATCGAGCCGGGTCAGCGGCACAAAGGCCTGCACGGTGCCTGCGAAGCCGCCGCCGTGGACGCGGACTGCGCCCTCGCCGTGCAAGAAGTGCTTGGCGGCAGCGATGGTCACGGCCACCTCCTGATGCTCCTTATACCCGGCGGGGATGACGTTCTGCAGGTACTCCCAGCTGCTCAGACCGGACTCGGTGACCAGCGCAAGGAAGGTCTCGAAGTCGCCCGCGCGGAGGGCGTCCACCTGCTTTGCGACCCGGTCGTTATCAGCGTAGACGTGGAAAGCGCGCAGGACGGCGCGGTCGCCGCACTGTCTGCGGCACTCCGGCAGGTTGGCAAGGAAGGTCTCGAACGGCACATCGCGCAAAACTTCGCCGCCGCAGACCGCTGCCACGGCGCGGCAGTCAGCCGGGATGGCGGCATACTCGTCGGTCAGGTCGGCGTGGTCTGCACCGGAATCCAGGATGCAGAGCGCGAGGCCGGCCTTGGAGAAATCGACCTGTACAGGCTCGACCACGGGGTGAGCCGGATCGGCAAAGTCGATGGTGATGATGTTGCCGACGCTGGAAGCCATCTGGTCCATCAGGCCGCAGGGCTTGCCGAAGTAGACGTTCTCTGCCCACTGGCCGATCTGGGCAATGGCGATGGGGGAGACCTTTTCGGTCATGAAGCAGTCGTTCAGGATGACGCCGATCAGCACCTCGAAGGCGGCAGAGGACGAGACGCCGCTGCCCTTGGGCACGTTGGAGGAGATGTAGACGTCCAGACCGGAGAGGCTGGCCCCGCGCTCCTGGAAGGCCTTGCACTCGCCGCGCAGGATGGCGGCGCTGGTGTTTTCCTCTTCCTTGCGGGCCGTCAGGTCGGCCAGGTCGATGACGCACAGGTCATAGCCCTCGCTCTGGACGCGCAGCTGGTTCAGGCTGTTGGGGGCGGCGGCTGCGATCATATCAATGTTGACGCTGCCGGCCAGCACACGGCCGTGCTGGTGGTCGGTGTGGTTGCCGCCGATCTCGGTGCGGCCGGGGGCACTGTACAGCCCGGCCTCGGTGTGGGCACCAAACGTTTTTTCCAGCCCGTCCAGCACAGCAGCGTAGCGGGCTGCCTGTGCGGGGGTCTGTTCGGGGGCGCAGCAGTACAGCGAGGCCAGACGCTCGGTGTGGGCGCCGCCTGCCAGCTCCTGCTTCCAGACAGAAACGGATTTCATCATGGCGAGTTCCTCCTCTGAACAAATCGTGCAAACTTCGTCACAGCCCATGCAGCGGGCCGTGGGATTCTTTCGATACTCCTATAATAAAGAATCTGTGCCCAAAAGACCATGCGTTATTGTTGCATCTGAATGCAAAGTTGCCAGAAAATCCGGCACAAAATTTGTGCAGAAATTCCTGCAACAGAGCTGAAAAAATCCTCCAAACCGGAAAAGCATTGGCCACAACCCACAAAGAACGGTCGGCTGCGGGTCGATCAGGGCCAGAGTTCCGATATGGAGGATTGGATTTTGCCAGCGGGTCAGTGGAAGTCCGGGCCGGTGAGGCCGTCGAGATTCAGCATCCCTTCCAGTGCAGCCACATCGGCGGAGACGTCCAGCGCGTCGGACTGGAACAGCTTGTCCAGCTGGTTTTCGAAGGCCGTGATGAGCAGGTCCATCGAGCGCTCGATGCTCTGCCTGGCGTCGGTGATGTTCTCGCCCTGCACATCCTGCGCCGAAAGCTGGGCGTAGGTGTTCAGCAGCTTGAGGGCCGTGGGCAGGTAGTAATCCATGAACTTTTGCAGTTGGGCTTTTTTATCCGGGTCTTTCTTGGCCAGAGCAAAGATGCGGGCGCTGAGCTCTTCCAGCCGGGAGATCTTGGCCGTCATCACCGGGTCGGGGATGGCATCGTTGGCGCGGCGCAGCTGCTGCTGAAGGGAGGCGTACAGGTCTTCCGGTTCCGCTTCCAGCTCCGGCTGCGGTTCCTTGGGCGGCTGGGGTGCGGCCCCGCGCACGACAAGGGTGTCGGTGCGGTAGTCGATGTAGGCATCGGCCCCGAAATAGCCGTGGTCGATGGCGTGTTCCACCGCAGCGCGGCCTCGGATCGCGTCGATGCCGACCGCCGCGAACAACTCGCCCAGCGCGATGTTGTCCCGGTCGCCGACGATCTTGTCGAGCTTGCGTTCCAGCTTGCGGGCGCGGTCCATCCGCAGGCCGGTGAAGAGGGCTGCGCCGCCGCCGATGGTCTGGGCCAGCGCCGTCAGCAGCTCACCCCAGTCGATCTCATGGTCCCAGAAGAGCTCCTCCATGACATCGGCCAGGTCGCCGATGCCCACCAGCAGGAAGATGGCACCGAAGATGGTGCACAGGGTGATGAGGGTCTTGTGCCACTGCTTGGCGCTCTTCTGCTCCGCAGTGGGGACATCCTGGTCGGAGACCGTCTCGCTGCGCTGGCCGGAGGCGGCGCTCTGTGCGGTGCGGGCGTCCTCTGCGCGGCTGTCGCGGGCGGGGTCGGCGTTCGCCTGCTCCTTTTTCTCGGCATCCCGGTCGATGGCACGCAGGATGAAGAACAGGATGCCCAGCCACGGCGACATGGCAAACAGCACCAGCAGAAGGATGGTGGGGAGATGGGCAAGAAAATGGTTGCTGCGTTTTGGCTCCATGGGGCAAATTCCTCCTAAAATGAAAAGAACCGTGTTCCACCTTATTATAGCGGAACGCGGCTCTTTTGTTAAGGGATAATTTATCTGGGAGTAAAAGCCTTATTTCATCAGGCTGCAAACAGCTTCGGCATACGCGGCGGGGTCACCCACAGGCAGGCCCTCGATGAGCTGTGCCTGTGCATAGAGCAGGTCGCTGTATTTCTTGAGCTTCTCGGTGTCGCCGGCCTCCTGTGCGGCCTTGAGCACGGCGAAGACGGGGTGATGGATGTTCAGCTCCAGCACCTTGTCGCTCTTGACGCCCTCGCTGCCAGGCTGCTTGGAGAGGACCTTCTCCATCTCGATGGAGAGCGGGCCATCTGCGGAGAGGCAGACCGGGTGATCCTTCAGGCGGGTGGAGACCTTGACCTCCTTGACCTTGCCGTCCAGTGCATCCTTCATGGCATCGAACAGGGGCTTGTTCTCGGCGGTGGCATCCTCGGCGGCCTTCTTCTCGTCCTCGGTCTCAAGGCCCAGGTCGCCGCTGTTGACGTTCTTGAACTCAACGGTGCCGTCCTTGCCCTCGGCATCCTTGCGGGGATAGGTGCGCAGGATCTGCA
>OGKG01005054.1_pt1 | contig 10538 bp, 7 predicted proteins | sample 1572201 | NCBI WGS metagenome assembly OGKG01 (sample SAMEA2582146, study PRJEB24529) | metagenome | biome: Human gut stool | place: China | collected 2011 | reverse complement strand
TATTGCTTCCTTTCTATCCTCTCTTTCCATCCAGCGCATGATCGCCCCCTGCCTCTGCCTGATGCTTGTTCTCATTGGTCTTTTTTTCTTTCAGAAACAGTTAGCTCCTACATCTGGAATTGTGAGTCCCAGAAAGCTGCCGATCTACTGTGTCAATACCGAAAGTCCTAAAGTTGCGATCAGCTTCGATGCTGCCTGGGGCAACGAACAAACCGAGACCTTGCTGTCCATTCTGGAAAAGTATCATGTAAAAACCACGTTCTTCATGACTGGGGGATGGGTGGAATCTTACCCGGATGATGTAAAAGCTATTGCTGCTGCCGGACATGATCTTGGCAATCACAGTGAGAATCACAAACAGATGTCCACACTGTCAGCCGATGAATGTAAACAGGAGATTCAGAAGGTTCATGATAAAGTAAAGGAACTGACCGGACAGGATATGATCCTCTTCCGTCCACCCTATGGAGATTACAATGATACACTGATTGATGCGGCCAACAGTCTTGGATATCATGTGATCCAGTGGGACATTGACAGTTTAGACTGGAAGGACTACGGAGCTGACAATATCGTCTCCCGTGTGGTAGATAATGATCATCTTGGAAATGGTTCGATCATTCTTATGCACAATGGTGCCAAATACACTCCGGATGCCCTGGAACGTGTGATCACCGGGCTTCAGGAAAAAGGATATGAAATCGTACCGATCTCACAGTTGATCTATAAAGAAAATTATGAGATGGATCATGAAGGAAGACAGTTTATAAAAGGAAATGCGAAATAAGCTGCTGCCCGTATGACTTTAAAAATTTCATACGGGCAGCGGCTTCTACATTTTCTTCTTCTCCGGCAGCTGTGCCAGAATGATCGCACAGAAGATCAGCACACAGCCAAACAGTTCCTTAAGACTCAGTCCCTGTCCCAGCAGTACCCAGCCAGCCAGTACCGAGAACACGGACTCCAGACTGAGAAGCAGGGAGGCTACCGTCGGATCTGCATTTTTCTGCGCTATGATCTGCAGGGTATACGCCACTCCGCAGGACATTACACCGGCATAAAGCACCGGCTGCCATGCCTGCAGGGTCTCCGTAAACACCGGCTGTTCCCATAGCAGAGTTGGAACTGCACTGATGATCGCAGCTGTCAGAAACTGGATTGCGGACATTTTCACGCCATCCACTTTCGGTGAAAAATGATCGATCACCAGAATATGGATTGAAAATGCAATTGCACACAGCAGCACCAGAAAATCTCCCAGTCCCAGGCGAAGGCTCTCCGTCATACACAGAAAATAGAATCCGACCACAGCGATAGCTACGCAGCTAATGATCAGCGGACGTACTTTCTTACCGATAAATATCCCCAGCAGCGGCACGATCACAATATACATAGCTGTGATGAATCCGGCTTTTCCAACCGTCGTAAATAAGATGCCCCATTGCTGCAAAGTACTGGCAACAGCCAGTGCGATTCCACAGCAGATTCCACCAATGATCAGTGTCTTCTGTCCTGCACCCTTTTCTGCGCCCGTTTTCCGTTGTCGATCCATAAACCAGATCACCGGCAGCAACACGATCGCTCCGATCAGGAATCTTGTCATATTAAAGGTAAAGGGTCCTACATAATCCATGCCTACGCTCTGTGCTACAAATGCGCAGCCCCAGATCAAGGCTGTGAGCACCAGCAGGATATTATTTTTCATTCGATCCACTTCTTTTGTCTCCTCATATAAGTTTTCTGAAAACCGTAAAGTACCTGCCAGATGTTGGTATCTGGCAGGCAATCATCTAATTTCCTTATGACAGCTCAAAAGCTCCTGTATATAACTGGTAGTAACGTCCTTTCTCTGCCAGCAGAGATTCATGGTCTCCACGCTCAATGATCCGTCCCTGATCCAGAACCATGATCACATCCGAGTTCTTGATCGTAGACAGACGATGGGCAATGACAAATACTGTACGTCCCTTCATCAGCTTATCCATACCATTCTGTACAATGGTCTCTGTACGGGTATCAATACTGGAGGTTGCCTCATCCAGCACCAGTACCGGTGGGTCAGCGATAGCTGCTCTGGCGATGGCCAGCAGCTGACGCTCACCCTGAGAGAGTTCCGAGCCGTCTCCATCCAGCATCGTATCATATCCTTGCGGAAGTTTGGTAATAAAATAATGTGCATTTGCAAGTTTTGCAGCTGCAACAACTTCCTCATCTGTTGCATCCAGCTTTCCATAACGGATATTGTCTGCCACTGTTCCGGTGAACAGATGGGTATCCTGCAGTACCATTCCAAGGGATCTTCTTAAATCCGGCTTCTTGATCTTGTTAATATTGATGCCATCATAACGGATCTTTCCGTCCTGAATATCATAAAAACGGTTCAGCAGATTGGTAATGGTGGTCTTACCAGCTCCTGTTGCTCCTACAAAAGCGATCTTCTGACCTGGCTTTGCATACATCTTAATGTCATGAAGCACGATCTTGTCATCGTTGTATCCAAAATCCACACCGTTAAACACCACATCACCCTGCAGTTTTTCATAAGTGACAGTGCCGTCTGCCTGATGAGGATGTTTCCATGCCCAGACACCGGTACGTACCGGAGACTCCTTGAGAGTTCCATCCGGCTGCTCCACTGCATTTACCAGCGTAACATAACCATTATCCACTTCTTCTGGCTCATCAAGCAGATCAAACACACGCTCAGCACCAGCCAATGCCATAATGATAGAGTTGAACTGCTGAGACACCTGCGTGATCGGCATATTGAAGCTTCTGGTCAACTGCAGGAAGGATGCCAGACCACCAAGAGTCAGACCGCCGATTCCGGTAATAGCAAGGACAGATCCCACCCCAAGAGTCAGTACATAGTTGATATTTCCAAGGTTCGCCATGACAGGCATCAGAATATTTGCATAGGTATTTGCATTTTTTGCACTGTTGAACAGTCCGTCATTAAGAATATAAAAATTCTTCTTGGACTCCTCTTCATGACAGAATACCTTTACAACCTTCTGGCCTTCCATCATTTCCTCAATATAACCGTTCAGTTTACCAAGATCTTTCTGCTGTTCAATAAAATATTTTCCACTCTGCGCTCCGATTTTACGAACTGTTTTCAACATAACGAAGATCATTACAATGATCAGCAGAGTCAGCTGCGGGCTCAGTACGATCATGGAAATAAAAGTGCCGATGATCGTGATGGAGCAGCTGAATAATTGCGGAATACTCTGACTGATCATCTGGCGCAGGGTATCCGTATCATTAGTATAGCAGCTCATGATATCACCATGTGCATGGGTATCAAAATATTTGATCGGCAGTTTCTCCATATGCGTGAACATCTCATCACGGATCTGCTTTAAGGTTCCCTGGGTCACATTGATCATCAATCTTGCATACAGATATGTGGCTGCAGTTCCTGCATAATAGATAACCGCCATCACAAGCAATGCCCGCAGAAGCGGTGCAAAGGTCGGATCTGCCGAGGTAAGGAACGGTGTAATATAATCATCGATCAGATTTTTAATAAACAGGTTTCCAGCCACTCCGGCAAGAGAGCTGATCACGATAGCAATCAGTACGATCACAAATTCCATTTTATAATATTTCCAGATATAACCGAGCAGGCGCTTCAGAGTCTTGCCCGGGTTACGGCTTCCGCGGCGCTTCATGCCCGGATTTCCACCTGGTTTCTGTCCCGGTCCCATCATTTTACTCATTTTCTCCCGCTCCTTTCTGCTGTAATCTGTAAATATCGCGGTAGATCTCATTGGTTCTTAGAAGCTCGTCATGCGTTCCCATTCCTGAGATCCGTCCCTGATCCAGCACAAGGATACGGTCTGCATCCTGTACAGAAGAAATACGCTGGGCAATGATCAGCTTGGTCGTATCCGGGATCTCCTCACGAAATGCCTTCCTGATCAATGCATCCGTCTTGGTATCCACTGCACTGGTGGAATCGTCAAGGATCAGGATCTTCGGCTTCTTCAACAGAGCTCTTGCAATACAAAGACGCTGCTTCTGTCCACCGGACACATTGGTTCCACCCTGCTCAATATAAGTCTCATAGCCCTGGGGCATTTTCTCGATAAATTCGCTGGCCTGCGCAAGCTCACAGGCATGACGGCACTCTTCCTCCGTCGCGTCTTTATTGCCCCAGCGGAGATTTTCAAGGATCGTGCCGGAGAACAGTACATTTTTCTGAAGCACCATGGACACCTCATTACGAAGAGTCTCGATATCATAATCACGCACATCCACACCGCCGACCTTGACCGCACCGTTCAGTACATCATACAGACGCGGGATCAACTGTACAAAGGTAGACTTGGAACTTCCGGTTCCACCGATGATTCCAATGGTCTCACCTGAGTGAATGGAAAGATTAATATCACGAAGTACGCATTTTTCCTGCTGCGCTTCTTTATCCTGCTCGTCTCCGTAAGCAAAATCCACATGATCAAACTCGATGGAACCGTCTTTTACTTCGTAGACCGGCTGCTCCGGATTGGTCAGGCTGCTCTTCTCATCCAGTACTTCCACAATACGCTTTGCAGAAGAGCTTGCCATGGTCACCATAACAAATACCATGGAGATCATCATCAGACTCATGAGAATCTGTATGGTGTAAGTAAACAGACTCATCAGATCTCCGGTGGTCATGGAGCCATTTCCAACGATCATCTTTGCGCCGATCCAGGAGATCAGAAGAATACAGGTATATACTGTAAACTGCATCACCGGCTGGTTCATGATGACCAGACGCTCTGCATGGACACTCATCTTTTTCAGATTGTCTGTAGCATCACAGAATTTCTTATTTTCATGGTCTTCCCGCACATACGCTTTCACCACGCGGATACCGGTCAGATTCTCCTGAACGCTGGCATTCAGCTTATCATAGCCTTTGAACATCTTATCAAAGATCGGAAATGCGTGGCTTACGATAAATGCCATCACACCGCCTAAGAATACCAGTGCGATCAGGAAGATCAGGGAAATCTTCGGACTGATGGATACACACATTACCAGTGCTGAGATCATCATGATCGGGGCACGGACAAACATACGGATCAGCATCTGGTATGCATTCTGTACGTTGGTCACATCGGTGGTCATACGGGTTACAAGGCCAGCTGTAGAAAAATGGTCAATGTTCTGGAACGAAAAATCCTGAATATTGTCATACATGGCCTTTCTTAAATTTTTACCAAATCCCATGGATGCTCTCGCTGCAAATACGCCGGACAGAGTTCCTGCCGCCAGAGAGAGCATGGCAACTACCAGCATCAGCAGTCCCATCTTCACCACATAATTCATATTTCCTGCTTCCACACCATTGTCAATGACTTTCGCCATCAGCATGGGCAGCAGCACTTCCAGAATGACTTCAAAAGTCACACTGATCGGTGAAAGCAGCGTATCTCGCTTATATTCTCCGATATATGACATGAGTTTCTTAATCATATTCTGCCTCCTTCAATCCAGTCTCCAATTTATTGATACAACGGATCCACCACGACTGTTCCTCCGGTGTGAGCCATCCGTTCATCTTCGATTCCATCTGCTCCAGACGATTGATGACCTCACTTTGTATCTTCATTCCTTCATCTGTCAGTACCAGCTCCTTTTGTCTGGCATCGGTACTTACGCTTCTGCGCTCCAGCAGTCCCCGCTTCTCCAGACACTGCACCACGCTGCACACGGATGACCGGCGGATCTTAAACTCTGCTTCCAGCTCCTTCTGAAATGCAGGTTCCTTCTTCCAGGCCTTCCACCACAGATAGCCCAGTACCCGGCTCTGCACAGAAGAGATCTCCAGATCTGCCATCTGCTGCTCTGTCGCTCTTCTTACCAGATGACTCAAGTCCATGATCGCCTTGATCGGATGATTCTCCATCTCCAAAACCTGAACTCCTCCTTCTTTCTTGTAAGATTACAATGTTCCACGAGATTCAGAGCAATTCGCAAAATCGCCTCTACGAGGCTTTCCTTTTGCTCATATATGGCGTCTCGCCATATAAATCTTCGCCAATATGTTCATTCATGCAAGCATGACTCACATATTGTCTGAAGATTCGCATTGCTCTGACTCTCGAAAAAAGTTAGAACTCTAACGAGTATACGTTAGAGTTCTAACAAAGTCAACAAACAAAATATGAAATTTCTGTGAAAACCTGCTTACTGCCGGTTCCTCTTCTCTTTCAAACGATCCAGCCGAAGCTTCTTGATCAGATCCCGGATCTCTGCGGAGACAGTCTCTCCCCTGGCAGTCATAAAACGGGAACCCGGGTTGTGGGTCAGGAACCACTCGGCATTCTCTGCCATGCGGTTCTTCAACTGCTGCTGCAATTCCTCCAGCCGAACACTCTCCAGATCCAGGCTCTGCACCTTCTGTGTCAGTGCTTCTTTCTTCTCTGCGATATTTTCCGTCACAGTAGCTTTTGCAAATGTGGCTGTTGCTTCCAGCAGACGCTTCTTCTCAGCAGCCCGCTGTTCCAGCTCCTGCAGGATCTGCTCTGCCTGATCCAGCAGATTTCTCAGATCCATGGCCTTGCGGAATGCGCCTGCGAAATCATATACCATACAGACTGTGATCAGAAATGTCATAACTGACACAAATTCACTGTTGAGCCAGAATACAAACCGCTCCACCTGCGGCTGCACCACATAGACCATCATCACGCTGAAGAATCCCCACACAATGGAGGAACTCAGACAAATATGACCTTTGTACTGAAAATGCTGGTTACTGTAATCCCAGTAGCGTACCTTGAACAGGCGCACCATGGCCTCACCGGTCACAAGCTCCAGAAGTGTGGCGCCGATCAGACCTGCAATATACACTGCCACCGGATGCTGGTCAAAGGGCATGGTGATCAGTAATACCAGAACAGCACCACTTCCATATAAAGGAAGCCAGGGCCCCTTTAAGAAGCCCCGGTTCACGAAACAATGCTGCTTGAGCGACACATACGTGGACTCAAAACACCATCCAAATATACAATACAGATAGAAAAATGACAGCCACTGGCGAAATTCATAGTGAAACATAGATGTCCTCCCAGTTGTCTGTGTACGTATCTTATACGCTGATATCAGCTTTTACACCAAGTAACTCTTTATTTGCATCCAGGATCGGCTGCACCACATCTTTCAGGAATGCTGTCACCTGAATCTCAGAACGTCCAGTATAACGAGCCGGATCCATGCATGCCTCCAGCTGCTCCAGTGTCATGTTAAATGCCGGATCAGCTGCGATCAGCTCCAGAAGATTGTTGTCCTTACCTTCTACTTTCACATTTCTTCCTGCTTCCATGGAAAGCTCACGAATACGCTCATGCAGCTCCTGACGGTCTCCGCCTGCTTTTACTGCGTCCATCATGATATTCTCAGTCGCCATGAACGGAAGCTCACTTCTCAGACGTTTCTCGATCACCTTCGGATATACTACCAGACCATCTACCACGTTCAGGCACAGATCCAGGATACCGTCGATTGCCAGGAAGCCTTCCGGAACGGAAAGTCTCTTGTTTGCGGAGTCATCCAGCGTTCTCTCAAACCACTGGGTTGCTGAGGTGATCGCCGGATTCAGCGCATCCACCATCACATATCTGGACAGAGAAGCAATACGCTCACTTCTCATAGGATTTCTCTTATACGCCATTGCAGAAGAACCGATCTGAGATTTTTCAAATGGCTCCTCTACCTCTTTCAGATGCTGCAGCAGACGGATATCGTTGGACATCTTGTGCGCACTTGCCGCAATACCTGCCAGTACATTCAGTACTCTGGTGTCCACCTTACGGGAGTAAGTCTGACCGGATACCGGTACGCATTTCTCAAAGCCCATCTTCTTAGCGATCATAGGATCGATCTTGTCGATGGTCTCCTGATCTCCGTCAAAGAGCGCCAGGAAACTTGCCTGTGTTCCGGTGGTTCCCTTGGATCCCAGCAGCTTCATACCATCTAATACATATTCCACATCTTCCAGATCCATGCAGAACTCGTTGAGCCACAGGGATGCTCTCTTACCTACTGTGGTCGGCTGTGCCGGCTGGAAGTGAGTAAAGGCCAGGGTTGGCAGTGCTTTGTACTCATCTGCAAATTTTGCAAGCTCAGCGATCACATTGATCAGCTTTTTACGGACCAGACGAAGTGCCTCGGTCATCACGATAATATCTGTGTTGTCTCCTACATAACAGGAAGTTGCACCCAGATGGATGATTCCTTTTGCTTTCGGACACTGTACACCATATGCATAAACATGGGACATAACATCATGGCGAACTTCCTTCTCGCGGGCTTTTGCCACATCATAATTAATATCTTCTGCATGGGCTTTCAGTTCATCGATCTGTTCCTGTGTGATTGGAAGTCCCAGCTCCTTCTCGGTCTCTGCCAGTGCGATCCACAGCTTTCTCCAGGTGTGGAATTTCATGTCCTGAGAGAAAATGTACTGCATCTCCTTGCTGGCATAACGCTCTGATAACGGACTGCTATATCTGTCTGTGCTCATGTTTTTGTTCCTTTCTGTTTTGTTTAAATTAATAAATTATATCCACAGTGCTAGCGCTCGTAGTCGCCGCGAATATCCTCTTTCGGGGGATCCAGCGGATATTTTCCGGTAAAGCATCCGCTGCAGCAGGGAAGTCCATCCACCATATCTTTCAATCTGTCCAGTTCCAGATAGGCAAGGGAGTCCGCTCCGATGATCTGACGAATCTCCTCCACGGACCGGTTATAAGCGATCAGCTGCTCACGGGCCGGCACATCGGTACCGAAGTAGCACGGATACAGAAATGGCGGAGAGCTGACTCTCATGTGCACCTCTGTGGCTCCCGCATCCCGAAGCATCTTCACAATCCGGTCACTGGTGGTTCCACGGACGATGGAATCATCGATCATGATCACACGTTTTCCATTTACCGCTTCTTTCAGAACATTTAATTTTACCTGCACACTGGATTCCCGGTTGCTCTGCTTGGGCTTAATAAAGGTTCTTCCTATATAACTATTTTTCACAAATGCAGTTCCATAAGGAATTCCTGACTGAAGAGAATATCCCAATGCCGCTGCATTACCAGACTCCGGGACACCTACCACCAGGTCTGCCTCCACCGGGCTGTCCATGGCAAGATATTTACCTGCCTGAATACGGGAACTGTAGACACTGATGCCATCAATATGACTGTCCGGTCTGGCAAAATAAATGTATTCAAACACACAACGTGCTTCTTTTTCTTTTGGAAGACAACGACTCTTGTCAGAGACGATGCCTGTCTTCGGAGAGATGCTGACGATCTCACCCGGCTCCACATCACGGACAAACTCTGCGCCGATCGTATGAAGAGCGCAGGTCTCGGATGCCAGAATGTAAGTGTTATCTCTCTTACCGATACAGAGCGGTCGGAATCCGTAAGGATCTCTGGCTCCAATCAGCTTTCTTGGAGACATAACGACCAGAGAATAAGCTCCCTGGATCTTATCCATGGCTCTTGCAACTGCTTCTTCTGCGGATTTTGCATTCACACGCTCTCTGGCAATATGATAGGCAATGACCTCAGAATCGATGGTTGTCTGGAAAATTGCTCCGCTGTACTCCAGTTCATGCCGAAGCTGTGGTGCATTGATCAGATTACCATTGTGGGCAACTGCCAGAGTACCTTTAATATAATTAAGAACCAGCGGCTGTGCATTCTCTCTGGTGCTGCTTCCTGCTGTGGAATAACGGGTATGTCCCACTGCAATATCACCATGCATTCCTTCCAGAATCTCCGGGGTAAATACTTCATTGACCAGTCCCATGCCCTTGTGGGTCGTCACTTTACGGGGTCCGTCCGTATCTCCTACTGCGATTCCGCAGCTCTCCTGTCCACGGTGCTGCAGTGCCAGCAGTCCATAATATACGGATGAGGCCACATCGCCTCCATCGAAATCATAGATACCGAACACACCGCACTCTTCATGCAGTCCATTCAGATCTTCTTCCATTTCAAAAACCTTCGTACTTTCCATCCGCTGTCATCCTTCCTGTCCGATTTTATAAAAAAATCTGCGTTGTACGCGAATAGTATAACTTGCGACAATGGGAATTTCAATATTTTGATTAGAATTTTTTATAAATTGTGACTTATTTATAAGAAAACCAGTCCAATTAAACTATCTCTGATTAAATCTGGATAAAAACTGTCTGGTCCGCTCTTCCTGTGTATGACCGAATACCTGATCCGGTGTACCCTGTTCCACAATAAATCCATTATCCATAAATACGACCTGATTGGCCACATCTCTGGCAAATGCCATCTCATGGGTAACGATGATCATGGTCATCTTCTGATCTGCCAGTCCTTTGATGACCTTCAGGACTTCACCGGTCAGCTCCGGATCCAGTGCGGAAGTCGGCTCATCAAAGCACAGAATATCAGGGCGAAGGGCCAGGGCACGGGCAATCGCCACACGCTGACACTGTCCGCCGGACAACTGATGGGGATAATTCCCCATCCGGTCAGCAAGTCCCATATCTTTCAACA